>Ga0247721_100414_pt1 | contig 13673 bp, 11 predicted proteins | sample MSEWel2017_08_16_FD_189089 | JGI IMG/M metagenome (GOLD analysis project Ga0247721, IMG submission 189089) | Subsurface sediment microbial communities from gas well in West Virginia, United States - MSEEL Well Study Marcellus 3H_2017_08_16 | ecosystem: Environmental > Terrestrial > Deep...
TGTCAGCCCAGGAGTAAAGAACTCGCCCAAATCTGTTTTTTACATAAATATTATATTTTTGAGCCGAATTGAAGCGCAGATTAACATCATTTCTTCCAGTATTCATAATTTCAAATCTAAGTCTTAGTCGCTCATAACGCTCAAACTCATCGTCATTGAGGTAAACTCTAAAGCGAAGCTCATTTTCGCTTTGATCATCTCTATCAATTCTATCCGGCATGGTTAAACCTTTCTCAACTCGAACATTGAAATTTAAAAACTCTTCCAGAAATTCTACCGGAACCAGAAAATGCTGATTAATAACTACTGGCGCATATTCAAGACTCCTATTTCTTAAATTAGTTCTGACCAATTTTTCATTGTTTTCTAGAATATAATAGTTATTGTTTTTTAGCACAATATACCGATTACTGCTGACTCTGTCGATATCAAATAAGTCTGCATCAACCAGCTTTTCGATAGGTATATAGGTGTCGGCAGTTATTTGATCTGGTATAAGGTCAAAATCTATATTTCTATTTTCTACCTGAATCTGAGCCGATGCTGAAATCGAAAATAAAGCAGCAATAGCTATTACCAGAAATAAAATTTTAATATTTTTTCTCAATTTAAACTCCTCCTTTGATTAGTCTCTTAATTTTTCAATGCTTGCTGCACTTATTGAAGGTGCAGAAGCATTTGTCTCCGCATAGACATAATACATATCTATATTTTCTTTAACCATTTCTCCTGGCTGAAAATAAATTCCTTCCTCTAATTCCGGATCAGGACTTATTCCATAATAATCTCCCTGATCAATAGAATCATTATTATTAGTATTTTTCCAGGCAACCAAATAATATTGCCCTTCTACTCTTTCAGAGATAGCATATTCACCTTCGCTATTCACCTCAACATCTGTATTATCAACTGGAACTAATTCATCCCCAATAACCTCAGCAACAAAAACAATGGGGGGCTTAGTTTTTTCATTTTTTAATGCTGCATAAACATCTAACATTCCATGTCCATAGTTGTCATCTTTATTTGGAATTCCTAAGTCAAAAGCTGTAGATATTAACCTATCTTTAATATTATTAGGTGAAACTCCAGATTCTAATAATAAGGCTGCAGCACCACTTACATAAGCAGTTGACATTGAAGTTCCACTCATATATGCATATCCCGGGTTATAACTAGCTCCATCATAATATCCCCAGGTACTTAGTATCCCTTTAGTATCATCACCACCTGGAGCAACCAAATCTATCTCTGCTCCATAGTTTGAATAGTCAGCTAAATCATTCTTGTTTTCAATAGATCCTACTGCAATAGTTTCCTCATATGCAGCAGGATAATGAACTGAATCAACACCTGAATTACCAGAAGCTGCAATCATAATTGTTCCATTTTCATATGCATACTCAACCGCATTATGGAGAGTGTTACTACTACTTTCTCCTCCAAAACTCATATTTATAATCTCTGCTTGACTTTCATCCACAGAGTAATAAATTCCTTCAGCTATATCATAATGTGAGCCAGTTTGATCAGATTTCAAAACTCTTACAGGTAAAATGTTTGTTTCCCAATTTATTCCTGCCACACCTAAATTATTGTCTGTTAATGCGCCAATTATACCCGAAACATGTGTTCCATGACTACCATTTTCAGATTCTGTTGTAGGATCTGATGGATCAAAATCTGTGGGTTTATAGTCAGAGGGATCTTCTCCAGTATTATCTACAGTAACAAAGTCAACTCCTGAAACTAAATTAGTAGTCAAGTCTTCATGATCAGGTATAATACCAGAATCTAATACTGCTACCAAATAGGAATTACTAGTTTGTTGTAAATCCCAAGCAAGTTCCATATTTGTAGCCCATAAACCCCACTGACCAATATTATTATCAATTCCATCTTCATAATAGGTATCATTCGGTATAGCCTGGGCATAAGCAATATAATTAGGTTCTGCATATTCTACACCCGGCTGCTGACTATAATATTCAACCATCTCTTCAACTGTCTTATTTGAAGGGATTTTTATTTTAACTAGTTCTCCATTATCAGTTCTAATCTTTTTAAGAGCATTTGAACCACTTTTAGCTATTTCATTAGTCATTGAACTTACTGAAACTGAATCATTATATTTAACAATAATCTCATTATCTACAAACTTCTTGCCTTTACTATTAAACATCATACTTTGCACAGATTTACTATTGCTTTGACTGCTTGCTTCAATATATCCTCTTTGATGATTTGTTATAACAGTTCCACTTATATTTGCATTATCTCCTAAAGATGAACCACTACTACAGGCGGATAACACAAGCCCTCCCACTATTAACATTGCAATTAAAATCAAAAACTTTTTCTTCAATGATATCCCCTCTTTTCTTTTCAATAATAACAATTTTAACTAACCAAATTTAGTAAGTACTTACTAAACTCTTTTCTTTACTGAAGGGGCAACCCTCAAACTTAAAAATATGATAAAAGCTGCAGCAATAGAAATATCATATAAACCATATCCTACTGCCAGGCCTAAACCTGCAACTCCCCAGAGGCTGGCTGCAGTTGTCAATCCTTCAACCTTATCTTCCTGTTTAATAATTGTACCTGCACCCAAAAAACCAATTCCACTAACTACCTGAGCAGCTAGACGAGCAGGATCACCTTCGACTCCACCAACCCCAGTTCCAGTTTTGGCAACTTCCACCGACAAAATCATAATTACACACGAAATAACAGCAACAATAACATTTGTTCTAATACCTGCCGCTTTATTCTGTTTTTCTCTATCATAACCAATTAATGCTGCCAGAAGAGCAGCTAATATAAGTCGAAAAACTCCTATCCAATCCAAAACCAACTGCCTCACCTCCACAATATTTCTATATATATAATATTCTTCGTAATTAATATCAATCCTTTAATATTTTCATTATAATTAGATTAATTTAAATCCATTGTGATTTTAGTAAAACTCATTACAAATCGCCCGATTATTTGATTTAATCTTTAACCAGTGTTATATTTTAAATAAGCAAGGATTTATAATTTTGAAATGGAGGTTAAACTATGAATAAGAAAATAATTACAACTGCAGTATTAGTCATCTTACTTGCGGTATCAATGCCGTTAATGGCTCAGGATGATGATTATATTGATTTAAACGACTACAACTTGGACTTAACAATCGAACAGAAAAATATTTTAGAGGATGAATTGAGCGCTATTGTTGATATTTCAGGTGAAATTGATCTGGGGATGATTAAAATCATTCTGGGTGAATTAGAAGAAGATAACGATGAATTTGAAGAGGATTATGACTATGACGAGGACAGCGAGGAAGCTAACTTTGGTCGAGGTCTTGCGCAGAGAATTAAAGAATACAAGGCCAACAACGAGAACTGGACCGGTCAAGAACTATCAAACATGATTCATAACTATATGGATAATAATCACCCTGGTAAGGGAAAAGGACTTGATAAAAATAATCCAGGTAAAGGTAACAGCGGTAACCCTGGCAAAGGTAATAATCCCGGTAAAGGTAATTAGAATTCAACATTAATTTCAAAAACTAAACTATTAAAATCTTTAAAAACAGCGGGCTATTGATTAAATTTCAATAGCCTTTTTTCTTTGGAAAATTGTTTGAAGGCTTAAACAAATCTCATAATGAATTTATTGTATAAACTTCTTTCACCACCAAAATAATTTAGAATCTCTTCCTCTTTAACGAAATCACTTTTTTCTTCTCCTAAATAGGTCCTAAAACTGCTCCAGCGGTAATCTTTGGGGTTTAAGGCCAGCTTGTCTTTAACCGGATTGAGATGGATATAGCGGTTCACAATTAGATTATAATAATTATTCTCTATAATTTTGGAAACATAACGACCCTGAAAAACATGGCCAACAGTCGAATATCTCTCATTAAAATATCTTGCGTAACGCCAGTTGATCCCCCTCATAATTCTCCAGATCTCAATATTTTTTGTTCTAATTTGTAGGTGAATATGGTTCGGCATTAAACAATAAGTTAAAATCAAGAAATCATATCTTGCTTTTACTTCTCTAACTATGTCCAGATATATAAGATGATCAACAGTATCTAAAAAAATATTTTGCTTTTTATTCCCTCTGCAAATTATGTGATATTTTGCCTCCGGATACCAGACTCTTCTTTTATGACCCATGACCCACCCCTTCTTTCCATAATTTTACTTTAATACTATTATATCCTTTTATTTAATTAATTTCAATAATTTTACATAATAAAAGGGTATTATTCTTTAGGCAGAGTTTTACATAATTCGACAGGTTCACGGTGCGTGTACATAAATAAACATAAACGCACATAAACGCAAAAAGACCAGCGGCGTCCCGCTGGTCTTTTATCCTTGCTCTTTATATTTATTTTTAAGCTATTTTTTCTTTAGAATTACTCTTCATCTTCAGGAGCATAAGCTTCTTCCAGTCTCTTGTAGGACTGATAGCGCTCTTTTGCATCCTGTTCTGATCTTTCGAAGAGTTCCTCAGCAAGCTCAGGGAATGTCTTCTGTAGAGAGGAGAAACGTACCTCGCTAAGAATGAAGTCTCTGAAGCTTTCTGTAGGCTCTTTGGAATCCATGCTGAATGGATTCTTTCCTTGCTCTTTGAGTTCTGGGTTGAAGCGGAATAAGTGCCAGTATCCTGCCTTAACAGCATCTTTCTCCTGGCTAACACTACAGCCCATACCTTTTTTCAGACCATGTGAAATACAGGGAGCGTAAGCAATTACAATGGAAGGTCCATCATATGCTTCAGCTTCTGCGATAGCTTTAATAGCCTGGTTCATATTAGCTCCCATAGAAATCTGAGCTACATAAACATAGCCATAAGTCATAGCCATCTGGCCTAAGTCTTTCTTCTTGATCTTCTTACCAGAAGCAGCAAACTTAGCAGCTGCAGCAGTTGGAGTAGCTTTAGAGGACTGTCCACCGGTGTTGGAGTATACCTCTGTATCAAAGATTAATACATTTACATCATCACCAGAAGCGATAACGTGGTCTAATCCACCATAACCGATATCATAAGCCCAGCCGTCTCCACCGAAGATCCACTGAGATTTCTTAGTAATGAACTCTTTGCGGTCCACGATCTCAGCAATTACTTCGTTTTCGCTGTACTTAGCGAGTAAAGGCATCATTTTCTTCTTGATTTCTTTAGTTTTCTCGCCGTCATTATAGTTATCTAACATTTCCTGCATTAGTTCTGTTAATTCAGCATCTAAGTCAAGCTCAATTGCTTCTTCCATCAGGTCAGCAATTTTAGCTCTAATCTGCTGATTAGCTAAGAACATACCGTAACCATACTCGGCGTTATCCTCGAATAAGGAGTTAGCCCAGGCTGGTCCGTGTCCTTCTGGGTTAGTAGAGTAAACAGATACAGGAGCAGATCCACCCCAGATTGAAGAACAACCTGTAGCGTTAGCAATTAACATTCTGTCTCCAAATAACTGAGTTACAAGCTTAGCATAAGCTGTTTCTCCACAACCGGCACAGGCACCGTGGAACTCAAGTAGTGGTTCCTGGAACTGACTACCTTTGATATTAACAGGATCCATTAAGTCATCCTTAATAGAAATTTCGTCAATAGCATAATCCCAGTTGTCTGCTTCTTTGGCTGCCATTTCTGCAAATGAAGTCATTTCTAATGCATCAACAGGACAGACATCAGCACAAACTCCACAACCTGTACAATCATAAGGACTTACCTGAATCTTATACTGTAAGCCTTCTAACTGCTTACCGCGAGCATCCAGAGTTTCAAATCCTTCTGGAGCATTTGCAGCTTCTTCTTCATCCAGTAAGAAAGGTCTAATTACAGCATGTGGACAGGCTAATGAACACTGGTTACACTGAATACACTTGTCGCTTAACCAGTTAGGTACATTAACTGCGATTCCACGTTTTTCGTATTTAGATAGTCCTGGAGGGAAGTGTCCATCTTCACGGCCGACAAATGTACTAACAGGTAAGTCATCACCTTTTTGGGCATTAACAACTCTCAGTACATCTTTAACAAATGCTGGCACGTCTTCTTCCTCTTCCTTTTCTGCAGCTTCTGCGCTGGACCATTCAGCAGGTACATCAATCTTAACTAAAGCGTCCATAGCTTTGTCTACAGCTTTATAATTCATTTCAACAATCTTATCACCTTTATGGCCGTAAGATTTCTGAATAGCTTCTTTTAAGTATTCAATTGCTTCATCAACAGGAATGATATCTGCTACTTCAAAGAAGGCAGTCTGCATAACCATATTGATTCTCTGGCCTAAGCCAACTTCCTGAGCAATATCTACAGCGTTAATTGTATAGAAGTTAATATCGTGATCAGCGATATACTTCTTCATTTCTGCTGGAAGTTTTTCGTCTAACTCCTCTGGTGACCAGGTACAGTTAAGAACGAAGTTTCCACCATCGTGTAAGTCCTGTACCATATCAAACTTATCTACATAAGATTCGTTATGGCAGGCTACATAATCAGCCTGATCAATTAAGTAAGTTGACTTAATTGGCTCATCACCAAATCTTAAGTGAGATACTGTTACACCACCAGATTTTTTGGAGTCATAAGAGAAGTAAGCCTGAGCATACTTATCTGTATTGTCACCAATAATCTTGATAGCATTCTTGTTAGCACCAACAGTACCGTCAGAACCAAGACCCCAGAACTTGCAGCGAACTGTACTTTCTGGAGAAGTATTAATATGTTCAGTAAGTTCAAGATTAGTATTTGTAACATCATCGTTAATACCAATAGTGAATTGATTTTTAGGCTCATCTTTTCTAAGGTTATCAAATACAGCCTTAATTTGAGTAGGTGTAGTATCCTTAGAACTTAAACCGTAACGTCCACCAACAATAACCGGACGCTTTTCTTGATCATAGAATAATGATCTTACATCTTCATAAAGTGGTTCCCCTACTGCACCAGGTTCTTTAGTTCTATCTAATACAGCAATCTTCTCAGCAGTTTCTGGAAGAGCCTTCATGAAGTACTTTTTGGAGAATGGACGATATAATCTTACTTTGATTAGACCAACTTTTTCTCCCTGATCAACTAAGTACTTAACAGTTTCTTCGATAGTATCAGTTACAGAACCCATAGCAATAACTACATATTTAGCATCTTCTGCACCTACATAGTTAAATGGATGGTATTCTCTACCTGTTAATTCGGAAATCTCCTGCATATATTCTTCTACAATATCAGGCACTGCATCATAAAATCCATTAGCAGCTTCACGGGCCTGGAAGAAAATATCAGGGTTTTGAGCTGTTCCCATTGTTACAGGGCGCTCAGGATTTAATGCTCTGTGTCTAAATTCGCTGACCTTGCCGTAGTCAACCAATTCTGCCAGATCATCATAATCTAAAACTTCTATTTTTTGATATTCATGAGATGTTCTAAAACCATCAAAGAAATGAGTAAATGGTACACTTGATTTGATGGACGCCAGGTGAGCGACACCAGCTAAGTCCATAACTTCCTGAACACTACCGGAAGCCAGCATAGCAACACCAGTCTGGCGGGTTGCCATTACATCAGAGTGATCACCAAAGATTGATAGAGCATGAGTAGCAACAGTACGAGCACTAACATGGAATACACCAGGTAATAATTCACCGGCGATTTTGTACATGTTAGGCAGCATTAATAATAATCCCTGAGAAGCTGTAAAAGTAGTTGTCAAAGCTCCTGCCACCAGAGAACCGTGTACTGCACCAGATGCTCCTCCCTCAGACTGCATTTCAGTTAACTTCACTTCCTGGTCGAAGATATTCTTACGACCGTTAGCACTCCATGAGTCAACTAATTCAGCCATTGGAGATGAAGGAGTAATAGGATAGATAGCTGCTACGTCTGTAAAAGCATAAGCTACATGAGCTGCAGCAGTATTTCCATCCATGGTCTTCATTTGTTTTGCCATTATAACTTTCCCTCCTATTAATAAGGTAAATTTTTATTATTTATTTCCTCTTTAAGTATAATACTTTACAATTCTGCTGTCAAATATTTCACATCTTTTATTGGCCTTTTTCCGGTATTCGAAATTATTAGAATTCTTTAAATAAGCGCACTATTAGGGAAGCCTTGATTTTCCTTTAGCGATGAGTCTTTTCTGCTGAAAGAATGTAAAGTGATTTGTTAAGGTATTCGTGTTCAATTTTAAGTTCATTTTCACCCAGTATTTCCGTCAGTTTTTCCGGCTGAAAAAAATTAACAGGCTCTCCGGCCAACTTTTCAAAAAAGATAATCACTCTGGTAAAAATAGTCCTCGGATCAAATTCTAAAATATATAATTTACCACCCGGTTTGAGCACCCTAAGCGCCTCATCCAGAGCCGTTTCCACATCTCGAAAATGATGTAGGGCGTCCGAAATTGTTAGATAGTCAAATGAATGATCAGCAAAGGGCAGATCAGCTCCATCGGCCAGTACATGTTTTACCTGCTGTTTGAAAACCTTTTCCCTTCCCTGCTTGAGCATTGCCTGGGAAGGATCTGCTACTGTTATTTTAAGATTACGGGGCAGATATCTTGCCAGCTCACCGGTTCCTCCACCAAGATCCAGCAGTTCGGTTTCTGGAATACTGTCTTTCGCTACTTTTTTACTTTCCAACTGCTCTAAATTAAAATTATTGCCACTACCTTCAGAATATCTTTTCAACTCAGCTTTTTTTATTCGATTTCCCAGCTCAACTAAAACCTTATCATGACCGGAGATTCTCATTGCCAGGTCAAAAATTGGTGCCGCCAGAGTAAATAAGTCCATTTATATCACCTCTCCTTAAATTATATCACAAAAGCTAAATATTAACAGGCTGGAGCTGCTTAAAATTTTAAGCTGCAGGCAGGAATAAAAGCTAAACTGAAGAACTTAAATATATAAGAAGTTTAAAACCTCTATCAAATTTCGAGGAGGTATTTTAATGCGATATAAAATAATAATCACGACTCTTTTAATCACGCTTATTTTAATAAATCCAGCTTCAGCAGCTGAAATAGAAAATTATTATCTACAGACCAGCTTTTTTACCCACCACTACAGTGATAAAGACTATCAGAATAACCAGCAGCAGCTTATTGGGCTGGAAAGACACTATAGCAATAGCGATCTCGATGGAATAGCTTATTTTAAAAATACCTATGAACAGCCGACTATCTATCTCTATGCCGGAACAAACTACAGCTTATTTTCAATCGGCAAAACAGAAATCACTGCCAAATTTACCTATGGCATAGTCCACGGTTATGATGATGAAGACGGAAAATACAATACCTGGATGCATGAGGTGACAACTTTTCCGGGTTTTGTTTTTAGTTTCGGCTTAAGACGTGAGCCTTTAAGGCTTGATATTATTCCCTTTGCCGATGCAGGAATTATTATTACCGGTGGGGTAGAATTTTAGCTGTTTCTGTAAATTCAAAGATCTTTTCAAAAGAAAAAACCACCCGGATTCAGACGATGATCATCGACATCCCGGGTGGTTAAAAGTACCTTCACCTTAATTATTATTAAATAAATCTCTGGTATAAACCTTTTCTTCTACATCTTCTAATTCAGCTGCCATCCTGTTAGCTACAATAATTTCAGATTCAGCTTTAAACTGATCTAAATCATTAATCACTTTTGATCTATAGAACAGGTCATCTTCTAAAGTTGGCTCATAAACAACCACTTCAATCCCCTTGGCCTTAATCCGCTTCATTACTCCCTGGACAGAGGACTGTCTAAAGTTATCTGAGTTTTTCTTCATGGTCAGCCGATAAATCCCCACTTTTTCGGGCTGCTGTTTAATAATCATCTCTGCTATATGGTCTTTTCTGGTGCGGTTGGCATCCACAATGGCCTGCATAATATTATTGGGCACATTTTCATAATTAGCTAGAAGCTGTTTGGTATCTTTGGGCAGACAGTAACCTCCATAACCAAAAGAAGGATTATTGTAGTGATCTCCAATTCTTGGATCAAGCCCAACACCCTCAATTATCTGTTTGCTGTCTAAGTCTCTAACTTCAGCGTAGGTGTCGAGTTCATTAAAGAAGGCCACCCGCATTGCCAGGTAGGTATTGGCAAATAATTTGATTGCTTCTGCCTCAGTGGAATCAGTAAATAAAACTGAAATATCCTCTTTTTCTGCTCCTTCTACCAGCAGATCGGCAAATTCTTCCGCTCTCTCAGACTGCTCACCGACAATAATCCGGGAAGGATAAAGATTATCATAAAGTGCCTTACCCTCTCGCAAAAATTCCGGTGAAAAGATAATGTTTTCCGTATCAAATTTTTCCCTGAGTTCTTTTGTGTAGCCAACGGGGACTGTTGATTTAATAATCATTACCGCATCTTCATTAAAAGAAAGAACATTAGCCACAACAGCTTCTACAGTTCTGGTATTAAAATAATTCTGGTCAGGATCATAGTTGGTTGGAGTTGCGATTATTACATAATCTGCCTCACGATAAGCCTTTAAGGCATCAGTTGTTGCTCTTAAATCAAGCTCCTTATTGGCAAGATAATCTTCAAGCTCTGCATCAACTATTGGTGACTCTCTCCTGTTGATCATTTCTACCTTTTCTTCAATTACATCAACTGCAGTAACCTCGTGATTTTGAGCAAGTAAAACCGCATTCGATAAGCCCACATATCCGGCACCTGCCACTGTGATTTTCATGTTATCATTCTCCCCTGTATGTAAATTTTATTATTGATGAATAAATTCTCAATTCTAATTTTATTATAAAAGGGGCCGAGATTCAAACAAAAAGCTCGACATTTTTTGCAGCTGAGCTCTTAATAAAGTAAATCCAGGCAGATTGCAGAAAATAAAATATTAAGTTATAATGTTAATATATATGAGCAGATCAATCAACTTAATTGCAGCGCAAAATATTACATAAACCGACAGGTTCACGGTGCGTGTACATAAACACACATAAACGCACATAAACAAACAAAAAAAAGAAAGGACCAATTATGAATTACCAAAAACAAATCGAAAGTCTAGTCAGCTATTTTAAAGCTGCTGAAAGCAAAAAAGAAGATCACAAAATTGGAATGGAGTTTGAACATCTAATTTTAAAGGAAGATTTAACTGCAGTCAGCTATTCAGAGGCTGAGGGAATTGAATCCCTGCTTGAGCAGTTAAGTCAGGGCAGCTGGGAAAAAGTTTTTGAAGGTGATAATTTAATTGGACTTCAGGATGCTGAGCGAGCAGTGACTCTGGAGCCCGGGGGCCAGCTTGAACTGAGCCTCATTCCCTTTGCAGATTTAGAACAAACTAAAAAAATCTATCATAAGTTTCTGGCAGAGCTTAAAGAAATTTTAAGCAGCAGAAAGCAAAAACTAGCCGTCCTCGGCTACCAGCCAGCAAGTTCAATTGAAGATCTTCCGCTGCTGCCTAAAAAACGCTATGACTTCATGTATAAATATTTTAAAGATCGGGGTAGATATGCCCATCACATGATGAAAGGTACAGCCTCTGTGCAGATGAATATTGATTATACTGACGAAAAAGACTACATAAAAAAATTGCGGGTTGGCTATTTTTTAAGCCCTCTAATCTATTATCTTTTTGACAATACTCCTTTTTTTGAAGGGGAAGAAGCCTCTGAGGCGAGCATTAGAGAAGAAATCTGGTCAAACTGTGACAGTGACCGCTCGGGCATCATCCCGGGAGTCTTCGCTAAAGAATTTGGCTACCGTGATTATGCTGAGTATATCTTAAATACTCCAGCAATTATTGATTTAAAAGATGATGAATTAGTCTACAGTGGGTCAAAGAAAATTAAAGAGCTGATGGAAAACGATAAAGCTGAGACTATTGACCACTATCTCTCTATGGTTTTTCCGGATGTCAGAACCAAAAAGTATATCGAAATCAGATCAGCAGATGCAGTTCCCTATCCCTATAACTTTGCCTTTGCTGCTTTATTAAAAGCTGTCTTTTACGATCAGGCAAATCTTGATTATTTTTACGAGCAGTCTCTAAAATATTCACAGCAGGAATTTCTCCAGTTTAAGGCTGAAGTAACCGGTTCTAAAAAGAGCCAGCTGCGAAAGGATTTAGCGGCCGAGCTTTTTGAGCGAGCGGAAAGAACTGCCGCAGATGGTGAAGAGGATGAATTAGAATATCTTAAAGAATTAAAAGAGCTCTACCTAAATTATGGCCGCCCAAAATTTAGAACTCTAAATAATCTTAAGCAGGGTAAGAAGAAAGCCTTAAACTGGTGTATTCTAAATTAAATAATTTAACCCCGGTAAATTTAAATTAATAAATTACCGGGGTTTTAATTTCTTAGTTGATTATTTATTTTTATATTAACCTTATTATTTCTTTTTTAACTGATTTATTCTTCCTTCATAAATTCTCTAAAGAAGACTATAAATACCGCCAGCATTAAAGCCAGCACTGCTGCAATTGCAGTATTTAACTTTGTGTTTGGACTGACCGGATTTTCTGGCAGATAAGGTGCATCCAGAATCTCCAGGGGATAAAAGTTTTCAAGCTCTGATTCTCGTTCTTCAATTTCTCTTCTCAGCTCCAGCCGCGAACTCTGCAGTGAAGAATTTTCCTGGATCAAAAGAGAAGCCACTTCGCTCTCTCCACTTTCTCTGCTTGACTGAATTAATTCCTAGTTTCTTGCCAGGTCAGAATTTAAATCCTCGAGCTCAGTTTTTAAACTGGAAATGTATTCTCGGTCATTTTCCAGTTTGTTTTCAAAATATTGATTGGAAGCTTCTTCAAAATTACTAATTAATCCTGCTGCCACATCCATAGTTAACTGCGGCTCATCATTTTTTACTGTTATTGAAATAATTGATGTATTGTTAACCTGGCTGACAGTTAAGTTGTTATTAATATAAGAATTCAATCTGGCTGCTGACAGGTCAAAATCCTCTGCCTGCATCACTTTCTGCATCAGACCAGTACTGCTTAAAAGCTGGACAGCCGTATCCGGATTGCTGTAGAGCCCTTCGTAATTTGACAGCTGTATTTTGGCCTTTGTTTCGTATGTCGGTGCCATATAATATGAACTGACTAAAAATGCAGCTATAACCGCCAGTATTACCAGCCCACCGATAAAAAATTTGTTCTTCCATAAGAGAAGTATATATTCTCTTAAATCAATCTCATATTCGTCATAATAATTAGGATGCTGCTCCCGTTCCATTAAAATACCTCCATAAAACCACAATTTAATTAAAATACCATATCTATTATATTATCACAGTTAGTCTATTTCAAGTCTAAAACTGCTTAAATTATATAAGCGAGCTGTTAATTAAAATTAATCTTAGCTATATAATCAAATTTCAGCTCAACAATTTCTGCAGCTGCCGGCCAGACAATAATTTTCTGCCCCTTAAGGTCAGATTTAATTTCGGAGCCATCTTTCCGCTTAATTAAATAGCTCTCCTCATCTGCTAAATATTCAATAGCAAGCAGATTATTATAACTGATCTTTAAAGGACTTCCAAGAGAAGTACTTACACTGATAGAATCTTCTACGGTACTGGCAAAAAAGAGGTCCCCGTTCTTTAATCTTACAGTGATTTCTTTATTCTCGTCAAAAGCACTGCTGGCAGAAAAATCGACACTCCTAATCTCGGATACTGCAAAAACTCTTTCTGAGCTAT
>Ga0247721_100427_pt1 | contig 13316 bp, 17 predicted proteins | sample MSEWel2017_08_16_FD_189089 | JGI IMG/M metagenome (GOLD analysis project Ga0247721, IMG submission 189089) | Subsurface sediment microbial communities from gas well in West Virginia, United States - MSEEL Well Study Marcellus 3H_2017_08_16 | ecosystem: Environmental > Terrestrial > Deep...
ATTCGCATCCAGGTTCATATTTTTGTAGAATTATCTTATTTTCATCTACAAAAACTTCCATTGGATCTTTCTTGGAAATATTTAAGGTTTTTCTTAATTCGATTGGAATTACCATTCTACCAAGGTCGTCAATTTTACGAACAATACCAGTTGATTTTATCTTTATCACTCCCTTTATATTATTTTTTATTTCTTTATATATATTTGAATATAAGTTAAATTATTCCTGCATATAGCTCAAATTTTCTCTCTTTTGGACAGAAAAAATTTGAGCCTAAAAGTAATACTCGATATTCTTGAAAGAAAAATATAACATATTTTTAGGCGATTCTGGGGGATATTTTTTGTTTCCACTTTTCCTTTCTTCCTGGCAAAGCAAAAGTGGAACCAAAAAAGCTTTATTTAATACCTATTTTTTAAAATCTTTTGCCAAAATGAAGTTAATTTAATAAACCCAAAAAATAAATCAGAAAAATATAGAAATACGGGGTTTAAATTGATAAAAAAGGGGTATGAAGTAAGAAAAAGTTGGGGTTTAGCTTTTAATAAAGAAGAAGAGCCCCCATTTTTATATCAGTTAAGGTGGGTATTTTATCTACCTATAAGAACTTTTTTCTTATAGGTGCAATTATATGATCTGAAAAGTCGAGTCATTAATTCTTAAGAAATTCATCAACTATTGTCCACTTTTTAACAGGATATTTTAGTGTAACATTACCACTGATGTTAGTGTTTTTAAAAATTAATTTATAATCGGATTCTATTTAATATTTGACCTTATAAAGTTGTGATACAAGAAAAATTTGTGTTAAATTTATAAACTGGATTTCTAACCTGAACTTATATAACGGTGATCATGCTGTATTAAAATTTTAGCAAATAACTAATATTTTTTTACTAAAATAACAAATTTGTGTTACAAATAGAAACTGATTTGTCTTACAAAAATAATCTGTGTTAAAACCGTAATCCAGATGAGTTGCTCTTAACTAAATGATAAGGATATTGGTGTATTACATTTTAGGCAAAAAAACCTAATTTGATCTAAAGACCTCTTTAATTGTAACACAAAATCAGATCATAAATTTTATGTTTTGATTTTGTCTCAATTTTAAGCTTTTAAATTGCTATGAATATTGAAATGATAGTAAGTTCTTTGTGATGCAAATAAGAAAGAAAAACTCCCTGATGGCTATTAACTATCAGGGAGAAAAAGGGGAGATGTAAAATTTATTTAAATGTTATTTTCTGTTGTTGATAACCTTCTGTAGATGTTGTTGGAATTCCCTACAGCTCATTTTCAGCTTGTTGGAGAACTCTTTCCCATCTTTTTTTATTTTCCTTATTCTCTTTAAACATTCTTCTCAAGTCCTTATAACTTTCGTATGTCATTAGGATAGATGATACAAAAGCAAACATAAGAACAACCATAAATAGAATTTTAGTTGAAGAGCTTAACCCCGAAATTTCTTCTCCTGCTGTCATAAAAATATTTATAAATTGTGTCATTTGCAAAACCTCCATTTATTTTTTTGTGATTACAACAATATTATATATTAAATTTGCGTAATAGTCAAATTAATTTAAGAAATAATTTGCATATAAAACAAACTAATGTTATAATAGTAGTAGAAATGATTTAAAACTTGTTTTGTTTGCAAATTAAACTGCTAATTTAAGAATATTAGTTTAAAAGATGTTTTAAATTAATTTTAGGGGGTGAAATAGTGAATAATGAAATTTGGAGCAATTTAAGGAAGGTCAGAAAAAGCCAAAACAAATCTCTTGAGAATGTTGCTGAAAATGTTGGATTAAATACAAGCAGCTTAAGTAGGATTGAAACTGGAAACTCAACGAGTGTTAGTTTTAAAAAAATATATGATTTGTCTAGGTATTATAATGTAAGTCTTGAGAAATTAGCTACAGGAAATATAGAAGAGGAAAATCTTTACGATAAAGATTCAGATGAGATTACAGTTTCAAAAGAAGAAATGCCATACTACAGCTTAGCTATTGAAGCAAAAAAAGAAGGTTTATCGGTTAAAGACACCAAAAATTTAATTTTACTATTCAAAAGAATAACTTCTGAAATTCAAAGAAGAAATATACAAGATGAATATTATAATCAAGCTCTTAAGGCAAAAGGAAACGGAATAAGTGAAGCTGAATTCAGCAGCATGGTTGATATTTTAATCAATAGCAAAAAAGACAATAACTAAGGGAGGAAAAATACAGATGAAAAAAATAACCAAACTTGAAGATTATAGAGAGAAGAAAAAAGAAGAGGAACTTTCTCAAATAGATGAAAATGGTTTCAGAGAAATACCTGAAGAAGAACTTGCAGAAATACTAGATCGAAATGAGGATCTTAAACTTAATTCTGATGATTATGATATTTATGATGAGGAATTTATTCAGGAGAATGCTGAGCATATTGCTCACCATACCCTTCCTTTCTGTACAGTATGTGATAGTCCATTGGAAGAAGGAGACAGAGTGGATTCCTTGTGGCCAATGCAATATAGAAACAATATTTGCAACTGGTGTCAAAATAAATTACCAAAGAAGATAAAAAAGAAAGGGATTGTAAATCTAGAAAAATTGGAATTAGTATTAATTGAAGAAGACTATAAAAAGATAAAAGATCATTTAGATAAAAAAGACATCTATAATATTGAGGGTCATCAAATAATTACAGAAGACTTATTCCAAAAAATTAAATATCAAATTTTGAATGGTTAACTTTAATCTTTATAAGAATAAAGCTCCCAGGCAGGGAGCTTTGTTCTGAAAGGAGATTTTCTATCTATGCCTTATGTTAAGATGGCTTTTCTGTTTAGGTATTATCAATCTTAACATTAACATCAGGGTTATCAAAAATAGTTTGAATTGGAATAAATTCTATATTTTTTGGCCTTCTATAAAACCTATCATATCAAGAAGCTTTGCTTTAGTGTATAGTCTATTAGTTTTTTCTTCAGTATGATAATCGATAGTATAAATCTTTATAGAATCTATTTTTTCTTTATTCTCATCATAATATTTTTTGATTTTCTTTAGTCCATTTCTATTAAAAGAAGATACTCCAAACGCTTTTTTATTATATGTATCTAAAGCAGGTACATTTCCAAATATACCTAGCATGATTTTAGTCTTCTGGGTATCTGTTACATTTTCTTCTGCTCCAGAACTAAGTGCTTCAGCAATTTTATTTCCATAATCCAATAAAATATCAAAAGTTTGATCATTATAATTATCCACATCAATATTCCAAATTTGCTCTTCAGATGATTGAGAAATTAAATAAATAAGATCTTCATAATGCTTTACACTTTTACTTAAAAGAAAAGAAGATCCTCTTAGCATACCCCAGCTAGCAAGAAAAAAACCTATTTGTAAACAGCTAAAATATAGATTTCCAGGATCAGCAATTTCTTTAATAGCACCTTTTTTATAAAAAGAATCAAAATAATTATAACAATAGTCAAAAGAGGAATAACGGTCATTTGGACCTCTAAATTTTAAATAATCATTAATACTTTTTTCTATTTTCATGAGATCACCCTTTTATTTCTTATATTATAGAATCAGTCCATTCACTAAATTTTAATAGCTGCTTACTAATATCTTTAATTTTTTATTAATTCATCAGAATAATTATATTTTAAAGATTTCTTCCCCCAAATAATTGTTAATCTTTTTCTTGAACTTTTCAGATGGATTTTCACCTTGAAAAAGCCATCTTTGAACACTTCTCTGACTCGAAGCGATTTCATCTGCTAGTTTTTTAGTATTAACTTTAATGTTTTCTTCTCTACTTTTTCTTCTCATAGCATCTACAAGCCTTTTATTCTTAACTTCATTAACAGGAGAACGATTAACTACTTTTAATTTTTTTGCAGGTGGTTCATTATGTTTCTTATAATATCTTAAATATTCTCTGCACTTGGAACAAATATTTTTTTCTTTATCTTCAACCTTTTTGCCGCAGCGAGTGCATTGATTACTTTTTCTTCTCTTTTTTCTAAGCTTTTTCATAGTTTCAGCGTCAGCCATTATAATCAGGTTCCTTTCTGATGATCTATTTTAAAAGTTTATAAACAAATATAAGTTATAAAGAATCAATAATTTTTTCTTATTAAATAAATTATATCATTCATATTATTACTTTTTAAGCTTGTTTTGTAATTATCTCAAAAATGATATAATAAAAAATAGTAGTATAAAAAGTTTAAAAGGAGATAATAAAATGACTTCTGATGATAATGCGAGATTGCCAAAAGAATCTCTTGAACAGTCCTTAAAAGAAATGAAATTAATGCGTGAAGGTGAAATGAAAAAAGTTACCTGGGAAGAATTTAGAAGTTCTTCAAGAAATGATAATTAAAAAGTATGAAAGGTGGTGTAATAATGGCAACTTCTTCTATTTTTGATAAATTCGTCATTGATTCTGACGAAAAATTAGAAATTTTGCTTAGAGAAAAAAATACTGAAGGAAGAAAAACTCCCTATATTGATATAGATGAGAAAATAAAAAGAGGAAGAAAAGTATTAGAAAACTTTTAATCTAGTTGTTTCTTATCATTACACTCATAACACAGACAGGTATTATCTTCCCCATAAAAATATATCCAGTCTTTAGTAAACTTATTGCAGATTCGACAATTTCCCCATCTATTCCCCTTACTATCTCGCCAGAGTTTAGTTTCTGGTTTCTTTTTTTCTGCAAAAGCTTCTTTTCTTAAGACCTCAAAAGGTTTTTCAGGTTTAGATTTATTTTCTTTTTTTGATTTAGCATTATTTTTTGATATTTTCTTAGCTTTACTGAAATTGGAATCATAATATTGCTTTTTAATCGTTTTTACTTTAGTAGGATTATAATCTAGATCATCTTTAAGCCTTTCAAACCACCAATAGTAAGGAGTTCCATTAGACCCAAGTTGCTTTTTTACAAAGCCATATTCTTCTAGATTTAACAAAAAATCTGCAATAACTAAATCTAGACCAACTTTTTCATCTAATAATTGAGGGTATAAATCTTTTGTATAAACCATATTTTTATTTAAGGGTAGAGTTGTTTTCTTTTTAATATAATTGACTATGTGTTTAACCTGAAGCTTTGAGGAACTTTTACGGTTAAGGCTTTTAAATATAAAAATTCTAAATATTAAAGTCTGCCACAGTCTCCTATCGCATTTAATAATATTTTCATTCTTGATTTTTCTATTTAAATATTTAGGCATATCATCTGCATCTAAATTTAATTCTTTAGACAACTCAATCCATTTTTGATTATTTTTTAGTTGTTTTGCCCACTTTGTTCTCTGGGTTTCTTGGACATTTTCTTTTAAATATTTCTTTATTACTTTAGCTTTTAATTTTCTATTTTTAAGTTCTTTTTCGAATTCTCTTTTTTTCTTCTCTTCTAGTTTCTGGATTAAATTTTCTTGATCTTTAATGAAATTATTTATTCTTTTTTTATATGCTGTTCTAATTTCCTTTAACCCAGGATAATATATCCAGGTTTTTATATCAGTATTATTTAGAATATAATTTTTAAGTTTTATTTTATCGGAATAAACTTCTTCTGGAGTATCAGAAAGATCTACTTCAATAGCTAATACATTTTTCTTCCCTAATTTCTTTATTTTTATATCATCAACTTCATGAGTAACCTTAATTTCAACTGCTAGGTTGAACTTTTGAATAAAAACATCAGGTATAAAATTATTAAAACTTTTTTCTAAATCTGCTCTATTAAAATAAATCGCTTTTTTATTATCAATTACTAGTTTTGGAGTTTCAATTGATATCTGGTTATCGGAATAAGTTTTATATAACTTTTTTATTTCGAAAAACTCTTCTTTAAAGTTATTTAAGATTTGTTCTTCTTTAAAGCAAAAAAAATTGGATGAATATGATTCTGAAGTAATAGCTGATTTTTTTAGTGGATTATTTATAATCTCATTAATATTAATAGATTTTGGTGGGAGCATTAATTTTTTGTGTTTTTTTATCACCTGTTTGGCAAATAAGTGCAAGGCACTTTCCAAAGCTGCACCGCAATCTTCTTTATAATGTCTGAAGTGGTGAACTTGCTTGTTACCTAGAACAGCCAATAACGGCTTATGGCAGGAGGGGCAAGTGCAGTTTGCTCTTAAACCCCTTTCATTAGATGGAATATCATTTATATGAATTATCTTATTATCTCTTAGTCCAAAAGGATTTTTGATGTTCATAAAATAACCTCTTTCATTTAAAAAATGATATATTTTCTATTAATAATATAATTCTTTAAAATAAAAAATTATCCTTTATAAGTGATTTCTCATACCATCACAATCTAATTCACAATAATAACCTGACATAATTTTTTTAGTTTCATTAACTATTTTCTCTGATCTTTTCCAGCCAGAATTGGTCAGTATAAATATATTTTCATTCCAGTTTTCAGCAAATCCTTTTTTAATTAAATTTACCAACCCATTTCTGTAACTGGCTTTTATTTTTGTATTAAAATTATAATGTACTGAACTTATACGAATATAAGGCTGTCCGAGTTTATTATTAACAATATGTATTTCTCCATCAGCAAAATAAGCATATCCTAAAATTTCTTTTTCGAAAAAACTCAATTCATAACCTGGTAAAGAATTAAACTTTTCAATAGCATAGCTAATTTCACTTAACATAGGATCACGCCCTTTATTTTTAATTATTAGTTTTTGTTTCAATAAATAAGTCATGAGCTTTTTTAATGGTAAAAACAATAACTATTAATTTAATAAACCCATCAGTTATAAGTGCTATAAAAATGTATATCCCTAAACTTACAAAAGGAGCTTTTCTTTCTATCAGCTCGTCTATTAAGCCAATAATAATCAAAAACACAATAATTAATATAATCGCTGTTATATCAATTATTATTCCGCCTCCCTTTTATTTTTTCCCCACATACATTTAGTATAATTACTCTCAAAAAATAAAAAAGAGGACTCCTTTATTTGAAAGAAGCCCTTTAAATCAGCTATTCAGCCTCTACAATTTGGAAAGAACTTTCCAGTTTTTTGTTGGGAGAATCCATTTTTTTATAAACAGCTGCTTTATTTACATAATTTGATAATCCTTTAGGTATATTTTTGCTTTTAATATTATCATAGCCAAAAGCTCTAAGAATATCTTTAACCATCACTCCCATAGTTTGTTTAGAAAAGCTATCATTCAGCTCGAATTTCTCCTGCTCTCCATAAAGATTTTCTATTTCTGTTATAGAAGCAGCTAGAGCTGGTATTTCTAATTCGCTAAATACCATCATTCTATAGATATTTTCACCTTTTGCTAAAAGAGAATATATCTCTTCAGCTATTTTGTTATCACTAAATTTTTGATGTCTGGGATTCCTCTCGATAAAAGAATTAAAATCAATTTTATAATTTGTCATTTAACTCACTCCTTTTATTTTAATTATTCATTTAATATATCTTTAAAGTCTTAAAATGCTCAATATTATAGGGTGAATCTTCTTTGAAAATTAAAGCCTTAAAAAATGCAATTTTATAGGAAGTTTGTTTTTTAAGATTAAAAATAGCAAAAGCATCCTTTTTTTCTGAAAAAGCATAAATATGATTTTCGGAGTCGAATATTTCTTTTGCTGGGGCAAAACAGACACAGTAATACTGATTGTCATCAATTTTAAAACTTTTAATCTGGTAATTATCGATCATATTATTAAATTCTCCAGATCTCATCTCGAATTCTATTCCTTTTATATATAAATTATTATCAAGATTGTTCTGAAATTCTTCTATAAAATCTTCATCTCTTGCTGCCACATATTTTTTATCAGGCCAGTTAAGTTTATTTAACTGATGGCTAAGATTGTTATCTGGTTTTAAAGTATAGTTGATTTTTTTGATTCCATTTTCATGACGGCGACAATTATTTATGAGATAAATGTAGCCCATCCCCCACTCATTATAAGTAATATCCATAATTTACCCCCTTTTTTTATTAAAGAAACCATGTATATTTATACCTTTATATTTAATATGTTTATTATAAACTATTTAAATATATATGTCAACTCTTTTTATAAAATAAAAAAAGAAAACCCATTTAGAGTTTTCTTAATGATTTTAACTAATATTTATTTGTGTTCTCGATAGGTTTCAATTAAACTGCTTTTAGGGTTTTTGTTCTTTTTTAAGTTTTCTAAATCATATTTTTTCCTAATTTCTTTTCCCAATTCGGAATTTAATTCATCTTTAACTTTTTTATCATTTCCAACTAAGCTTGAATACTTATCCATTAATTCAGGATCGTTTTCTATCATTAAAAATATCCTGTCTGTTATGTCTTTACTAAACTTATCAAAAACTTCATTAAAGAAATTGTCAAACTGGCTCATATAAAATCTCTCCTTTATTTAATTTAATAATAATTTAAAGAAAATAATTTAGTCCTATAAATTTTCTTTAAATAATTGATAACCTTGTTCATAATCTGGATGAGTTTCTGCGGCATTTTTATAGTTTTCCAATGCCTTTTCTTTATTATCCAATTCAAAATAACATTCACCTATCTTTGAATAATAAGCTGCAATATTTTTATTTTCTTCTTCTTTGCTTAAATTATCATCTTTTATTGATGCAATTGCTTTATCGAATTGAACTATTGCTTTTTCATATTGTTCTCTTTCTTTATGTATGGAAGCTAAAGATGAATAATAAATATAATAATCAGGATTTAAATTGATTGCCTTTTTATAGGCATCAATTGCTAAATCTTTTTTACCATTGTAATCCAAAAGTGTAGCTTTTTCTCCGTAATATTTGGCTTCGTTTGGATTATGATCAATAGCAGAATTTAATAATTCAAGGCCTTCTTCTTCATTCTTTTTGCCGAGAATATAATCCATTACATCTTTCTTATATTCATTATAGTATTCTTCAGCTTTTTCTTTATCACTTTCAGAAATATTTTCTTTGCTTTCAACTACTGCATTATTTTGAGTTTGGTTTTCAGTAGCTAAGTTTTCTTCTGTATATGTTATGTTAAATAAAAATAGAAATGTAATGATCAATAAAGAGTAAACTGTAAAAACTTTTTTTCTTGTTTTTTTACCCTTCCAGAGAACTAATTTAGGTTTAATGAGACCAATGAATAAAGCAAAAATAGATATGAAAAATAATAACACAAATAAAGTATCCATTATACACTCCTAATTAAAATTTTTTGATATTATGGTATAAATTTATAATTCAAGATAAAACAAAATTTCCCTTTAATTTTATTCAATTATTTATTTTATGATTTCTATAGCCCAAAAAGTATTCATTAAGAAACAATTTTATTGTTAATGAATAAAACACCAATCATGGCTATCATATTAAGGTTTAAGCTGCTTTCTTATTTTTATTAAATTAATCTCAAAAAATCATAAATTTCATTCTGAGACATCCCTTAATTATTCTTTGCTTTTTGGAACAATAAAATTAATAATATTATTAAAAAAGACTCTCATATTTAATGAGAGTCTTTCTCATAACTTTTTTTGTTTAGTGTATATGATAATTTAAAAGTTCTTTTACCATTATTTTTAACATCCGTTCTAATTATAATTATTTAAAATTTTATCAACTATTTCTAAACTCTCCAGATGTTTTTCCGAAATCTAATTCAAATTAAGAAAATATTTATTTAAATAATATTATTAAAATCTAATTATTTATTTTCTCCCTTTATTAATATACATCTTCTGATCTGCTTTATTAAAAGTTTTATTTAAACTCTGACTGCTGTCTTCCATCACTTCAAAACCTAAAGAAATAGATAAGGGTTTTATAAGATCTTTATCCTGATTAAACTTTTCAATATTCTTTTGTATTCTCAAACAGAAACTTTCCGCCTCTTTTTGGTTAGTAGTTGGTAAAATTACAGCAAATTCATCTCCTCCTATACGGGAGACTACATCTTCAGTTCTAGCTGTTGATTTCAAAATATCTGCAGCTTTAATTATGTACTCATCACCTTTTTTATGGCCATAATTATCATTTATATACTTAAGACCATCAAGATCTCCAATTACAATTGTTATTGGGTATTTTCGTGAAGAATTTAATCGATTTAATTCATTTTCAAAATATCTTCTATTATATAAACCTGTCATCTCATCGTGAAAGGAAAGGTATTCTATTTGCTTTTCTTTCTTTTTTCTTTCAGTAATATCAACACCTGTAGCTACTATATATTTTATGTTATTTTCATCATCTAATATAACATTATTTGACCATGAAATTCTTCTTTTCTCGCCTGTTTTAGTCAGCCAATAGTTTTCATGTTTATTTGGATAATCTTTATTTTTTAGTCGCTCAAAAACATTTTCTACTTCTTTTTTTTCATTTTGTTTAATGAATAAATCCCAAACTTTTTTACCTTTTACTTCTTTTTCTGTATATCCTGTTATTTTTTCACAGGCTTTATTAAAGCGAATGATTTTCCCTTCAAAATTTAAAAGTAAAAATAAACTATTCTGAACTTCTAAAATTTTTGATAAAAATTCTTTTTCCTCTTTAATTATTTTTTCTTTTTTTCTCTGGTGTGTAATATCTTCACCAGAACAAACCACATATTCTACTTTACCGTCTTTATTTAGCTTGGGATTTTTAGTTATTGAAATTAATTTTTTTTCACCACTGCTGTTTGTCAACCAAACTTCAGTCTGAAATTTCTTCTTTTCGCTAAATACTTTTATATTACCTAAATTACAAATTTTAGCTTCTTCTTCCTCAAAAAAATCAGTCAGTTTTTTATTTTCTACATCAGACTTATCAAATCCTAGAAAATCAGCATGAGCCTGATTTATCTTACCATAAGTTTTTGGATCTTTTAAATACCAGATTTGAGTATCAATTGTATCTAATATCATTTCCTTTTCTTCATTGTTTTTGATCATTGTTTTGTAAATATTATGCTTATATAAAGCAAGTTCAATATTATTTTTTAATTCCTGTTTGTTAAAAGGTTTATTTAAATAAACCGAAGCCTCAAAATCTTTAATTTCATCTTTTTTAATAGTAAGAAATATAAAAGGGATATCAGTTTCTGAACAAATTTTTTTAGCTGCTTGATAACCATTCATTTCACCTGCCAATATAATATCAATAATTATTAAATCAGGAATATTATTTTCTTTTAAAATATAATCAACTGCTTTTTCACCATGAGCAAAAACACCTGAAACCTCATAGTCCAAATCTGAAATTGTATTTTTAATTTTTTTCTGGTGCAATTTTGAATCTTCAATTATCATTATTTTTTTCATATTTGCCACCTCGAATAAATATAATCTTCTAAAAAATTAATTATATTTCTAATTTAATACTTATTATAACTTATATTTTTAAAAAAGAAAAATCAGTTTATTATAATGAGAAATTCTTCATTGAATTATCCATAACATCCTGGTTGACGCCGATATAATCAAGAGTTACCGATGGGGCTGAATGATTGAATAGCTGCTGTAGCAAAGCCACATCCTTATGCTGCTTGTAATGATGATAGCCGAAAGTTTTGCGTGTAGAGTGGCAGCCGATGGAATCCAGTCCGACTTTTTCTCCAGCTCTATTCAGTATTCTATAAGACTGACTTCTGGAGAGGGACTGATTTGTCCCGTTCCTGCTCTGGAAAAGATATTCGTGATCGGCCATGTTAGCAATATATTTATCTAACGCATTTCTCAAAACCGAGTTAATAAAGAATTTTTTCGACTTTCCAGTTTTCTGCTCTTTCAAAATAATGTGAGTCTTATTTCTCACATCTTCAACTTTTAATTTTAACATGTCCCCTATTCTTAGTCCAGTATTGATTCCCAGGACAAAAAGCAGGTAGTTTCTGTAATTATCCTTCAGCAGCTCGTTTTTTACTTCCTCAATTTTAGATTTATCTCTGATCGGCTCCACTTTATTCATCTTTTTTGCCCCCTCAAATTTTTGCTTATTACATACATTATAGCTTATTAAGCACAAAAAGTAAATACAATAAGTTGTATTATAAGAAGGTAAAAAAAGGGATAAGTGCTGAACTAGCCTTCAGGTAAAGGATGACAGCACTTTTTACCAATACACCTTAATTAATATTGTGTTGTGTTGAACTATTTTAAAATATAAAAGGATAAATTTTCTTTTTAGAGAATTATAATAAAAAGGAGATGATATTTTGAAAAAAATTATTATAACTACTCTAATTTTTATAATAGCTTTTTCTGTTGTGATTAGTGCTCAAGATTTTAATCCATTTGGGGTTTTTGGCAAAGGTGATTTAGAAACCGTCAAAAATATTGTCGAAGAAATTGAAGATATTAATAAGAAATTTTCAGGAATGACTCCAATAATGTGGGCAGCTTTTTCAAATGATAATCCTAAAATTATTGAATATTTATTAGACAAAGGAGCAGACCCACTAATTGAAGGGGGAACTAAAAATAAAAATGCTATTGATTTAATAAAAGAAAATAAAAGACTAGTTAATACTTATGCATATGATTTAATTATGAACTATTCTAAAGATAGTAAAGCTAATAATGAGAAAAATAATAGCACATCTTCCTCTAGTGATGACAACCATTTTAGAAATGCACACTGGGGCATGTCAATACAAGAAGTGAAAAATGTTGAAACACAAGAACCTATATATGAAAATAATGAAATGATTGTCTATGAAGATTATTTAATTCAATTGCCAGTAGAAGTAATATACCTCTTTGTCGATAATAAACTAACTAGAGCAAAATATAGTTTTATTCAATCACATACTAACGAAAATGATTTTATTTCAGATTATAAATCTTTAAATAATGCTTTAAAAAATAAATATGGAAAACCTAATCAAGAAGATCATTTTTGGTCTGATGACTTATATAAAGATTCTCCCAGCGATTGGGGTTTTGCTGTAAGTCTTGGACATCATAGTTATTTTACTGAATGGGATACTAGCGATACAGAAATACTTTCAGCTTTATATGGAGATAATTATAAGATAACTATGGTAGTGGAATATTATAGTAAAGAATTAAAAGATTTAGAAGAAGAAAAGATTAATCAAGATACACAGAGTAAATTATAATAAAAATTAGCCCTTATATATCAAAATTTTATAAGGGCTTTCCCTTTATAAATTTTTAATTTTATTACTTAAAATCTATGTTTTATGAAAATTCAAGGAGGTATTTATATATAATATGGACCTAGATGAAATTGAACTTAATGGAGTAATAAAAATTATTAGTATTATTTGTAATTTAGCTAAAAATAATAAAT
>Ga0247721_100432_pt1 | contig 13145 bp, 17 predicted proteins | sample MSEWel2017_08_16_FD_189089 | JGI IMG/M metagenome (GOLD analysis project Ga0247721, IMG submission 189089) | Subsurface sediment microbial communities from gas well in West Virginia, United States - MSEEL Well Study Marcellus 3H_2017_08_16 | ecosystem: Environmental > Terrestrial > Deep...
AAACACAGGTGCAGAAAAGGTGCTTAATTTGCAAATATTATAGTTTAGCAAATAGATTGCATAAAAAAATGCGCACAGTGGAGGAATATCTACTTGACAAAAAACTTGTTATGGGTGTCCCCTTTTTCCACCATTTTCATTGAAGCGATACAAAAAATTAATACAAAATATTTATTTAAGACCCTGTAAATAATTTTGTGTAAGTGCCATTTTATACACTAAACCGTTCCTCATATTCTATCAGAAACCTGTTCATAGCGGGCTTCCAATCCCTGAGAGGCATTGTCCATTTTTTGGATGCCTGCATAATTGCTAAATATACCACCTTAAAAGCTGAACTGTCACTAGGAAATATTTTGCGATTTTTTATAGCTTTACGAATTACACTGTTAAGTGATTCTATAGCATTGGTAGTATATATGATTTTCCGTATCTCGTCAGGATAGTCAAATAAAACAATAACATTCTCCCAACGGCTTTTCCAGCTCCTGCTGATTGCTGGATACTTTTTATCCCATTTATCTGAAAAAGCTTCAAGTTCACGTTCAGCTTCCTCAGCACTGACTGAAGAGTATATCTGCTTTAAACCTTTGGCAACTTCTCTGCGATCCTTAAATGACACATATTTCAATGAATTGCGCATCATGTGAACAATGCAAAGCTGCACCTTGGTCTTTGGATATACTGTGTTTATTGCTTCAGGAAAACCGCTTAAACCGTCAACACAGGCTATAAATATGTCTTTTACCCCACGGGTCTGTATTTCCGTCAGAACTGACAACCAGAATTTAGATCCCTCATTATCCGATATCCACATGCCTAAAAGCTCTTTCTCCCCGTCCATATTGATTCCAAGGGCAAGATAAATAGATTTGTTTATTACTCGTTTATCCTGATTTATTTTTACCACTATACAATCCAGATAAACTATCGGATATACTGAATCCAAAGGGCGGTTCTGCCATTCCAGGACATCATCTATTACAGCGTCCGTTACCTTAGATATAAGCGTGGCTGATACATCGGCATCGTACATCTCTTTGAATGTTGATACTATATCACGGGTAGTCATTCCTCGGGCATACAATGAAAGTATTTTATCATCAAAATTTGTCAGACGGGTTTGACCTTTTTTTACTAACTCAGGTTCAAAGCTACTGTTGCGATCTCGAGGAGTGGAAAGTGATATGTTGCCGGAATCGCTCTTTACTGTCTTACGGCTAAACCCATTGCGGCTGTTACCTGAATTGCGACCATCTAAAGAATGTTTATCATATCCAAGATGATCATCCAATTCCGCTCCCAAAGCGTTTTCAATTGTTGTTTTTAAAAATATACGGGTTATGTCTGCTAAATCTGATTCACTCTTGATTTCTTTAGATAGCTCTTCCGCCATCTCTTTGATTTTTTGCTCGTCCATGTGCAAGCTCCTTTTTTTTATTTTTTACAGGATTACTTGCACTTACACAATCTATTTTACAGGGTCTTATTTAATATATACATTGTTATAGCACTGTTTTAACACTGTTACTACACAGTGCATGAACTGTTACTACACAATGTAAGCACTGTTGCTACACAGTGTAAAAACTGTTGCAACACAGTAACTAAACTATGTATACGTTTATTCTAAATTATCCTGATCTCTATTTTTATTAAATTCAGAAATGTGTTCAGCACTGTTTTCACTATCACCTAACAATAAACCTTTAAAAACATCCGGGTATCTATGCTTGAGCAAAGACATCATATTCCACTGTACTTTCGGCTTTACATCAATCAACCCATTTAATATTTCGCGCAACTCATCATCTTTTTGGACTTCTTCATTGTCATTCAAAAAATCAGATATTATAATTTCTTGCAATTTTGGCATAATTTGATTTCGTATTTGTGTCTCAAAATCTAAAGATTTAGTTATTTCAGGCTTTTTAAATTTAAAAGTGTTTTCAGCTAATCTATATTCCTTTACACCTATGGATCGTCTTGTCTGACTGTTATCTATATCTTTTTTCGGCATCCAGCCGTAATGTTCTAAGAAATTTTTGTAAGCGATATTGACTGCTGAAGGAACAGTATTTAATTGAAATCTTTTGCCATTCGTACACACCGAGGGCATTATATAATGCACATGTGGTTGAGCTTCATCTAAATGCAGGCAGCAAAAACTATATTGCTCAAAAATTGATTGGGATATAAACAAATTCTTTAACAACATTTCTTCCGTAACTTTATAAAACCATTCGCTTATCATTGGCATACACATTTCCTTGAATTTTAAAGGCAAAGCAGAAAAATTATCCTCCATTTCAAATTTTTTATATAATTCATATTCTTCATCCGAATATTCCTCGTTTGGAATTTTTTCCCGTAAATGATTTGCAAAATTAGAAGAAGGAAAACTAAACATTATATCAATAAAATGTGAACCATTGCCCTTATTGTGATAGCCATATATATCGGAAATTTGGTGATAAAATTTATTCAAATTACCGCCTAAAAAACCAACAGTTTTTTGTTCTTCCAAATCATTATCAAATATCATCTCTAAAAACCTATCTTCTTTCTCTTTAAAAAAATTATCTACATTTTGTATATTTTTTACCCCAATAGGATCATAGATATTATCCTTTTCGATTTTTTGCTTAATATTATCGAAAAATTCAAAAAAAACGGTATCCCCAATATCTTTTCTCTCTGTCTTTTCACGAAGAACATGTGAAAGATGTTTTGCACCACTACCGCCTTCAGATCTAAACCTTTTTAATTGCCAAAATGCATATCCGCTTTTACTCATTTTTTCACCTCATGTTTAAATATTATTAATAAAAACAATATTTGTTTTCATGTATTCCATATAACAAAAAACTGTATATTTTTTAGTAAAAAAATTAAAAAAGAGAAAACACGATTGATAACATAAATAAATATAAAGATTTTAGACCAGTGATTTCCCGTATTTGACCTTTGTAATAATGGAAATAGAATATAATATTCAATGACGGTGTTTATATAATTACGCCTGTTATATAACTACGCCTGTTATATAATTACGGCTGAAACTAAATTACGCCTGTTATTATAGTACGCCTGATATAGCAATTTATACTTATATAATAAAATAGAGTATACTAAAAAAAACTACTATAATTTTTATTACACAAATATAATGGGTTTACGTCAATATAAATATCATAAAAACATATAGAATAAGCTGAAAATATTTCGCCTTTTTATGTTTTGTTATAGGTCTTTATAATAGCAAAAGGTTACATTCGTATTTGGGATATATTAGCCCAAGGCAGTTTGAAGAAAATAACAGAATGAAAAAAGTTGCTTAAAAAATTGTACATTTTTACTTGACCACGTCAAAGTGTAGGTAGGGGTAGTTAATGGTGGAGGATGCCACAGAAGTCGAGGGTGTGGATGTGGGAAGGGAGGTTGATGTGTTTGAATTCGCGGTGACCGACGAGGAAAATCATAACATCGGCTGTATCAGCCGCCTCATCTAAAGAAATTAATTCGAAATCCTGGTGACTTTTAATATTAGGCTCTATTGCAACAATGTTGATGCCGGAGTTTTTAAGCTCAGCAGCTATCTCCACTGCAGGCGATTCCCTCAAATCATCCACATTAGCCCAAGTCAGTGGAACTCATTGCAAAATATTCAAAAAATTATTATACTAAACTTATAATCGTAAAAATGGAGCGTTTAAAAATGCCGGAAAATCAAACAGAACTCACTAAAGAACAAATTCTGGAATGTTTAAACCGATATAAAGACGAATTGCGGGAAAAATTCAGCGTAATAAAAATTGGTCTGTTCGGCAGCTATGTAAATGATACTTATGATACGGGCAGTGACATTGATATTTATGTAAAATTCAACAATACCAATTTCAGAAATGTTGCTGGAACATGGGTTTATATAGAAAAAATTTTAGATCACAAAGTTGATTTGGTGTATGATCATAAAAACTTAAATAAACCATTAAAAAAGAATATCGAAAAAGAAGTCATGTATGGGTGAAATCGATATAAATTTTACGATTGACTTTATATTGAAAAGCATTGCTCTGATTGAAAAAAGATTTTCTGGCATAGATTCTGGTGAAGATTTTCTTAAAAATGACGAAAACCTGGAAAAATTTGATTCAATATCATGAAACTTCAAGCAATTGGGGAAAATATAAACAAGCTTTATTTACCTGTTCCATTTTTTTCTCCCATTTCCCCCGCTATGCTCAAAAATCATGGTAAATACCGATCGACATCAAGTGCACCGTGAAATACGCCTAAAATGTCGATACTGGATGGCTTCCTGAGAAGATAGGCGACCCGGTAATGTCCATAGAGAAGAATTCTGATTTCACCTTCCTCCTCAGCGCGATATCTGTATCCGATTTCTGGAAAACTCCGCAATTCCTGAACCTTCTCGAAAATCCCGGATACAACCTTCTGCGCCGAGCTTGGATCATCTGTGGCAATATAATCGTATATATCACGAAGCCAACAATTCGCTTCCTCAGTCCACCTTATTTCTGCCATGATCGAATTCGATGCTTCATATCTTCGTTCGATATTACGTGTCCACTGCGGGAATCCTCCAAGCCACGCTCCACCATGCGTTCGAAAGCCAACTCTCGCATGATTTCTTCATAGCTCGCATCTTCCGGCTGCGATTGGATAACCTCTGTCATTTTCTCTTTCACATTTGGCATATCACCCTCCTTTAGTGGTGAGCATAACAACATAATATGCAGCTTTGTATATCTTTCATATTAAGACTTTTGAATAACTCTATTTGGTCATGCTGTAACATCTGTCAAAAGACAGATAAATTTGCCATAGGTAACCATTTATTTCAGCATCTAACTATATCAGCAAGTTATGATACCCTGAAACAAGTGATTGACTTCGTCTATCACCAGTCTTTTAGATTGGTAAATATGTTTTTAAACATCCAATTTAGCAACCATAGTTGCTGTTACAGAGTGACAATAACTTACTTATTCAAAGTCTCATATTATTAATTATAAAGATTTTTTTTTCTTTTGCAATTTCAATCATATCAACCCTCGTGAAATAGGCTACGCATTTCACGGGGCAAGCCAAATCAACTTCCTCAACATCAACCATCTCAACCTGCCTTCACATCCACTTTCACGTTCAAGTATTATTTACCTTCCCCCATTTCCATACTTGACAAAAAACTTGTTATGGGTGCCCCCATCTTCTTCCCTCATATTTTCGAAGTACGTAAAGAGATATTTGGATAGACCAAGTGAATTACTTATGCTTTTTGGTTTTATATTTTTGTTTTGGACTTTTGGGTTTGTCTGGAATAGTTAATTCTAAAAGTCCTTTTTCAATCATAGGCTTTAAAATAGCCGATCTAAAATGTTCTCTGTGCTTCAAACCTAAATATTCCATAATCTCACTTGTATTTTTTGGTGTTTTACAAAACTCAATGACAGCTTGCTCGGTAACTTGCTCGGTAACTTGCTCGGTAGCTTGCTCGGTAGATTTATCTTGCATGCCTGGCAGATAAAAAACAGTTAGACTTGTATCCATATTAGATTCGAATCTAATAGGCACATCGCTATAAGTTTTCCATCCCTCTATCATTTTATCAAATCCGTAACCAGCATTTTCTGCTAATTTTACAGCCCTAAAAAGTTTTGCTAACACCGGATTTCTCGGCATTGAAGTATCAGTTTTCATAAAGTATTCAATAGGTTTAGGGTAACTCCCTGCATTGAAAAACTCTATTCTATCGGTAAAAATTCTTACTCTTGATTTCATAGGTGAAAAATAATCTGCATGCATAAGCATATTCACAAGAGCTTCTCTCAATGCGTCGATGTAGGGATAGTCCTCTTTAGCAAATCCCATACTGTCTAATTTGAAAGGCTTATTTATCCTCATTGTAATTCTTTCAAAAAGGATAAAATAATAATCCCACAGATTCTCTTGTTCCGGTAATCTATATGTATATCGTACCTTGGCTTCTGCTATATTTGTAGCCGGTATTTCTAAAAGATCCACCCGGAAATCTACAAAGCATCTCTCAATACTATCTTTCTTGCCGAAAAATAAAAGTCCAGCATAAGTTGGCTTACCGTCGATAAGTACGGACACTTTGTGTAAAAACTCTTCCGTATATAGTTTATTATAATGAGATGTAGGGTTAGCCGTTTGTAAATACTCCCTATACTGCCTGATGGATCTATCGGATAAATCATCAATGCTCATACCCTCAACAACTTCAGAGCTTTTGGTACCGAAAGTTTGGTCACGATAAAACGCATCTATCTCTTCTTTAGTTGCCCTTCTGTCCCCGCTTCCGCTTCGTATAAAAGTATTTGCCAAAGAGTTGTAATATATATACAGGCTTTTGTTTGGATATGGGAATATAAAAAGCTAGTACTGCTTTACTATCAAAATCATACTTGTATGCTTTTGCTCTAATTTTTACATTAAACTTTTCACCATTGAGGGTATTGAGAAATTCGTGCTCTATTTTTGCAGGATTTTCCACTCCGACTACTTCAAAGCTTCCATTTTGCTCAACGATACCAAATATCAGCCAGCCGCCTGCAGTGTTGCTAAAAGCACTCACACTTTCCCAAGAACTTTTAGGCACGCCACCTTTGGCAAGTTTGACTTCAAAATCCTCCCACTCAATATCTTTTAATTTTGATATAAGTTCTTGCTTTGTCATACTCTCCAACTGCTTAATTTAATATCATACAAGCGCAACTTCTGTGTCTTTATTGACTGATAGCTGCCTATCACATGGCAGGGGTCTTAATTTACTCCAGAATACTCATATGTACTATAAAATGAAATTTGTGGTGTTAGCAATAATAAAAAAATTTGCGGCATTCAGACCCCCTATCGACCCACCTACACTTACGAAGTGTAGGTGTTGACAGTGTGGAAACTTATAAACTCTACAAGCATATTTGCAATGACTTTTTGTGGTGCGTCATTACGAGGAGTCCGCTCGTTAGCGGACGAAGTGGTAATCTCATGCCCAGGAAGCAATGATAGATCAACTATTTCAACTGCATCAACCATCTCAACCTGATCAACTCCCTCAACTTGCCTTCACTTTCACTCTCGCATCCACATTCACATTCACATACACATCCACTGTACTACTATCAAATACGGTTCAACCTCTGAATAGAATATAGACTGACGGGCAGATTTAAGGGGATTTTATGTGCCTTACGTTCCTTTTTGGTTATTTTATCCTCAAACGTTTTGTATGCTGATTCTATAAAGCCTTTGGAGCCTATCACAAGCGTATCGGAAAAATATCTTATTCTGTGCTGCCATACATTTATTGCAGGTTTCGAATCTTCTGATATTTTACCCTTTTCCCTGCCGCTACCGGTTTTCTTTTCAAGCTTTCCAATTCCATAAATAAATGACACATAGTCATCCATTTTCTCAATTTCCGTACCTTCAAAACTCAAAAAACCATCTGTCACTCCGGCAGCTCTGTGGGAAATACTGCACCAACGATAATCCTCGGGTCTTTCGCAAATCTTTGCACGTACAGGGTTCAAATCTATATATGCAAGCATATTCAGAAGACTTTCACCTTTTTCAACCAATACGCTCTTAAATCTGTCCCCCCAGAAATAACCACGGCGTTTATTCCTCTTATTGTACCATCTGGAAAATGTCATTTTTATCGATTTTACATACTCGGAAATATCCGTGAGCTTCTCTTTGTATTTCACCAACTCCGTTTCAGATATATTTTCGGAATCAATCTTATTATTTTTTGATAATTTCTGTTTTAATTCATCATCGTCCACATCCGATATCGAAGATGTTTTCACAAGAAGATGAAAATGATTGTCCATAATGCAGTAGCCGATAACGCTTACAAAATACATTGTGCTGAATTGCTTTATAACTGAAAGAAGTTTTTCTTTCTCAACATCACCCAGCAAAAACTCACCGCCCACCGTCCGGGAAACTATATGATAATATGCAACATCACCTTCCGCCTTAAAACGCCTTGTCCTCGCCATTTCAACCTCCTTAACAGATTCAGTTTGCATTCACTTCCACGCACACACTCACGGTTTCTAAAGCCACTACTTAAATCTTAGCACTTAGAACTAATCAGTCAAGCATAATTTACCTGTCCCCATTTCTATTCTTCACCAACTCCGTTTCAGATATATTTTCGGAATCAATCTTATTATTTTTTGATAATTTCTGTTTTAATTCATCATCATCCACATCCGATATCGAAGATGTTTTCACGAGAAGGTGAAAATGATTGTCCATAATGCAGTAGCCAATAACGCTTACAAAATACATTGTGCTGAATTGCTTTATAACTGAAAGAAGTTTTTCTTTCTCAACATCACCCAGTAAAAACTCACCGCCCACCGTCCGGGAAACTATATGATAATATGCAACATCACCTTCCGCCTTAAAACGCCTTGTCCTCGCCATTTCAACCTCCTTAACAGATTCAATTATACCAGCACTTTTATTCTTCTTGTCTATACTTCTGTCCTTTAAACTGATTTTCAAATTGCTTTTGCATTTTCACCTATTAACTATCACCCATCACCAATTACTCCACGCGCACACTCACGGTTTCTAAAGCCATTACTTAAATCTTAGCACTTAGAACTAATCAGTCAAGCATAATTTACCTGTCCCCATTTTTCCTAACTACACTTACGAAGTGTAGGTAGGGGTTAACGAGTGAAGAATTGGGAGATTTTGCTGATATTTTTTAATGCAAGAGAATAATAGCCGCCGATATTGTTTTTTCTCAACGCTCTTAAATCCTCGCTACTTTTTTGAACAATATTTTTGAGGCTCTTATTGCTTGCGCCGCCAACACGCATTTTGTATAAAATTTCTGGCAAATATTTTACTTTCACGCCATCATCCAATATTCTAAGCATAAAATCATAATCCGCAGCTATCTTAAAGTTTAAATCGAAGCTGCCATACATCTCATATATTTCTTTTTTTAAAAATAATGTCGGATGCGGGGGCATCCATCCTTTTTTCAATAATTCAAAATTATATGGCTTACTCTTCCAATATCGTAAGATTTTGTCAAAATCTCTTTTATAAGTGTAGACCAAGTCCCCATAAACACCGTCTAATTCTTCATTTTCAAAAGCATTGGCAACCTTTTCAATAGTCCTGTTATCATTATACAAGTCATCACTATGCAACAAACCTATAACATCTCCACTTGCCAAACCAACTCCATAGATCTCCCTACACTTACGAAGTGTAGTTTATGGTGAATTATATATTATTGTTTCATATAAGGTAATTACATAAAAAACTGTGTTGAAAATGTACCTACACTTGCGAAGTGTAGGTATGGGTTATCTGTTGGAATAGTTTTTTTCCAGCCATTTTTTGTATTCCCCGCTGCGGATTGTTTCCACCCATTCCCGATTATCCAGGAGCCATTTCACTGTTTTTCTTAAGCCTTCTTCAAAACTCATCTTCTGCTGCCATCCAAGATCGTTTTTTATTTTGTCACAGTTTATAGCGTATCGCCTGTCATGCCCGGGACGGTCTTTTACAAATGTGATAAGCTCTTTATAAGAATTCATTTTAGAGCTGTCCGTTATCATTTTATTCTCAGCAGCAGGAAAAGTCTCATCAAGAAGCTCACAGAGTTTTTCTACAAGCTCCAGATTTGTCCACTCATTTTCACCGCCGATATTATAGGTTTCACCTGTTCTTCCCTTTTCAAGTATCTTCCAGACAGCGTCATTGTGATCATCCACATATATCCAGTCCCTTATGTTCTCCCCGTCTCCGTATACCGGAAGTTGCTTGCCTTCAGTAATATTTAAAATCATTAAGGGAATAAGTTTTTCCGGAAACTGCAAAGGACCGTAATTGTTTGTGCAGTTGGATATTGTAATAGGTAGCCCATATGTATGATAGTACGATCTGACAAGATGGTCGCTGGATGCTTTGCTGGCAGAATAAGGGCTTCGTGGGTCATAGGGTGTTGTTTCATAAAAATAACCGGTATCGCCCAATGTGCCGTAAACTTCGTCGGTACTAACGTGGTGGAATTTAGTTATTGGTTGAGTGGAAGATTGGTTGAGTGGTTGAGTAGAGGACTCGTTGAGTGGAGGATTGGTTGAGTTGTTGAGCCAGTGTTTCTTTGCTGCTTCCAGTAAATTGAAAGTGCCTGTGATATTTGTATCGATAAATTCTTTAGGTCCGTGTATAGATCTGTCCACATGGGATTCCGCTGCAAAATGGACAACACTGTCCACATCATACTTTTCAAAAACATTGTAAACATCTTCAAAATTACAAATATCAACATGCTCAAAAAAATATCTGTCCCCAAATTTTTCCTCTATGTCACTTAGATTCATCGGATTTGCCGCATATGTAAGCTTGTCCACATTTATAATTTTGCCTTTAAAATCTGTCTGCTCAAATACATACCTGATAAAATTAGATCCGATAAAACCGTAACCACCGGTAATTAGCATAGTCTGAGTATTAAATTCACTCTTATTACCCATTGTCCTCTCCTTTTATAGATAAATATTCTTCCAGATACCTGTCTATTGCATCTTTCCAATGAGGTATTTCTTTTCCAAGTGTCTCTTTGATTTTTGTACAGTCCAGCTTACTGTATCCGGGTCTCTTAGCCGGCAGATTAAAATCTGCAGTCTTTGCACTTCCAAGCTCACCCTTCCAGTCAATTTTTTTCAGTACATACTCAGCCTGGTCATACTTGCTTGCCACCCCGTCATTTGAGAAGTGATAAAGTCCAAATTTGCCTGTTTTGATAAGTAGCCATGAATAGTACGCTAGATCATATGAATAGGTCGGCGCAGATATCTGATCATCCACAATCTTCAGCTTATCATTCTTTTTAGACCATTCGATTATTTGTGTATTAAAGTTTTTATTAGCCAAACCGAATAGCCAAGAAGTCCTGATAACAAAGCTCTTGTCATAACAGCTCAGAACCAATTTCTCGCCTTCCAGTTTACTACTGCCGTAGACTGATTCAGGATTCGGCGTATCCGATTCAGTATAAGGGATGCTGCTGAAACCATCAAATGCAAAATCAGTGGAATAAGTTACAAAAATAGCTCCCGTCTTTTGTGCTGCTTCAGCTAAATATTTTGGTGCATAAGCATTCAATTTGTAACAGAATTCCTGCTCTTCTTCCGCTTTGTCCACATTATTATATGCCGCACAGTTAATGATTTTATCGATATTTTTGTCTTTTAAAAAATCTGCAATTTCATTCTCATCCGTTATATCAAGCTCATTCACATCAGTTGCAATGTATTCTTCATTTTCTCGATCCAAAACTTTTTGAAAATCAGTTCCAAGCTGCCCGTCAGCTCCTGTAATAAGTATCATATAAACCTCTGCGTATATTTTTAGAACTTTTTATATGTACCCCACCTAACCTCCCCTAAATTAGGGGAGGAACTCTATTCCCCTCCTATCGAAGAGTTAGGAGGGGATTAAGGGGCTTGCCCTGCCTGCCCTGTTGAATATAGCAAAATTCACACAGGGTTAAATACTGTACTGCAGCCCGCAAAGCCATTTATTCAACTGGGCGAGTGAATCCGAGGGATCTCCCTCTATATATTAATATTTTCTGCAAATCTGCTTATAACAGTAAAAAACTCATGTTTTTGTTTGCTGGTAGCTCTTAATCATAGGACATGGTACCCAAATTACTCCAGCAATACCTATAATACAATATAAAATGGAAATCACAATTTTAGCAATAATAAAAAAGCTTTGCGGCATTCAGAACCCCCTATCAATCCACCTACACTTACGAAGTGTAGGTACGGAAGGTGAAGGGATTTTTTATAAAAAGACCTCATCAAACGTCTTTAACATACTATCCTTATCCGAAAGACTCGGTTTATCAATACCATATTCTTCTAAATGCCATTTGATATTCAAATGCGGATCATTCCAGATAATCCCTGAATCGTGCTCGGGGGAGTATTCTGCTCCTGATACCTTATACATTATCTCAGCTTCATCTGACAATGTCAGAAAAGCATGGGCAAAGCCTTTCGGTATCCAAAGCATGTATTTATTATCCTCCGACAATTCACAGGCAGTCCATTTGCTAAAAGTGGTACTGCTTTCTCTAATATCAACCGCTACATCATATATCTTCCCTTTTACGCATCTTACAAGCTTCCCCTGCTCCATGGGAGGCGTTTGAAAGTGTAATCCGCGCAAAACTCCTTTCGCTGATTTCGAGTAATTATCCTGGACAAATTTATCCTTAATCCCCGCTTTTTCAAAATCAGACTCTTTGTACGTCTCCATAAAAAATCCCCGATCATCTCCGAATACCTTCGGCTTTACCAGTATCACATCGTTTATTTCAGTCTTTTCAAATTCAAATGGCATGGTTACCTCCGTTTTTTTGGGTTATGGGTTATGGGTCATGGATCATGGGTCATGGGTCATGGATCATGGGTCATGGGTCTTGGGTCTTGGGTTATGGGTCATCGTTTATGGGTGATGGGGGTTAGAGTTTTTGTTTGAGGGTATTTATCAATTTATTCAACATTTTACGTACTTTTGTAATCTGCTCAAATATGCTGCCAATATTCTCAACGTACCCTAATCTTTCAGCAATGATTAATTGGGTCTCGACTTCTGATGAAGAACCTAATGCTATATATAAAAACTGGATATATTCTTTAAGAGTATTCCTACTTGCTCCTTCTGATATATTTGAAGGAATGGAAACTGCAGCCCTTTTTAGCTGATCAGCAAGTGCATATGTTTCATTTTTGGGAAAAGAGTTGATTATTTTATAAATCTCTTCGACAAGATCTATCGCTTCCTGCCATACCTTTAAATCTTTATAGTCATTCATACAACACAACCTCTCAACTATTAACTATAAACCATCCACCATTAACCAAAACCCATGAACTATCAACTATGAACTATCAACTATGAACTATCAACTATAACCTGGACTTTCCACCCTTTTCTACACAAAAAGTTAAGCACATTGCTTCATTTCTTTATAATATAGTTCCAGCTTCTCTCTTGGAGTATTATACTCAATAGCCGAATGAGTCCTTTTTGAGTTATAATAA
>Ga0247721_100436_pt1 | contig 13053 bp, 8 predicted proteins | sample MSEWel2017_08_16_FD_189089 | JGI IMG/M metagenome (GOLD analysis project Ga0247721, IMG submission 189089) | Subsurface sediment microbial communities from gas well in West Virginia, United States - MSEEL Well Study Marcellus 3H_2017_08_16 | ecosystem: Environmental > Terrestrial > Deep subsurface...
CAATGATATTTTGGATAAAAGAAGTAAACCTGTTAAAGAGACTGTTGAAGTTGATAAAGAGAAAGTAAAAAATGAATTTAAAAATTATAATTATAACTTTGAACTTTACTTTAAAAATAGATTATTATCTCGTTTTGATGAATTACTTAAAAAACTAGATGAATCTAATAATATTAATGAAATTATTGCTATGCCTCAGGAAAGTGAAGTTATAAAGAAAAGATGTTTTAAAGAGATTGATGAAAAAATTAAAGAATTTAATAAGGAAAAGGAAGATCCAGAAACTGGAGGTATAGCTGAGGGTTCGGGAGATGGAAAAGTAGAACCTGAAGAAAAGCAGGAAAAAGAAATTGAAAATGTTACTATGAATGATTTGTTCAAAAATACTAAAACTATAAAAAATGAAGATGATATAGAAGAAGTTTTAAATGAAATTAGAACTGAGCTAAAGAATATTCTAGATGAAGATAAAAATATTAAATTAATATAGTGGGGAGCATAAAATAATGAATAAATCGGCTATAAAAAAGTTTGCTGTTCAAGCAAGAAATCAATTAATAGAAGAAATTGATCAGAAGGCTTATGAGATAGGTGTAGAAAAAGATAAGATTCATAGTTTAGAAAATAATGCTCAAATACATGGGAGAACTTTAAATTTAACTGAGATAAATCAGAGAAATAAGTTGATTGAAGAAATCAAACAAAAAGGTTATGAACAGGTTATAGATGAAGTAGCTTATACCTGGTTTAATAGATTTGTTGCTTTAAGATTTATGGAAGTGAATGGTTACTTACCAACAGGTGTTAGGGTTCTTTCTTCTAAAACAGAAGGTAAAATAGAACCTGATATAATTCAAGATGCCTTAAATATTGATTTGGATATTGAAGCAGAAACAGTTCATCAGTATGAAGATAATAGTGATACTAATGGTTTATATCGTTATCTTTTAATAAAACAGTGTAATTCACTAAATGATATTATGCCTTTTATTTTTGAAAAAATAGCTGATTATACAGAGATTTTATTACCAAATGATCTTTTAAAAGAAGACTCAGTTATTAGAAATTTAGTAGAAAATATTGATAATGAAGACTGGCAGGATGTTGAAATTATCGGTTGGATTTATCAATTTTATATTTCTGAAAAGAAAGATGAAATATTTTCTTCAAAGAAAAAAATTAAAAAAGATGAAATACCAGCTTCTACACAACTGTTTACAAATGATTGGATAGTAAAATATATGGTAGAAAACTCTTTAGGTAGATATTGGTTGGAATCTAATACAAATGATAATTTAAAAAATAAATGGGAATATTATTTAGAAGAGGCTGAACAGGTGCCAGAAGTTAAAGGCGAATTAGAAAAAATTAGAGATAGAAATATTAATCCAGAAGAAATAACTTTTTTAGATCCTGCTGCAGGTAGTGGGCATATATTAGTGTATGCTTTTGAAGTGCTTTATGATATTTATAAATCTGCAGGATATATGGAATCTTCAATCCCTCAAATAATTTTAAATAAAAACTTATATGGTTTGGAAATTTGTGATAGAGCTGCACAGTTGGCTTTTTTATCAGTAATGATGAAAGCAAGACAAAAAGATTCTAGAATTTTTGAAAAAGAAATTGACTTAAATATAGTTTCAATTCAAGAAAGTAATATTATAAATAAAAAAGCGATTGATTTACTAGTTGATAATGTTGAAGAAAATAAATATAAAAATTATTTAGAAAAAGACTTAAAGTATTTAGTTGATTTATTTGAAGATGCTAAAAATTATGGTTCAATTATAAAAATTGACCAGGACATATCTATTGATTTAATTAACAAGTCATTAAATAATTTAAAAAATAGTGTTGTTGATTTGTTTGGTGGAGCAAATAGAGAAATTGTAATTGAATTAATACCTCAATTATTGGAACAATATAAGATTATGAAAAATAAATATGACATTGTTGTTACTAATCCTCCTTATATGGGTAATAGATACATGAATAAAAAATTAAAGAAGTTTTTGAAATTAAATTATAATGACTGTAATAAAGATCTTTTTTCAGTATTTATAAAAAAATGTTTTGAATATATATATGATCAAGGCTATATTTCAATTATTACAATGGAAAGTTGGATGTTTTTAAAAAGCTTTGATAGTTTAAGAGAAGAAATTATTAAAAATAAGACCGTACTAAATTTAATTCATATGCCCTATGAAGGAAGAGGAAGAACAAGTTTAGGTATAAACTTTGGGACAACTGCCTTTACTATAACTAATAATAAAGTTAAAAATTATTTAACTAAATTCTCATATATTAGATATACAGATATAGACAAAGAAGGAGTTCCTTATAGTTTTCCTGTAAAAAACAAAAGATTTGGAAATAAAAAAGTTGATGTATTCTCTAAAATACCATCTTTTCCTTTTGCGTATTGGTTGAGCAATAATATGATAGAGAAATTTGAAGAAGGAATAAGTATAGAAGACATAAGTGATTATACGGGTTCACAGAATAAAACAGCTAATAATAAAAAATATTTAAGATATTTTTGGGAAGTTAATTCAAATAATGTTGGCAGAAATAACAAGTGGGTTTTTTATGCAAAAGGCGGAGATTTTAGGAAGCATTATGGTAATTTAGAATATACTGTTAATTGGTCAAAAGAAGCAAGAAATTATTATAAGAATAATAGCACCTCAAATTTGTTAGATGAACAATATTGGTACAAAAAAGGGATAACTTATACAATGTTATCATCAAAAGGGACAAGCTTTAGATATTTACCCAAAGGTTGTGTTTTTGATATGGGTGGTCCTTCAATCAATAATGTTTCAAATTTATACTATATATTAGCCTTACTAAATTCAATAGTAATAGAGAAATATTTGAAAGTATTAAATCCTACAATAAACTTACAAGTTAAAGATGTTAAAAATTTACCCATTTTATTAAATGAATTCAAAATGGATTATGTTAAAGAGTTAGAAAAAGATAATGTGAATATAGCAAAAAATGATTGGGACTCTTTCGAAAAATCCTGGGACTTCAGAAAACATCCAATATTAACATATAAAAATGAAGCCGACACAATAAAAGAAGCTTTCAATAATTGGTCAGAGTTTGCAGTAGAACAATTCTATCAATTAAAAGAAAATGAAGAAAAATTAAATGAGATATTTATAGATATATATGGTTTAGAAGATGAATTGGATCCTGAAGTAAAAGAAAAAGATGTAACAGTAAGAAAAGCAGATAGAGCAAGAGATATAAGATCATTCATGTCTTATGCAGTTGGCTGTATGCTAGGAAGATATTCTTTAGATGAAGAAGGTCTAGTTTATGCAGGTGGAGAATTTGACCATTCTAAATATGAAACATTTAAAGCAGATAAAGATGGCATTATTCCTGTTTTAGATAAAGAATACTTTGATGATGATATAGTGGCTAGATTTGTTGAATTTGTTAAAGTAACATTTGGTGAAGCAAACTTAGAAGAAAACCTTGAATATATAGCTGATGCTCTAATTGAAGGTGGAACAAGTAGCCAGGATACAGCAAGAGAAACTATTAGACGCTACTTCCTCTTTGACTTCATTAAAGACCATACTTCTGAATATAATAAGTGTCCTATTTATTGGTTATTTCAGTCAGATGGAAGAGGTAAAGCTTTTAATGCTTTAATTTATATGCACCGTTATGATAAAGGTACTGTATCCAGAGTAAGAACTGATTATCTACATGAACTGCAGAATAAAATAGAATCTGAAAAGGTTAGACTGCAAAATATAATTGATTCCGATCTTTCAGGTCGCCAGAGAACTCAGGCAAAAAAAGATTTAGAGAAATTAGAAAAACAGACAGCAGAACTAAAAGAATACGATCAGAAATTAAATCACTTAGCAAATCAACAGATAGAGATAGATTTAGATGATGGAGTAAAAGAAAACTATGCTAAGTTTGATGAAGTATTGAAGAATATTTAGGGGTGAAGTTATGAACTTAGATGAAATAAAAAATTTACTAGAAAAAGAATTCAATCAAGCAACTAAAGAAAAGGAGCGTCATATCATTTTTTGGTATGACGCTAATGCTGCCTTCGTTGAAGAGATAGATAATTTAGAAATAGGTAATGCAAAGATCTGGAAGTTAAAAGATAATAATAACTTTAAAACTAAATATCAGCTGGAAGTTGAAGATACTGCATCAAATTATTTAATTTATTCTAGCCAAGCAAAACCAGATAAAAAAGAAAACTGGCTTTTAGATATCTATAGGTACTCACAGGAATTTACTGCAGATAAAACTACTTTAATAATGAGAGACTTTGGAGTAGAAGAAGAGTATATGCGGCCAGCATTTGAAAAGCATGAGAAGTTTTTTAATAACAAACAAAGATATAATAGACTTAAAGATTATGATATAAAAGATTTTAATCAAGAAAAATTAGATATTGCAATCTTTTCAGCTTTGGCTAAGCTAAAAGCACCAAATTTAGAAAGAGCAGTAAAAGAGCTTTTAAAAGATGTTTTAAATGAAGATAATAGTATCTGGGAGAAATTAAATAAGTTTAGTCATAGCCAAAGTATCTGGGATCTCATTTCCAAAAAATATGGATATGTTAAAGAAGAAAAATCATTAAAACAGTTAATGCTAATGTTTTTAATCACTAATATCAGACACAATCTAAAAAGAGATTTACCAGAAAACTGGGAGAATGAATTATCTACAGAAGAGGCTAACTGTGTGGTCTTTTTGAGTAACTGGATGAACCATGCTAAAGATTATAAAGAATTTGATCAAAAGTCAGATATGCTGCAGGAAGAATTAAGTCTAAAGGATTATTTAAAGAAATGGGATATTAATGATTATCTGCAGTGTGAAAGTTTTAGAGCCTTTGATGAAATGATTATTCAAAAAATAGTTAATAACTTAGTATCTGGTTCAGAAGAGTTTAATAATTTTAAAGAGATCATTTCAATTCGGAAAACAAAACACTGGTATCAATATTTCAATAATACTTATCATACAATTGATTCTGCAATTGAACTATTAAGACTAAAAAAAGAAGTGGCAGATATTCCACAATTAAAGGCTGACCAATTTTTTGAGAAATACAAAGAAGAATATTATCAATTTGATAAAGCTTATCGTCATTTTTATTTAGCTTATGATCAGGTAAAAAATAAAGGTATTCTAGCTGAATTAAAGGAAAGAATAGAAAATCTTTATTCTAACTGGTTTATTCAGGAATTATCAATCAAGTTTTCTAACAGTTTAGCTGATAAAGAAGAATGGAAGATCGGCTCTATAAAACAGCAGCAGAAATTTTATTACAATAATATCAGAGAGAAAATTGATGATAATGAAAGAACTTTTGTTATTATTTCAGATGGGTTTAGATATGAAGCAGCTCAAGAATTAAATGAGCAGCTGCAAAAAGAATTTAAATCACCAACAGAATTAATGGCTTATCAAGGCAGCATTCCTAGTGAAACAAGTTTAGGGATGGCCAGCTTGCTTCCAAATAATAAAATTAATATTGATCAAGATTTTAATCAAATATTAGTAGATGATATGCCTACTAATTCATCTAAAAATAGAGAAAAAGTTTTAAATTCATTTGTTGAAAAATCAGTCGTTTTAAGTGCCAAAGAATTACTGCAGATGACAAGAGATGAAATGAGAGAAGTCATCTTTGGTAAAAACCTAGTTTATATCTACCATGATTTGATTGATACTATGGGAGAAAGCCATCAAACAGAACAAAGGGTCTTTGAAGCTATTAATGATACTTTTGAAGATTTAAAAACATTAATTAATGCTTTAAAAAATAATGTTAGTGCCAGCAATATTTTTATTACTTCTGATCATGGTTTTATTTATAGAAGAAGAAAGCTAGAAGCTAGTGATAAGACAAAACATAATGCAAAAGATTCCAACAAAGAAAGCAAACGCTATTTGATAAATAAAGAAAAGCAGGATGTAGATGGAGCTTTAACATTTAGCCTCAATTACTTAGCTGAAGATAATGATTTATATGTTTCAGTTCCCAGGGGTGCTAATAGATTCTCAACTCGTGGAGGTAACCTAAATTATGTCCATGGGGGTGCTTCTCTACAGGAGATAGTAATACCTATAATTAAATTTAAGTATGATAGAAAGGGTAAATATAAAGCTTCTAAAGTGGATTTGAAACTAACTAATATTTCAAGAAAGATAACCAACAGCATCTTTAGATTAGAATTCTTTCAGACTGATCCTATAAGTGAAAAGATTACTCCTCGTAAGATATTAGCTTACTTTGTTGATGATGAAGGAAATAAAATATCAAATGAGAACATTATTATTGCTGACAGCAAAGAAGAGGATGCTAAAAAGAGAAATTATAAAGAGAAATTCACTCTCAAAAATCAGCAGTATGATGAAAATAAAGACTATTATCTAATACTTGAAGACCAGGATGAGTCAGTAGAGAAGATATATGAAAAAATTGCTTATAAAATAAGTTTAGCAATAACTAATGACTTTGGATTTTAAAAAACTTCAATCTTTAAAGAAGGTGAATTTATGGAAGACTTTCTAAATGATAAATTAAACAAAGTATTTTCAGGTCGAGTAGTAAGAAAAGACCTTACTCAAAAAATAAAAGAAGGAGCTAATGTTCCAGTTTATGTTTTAGAATATCTACTTGGCATGTATGCAGCTACAGATGATGAAGATAGTATAGAAGAAGGAGTTCAGAGGGTAAAAGATATTTTATCCTCTAACTTTGTTAGGCCTGATGAAGCTGAAAAGATAAAATCAAAAATTAGAGAAAATGCTGTTTATACGGTAATAGATAAAGTAACTGTTAAATTAAATGAGAAAAAAGATGAATATCAGGCCAGATTTTCTAATCTGGGAATTAGTGGGGTTACTATATCTACTAATTTTGTTAAACAGTATAATAAGTTGCTCTCTGGTGGTATCTGGTGTATTTTAAAGATGGAGTATTTTTTTGATGAAGAAGCTAAGGATAGGAATCCCTTTGGTATAAAGACTCTTACTCCTATCCAGATGCCTAATATGGATTTAAGTGAGATATTTGATGGTAGAAATGAATTTACTAAAGATGAGTGGATGGATTCTTTAATTAGATCAGTTGGTTTAGAGCCAACTCAATTTGAAAATGATGCTAAATGGCATCTATTAGAAAGACTAGTTCCTCTAGTGGAGAATAATTATAATTTAGTCGAATTAGGGCCAAGAGGTACAGGGAAATCTCATATTTATAAAGAAATATCTCCAAATACAATTTTAGTTTCTGGTGGCCAGAGTACAGTAGCAAATCTTTTTTATAATATGAATACCAGAAAAATTGGTTTAGTAGGGCTTTGGGATACTGTTGCTTTTGATGAAGTAGCAGGTATTAGATTTAAAGATAAAGACGGGATCCAGATTTTAAAAGACTTTATGGCTTCTGGTTCTTTTGCTAGAGGTAGAGAAGAAAAAAGTGCAAATGCTTCTATGGTTTATATCGGTAATATTAATCAGGATGTAAAAGTTCTTTTAAAAACCTCTCATCTGTTTGATCCATTTCCCGATGAAATATCTTATGATTCAGCTTTTTTTGATAGAATTCACTACTATCTGCCAGGCTGGGAAATTCCCAAAATGAGACCAGAATATATTACTGATCAATATGGATTTATCAGTGATTATTTATCTGAATTTTTTAAAGAAATGAGGAAGTTTTCCTATTCAGATTCTATTGATAAACATTTTAAATTAGGAAATAATTTAAACCAAAGAGATGTCATAGCTGTTAGAAAAACAGTTTCAGGTTTAATAAAACTGATATATCCCAATGGTAATTTTAATAAAGAAAATTTAGAAGAAATTCTGCAATATGCCCTTGTCGGTAGAAGAAGAGTTAAAGAACAGCTTAAAAAAATAGGTGGAATGGAATTTTATGATGTACATTTTTCCTATATTGATACTGAAAGTAATGAAGAAGAGTTTGTTTCAGTACCTGAGCAGGGTGGAAACAAGTTAATTCCTGAAGGCCAGGGTAAACCAGGTCATGCTTATACTGTAGGTGATACTGAATCTGGTATTATTGGTGTTTATAAGATTGAAGTTGAAGTAGTTAGTGGTAAAGGTAAATTTACAAAATCAGGTTTGAGTTCAAATAGATTGGCCAGAGAAAACATTGATATGGCTTTTAATTATTTTAAGGCTAACTCAAAAAGTATCAGTAATAGTATCAGCACCTCAAAAAACAACTATCTGCTTCATATACAGGATTTACAGGGTGTAGGTTTAACACCAGAGTTAACCCTTGCTGCTTTTGTTGCTATGTGCTCTGGAGCTATGCAGAGGCCTGTACAGGAGAGAATGGTTATCTTAGGCTCTATGAGTATTGGGGGTACTATTAAAAAGGTATCTTCATTAGCTAATGTATTACAGGTAGCCTTTGATGCAGGAGCAAAAAAGGTATTACTGCCAATGTCATCTGCTTCTGATATTTCTACAGTTCCTTCAGAACTATTTGCTAAATTTCAGATTTCATTTTATGAAGATCCTATTGATGCTGTTTATAAGGCTTTAGGTGTGGGGTAAAAATGGAGGTGTAAAATGATAATTGATACAGATAATCCAATGAAAGTAGCACATGGTATAAAAGATCATTATGGTTCAGAAAAAAGACCTTTTGTTGCTAGACCTTATAATCGATTTAAGCCAAAAGATACAGTTTGGTGGGTGATTCCATCAAAAGAATGGCCAGCTCATAGATTTGCTAAATTTATAATTTGGCGTAAAAATAATAAAATGTATGTTGGACTAAATATTGAAAAAGGTTTTGGTAATGAATTATTTGAATTAAATCTTGCTCCAAAAAAATTAGTGATTGATAATGACTGGATTTGGAAAAAATTCAAACAAGATTTGACTAATGGTAATTTAAATGAAATTTTATTAGATGCTTCTAAATCTGTAGATGAAGAAATTGAATTACATTTAGCTATTGGTTATGTTGATCGAAAAAAGAATAACGGTGAAGAGTACCAAGAAAATATGGATAATAAGATTATTTATAAATTTAATAATGGAAAACTTGATCCAGTTAATAAAAATCTTTATTTAGAAGATGAGGGTTTTGATAATTTAAGAAACATGAATGATTTGAAGGGAGTTAATAGTATAATAGAGGAACAAAATCTTAAATTTTATTGGTTAGATTTTAATATTGTAATTCCAGTGGGTATAGAGGATGATTCTAACAGTAATTTTGATTATTATGATTTAGAAAATAAGTTTCTATCAAAATTTCATTATTTGATTGAGAAATAACTTTTATTTAACTATATTCATTTAATTTATCAATCATAAACGAAAGGATGTTTTTATGAAGATAGAAATTGAAGTAGAAAATTTAATTAATAAAGAAGAAATAGAAATGTTAGAAACTATTTTTAATTCTGAAAATCAATCTGATTTGATTAATAAATTAGAAGGAATTGGTGAAGCAGCACTTTATGAATATTTAGAAATGATATTAGGTAAACAAGTACCAACTAGGGCAAATGAAATAAAGGAAAGAAGATTATTTCATTTATTAAAACATCACTTTGACGGTTCAATTCCATCAGAGTCTGAGGTTGCTAAATTATTTCAATTAACTGAAAGAAGAAGCCGAACACTTCTTAGAAATGTTAGAACAAAATTTAAATTTGCGTTAAAAAAAGAGATTGAGGATACAATTAAAGAAGTTCTTAAAAAAGTAAAGTATAAAAATGATGAATATAGAGTTGTGATTACTAATGATAATATTTTAGAAGAACTAAAACAAACTGTTTCTTCTGAGGCTCCACACCTTTATCAAATAAAAAAAGTTAGAAACTCTGCTGGAGTTCAGAAAATACCTGAAGACACATTAGAAGTCCTTTGTAAATATTACGGAGTAGATTTCAATAAAATAATAGATGAATAATCGAGACAGAGGAGTATATATATTATGGAGATTAAAGAGTCTATTTTAGAAGCCTTTCAAGCAACTAGTTTGATATTAGTTTTTTTATCGATGTTATTTACTATAAATTACCCTAAAATTATTAATGATTTAAATTTAGAAATTAGAAATGGGGAAAGAGCTAAAAAGAAACAAAAAGATAAATTAATTAAAAAATTTTTAATACATTGTGTTCCAACATTTCTATTAAGTTTAAGTTCTCTGTATCTATTTTCTCCATTGACCTTAAAAATAATTAAGAACATAGAATTTAAGCTATGGAATTTTTCTTTTCTACCAATGTCTTTTTTGTTTATAGTTATATGGGTTTGTTTTATATTTATTTGGATAACTATTTTAACTTATAAAGTGCTAAATAAGATTATTTCAATCAGAATATCAGATTCTGATTAATGAGATATATAATTACTTTTAAATGAAAAATTTTGTATTATTATTTCTGATTTTTATAAAAATTAAAATTAGCATTAAAGATGGTTGAAAAAATATCTATTGGTTGTGGAGTAAAGAGAGTAGCTAATTTATCTTATTCTCTTGCATTACTTTCTGATAATGGAGCTAAAAATGTGTTGGTTCCTATTTCAAATGCTCCAGATATGGGAAATTTAAACCCTGAGTTGCTGTCAAAAACTAATCCACTTTTCTATGATAGTGCTCAGAAGTTGTTAGAGAAGTCTATTGTGGAGGAATAGTTGTCTTGGTTATTTTAAAATAAGATTATAATGATTAAATAAAAATACAGAACTTACTAAGCCATTTTTGTTAGGGGCTGCTATTAAGCAAAAGAATAGTTTAATTATAATCAGAGTGATTGAATGAAAAATTTAATACTGACTTTTGCAAATCAGGTAAAGTGGCTACAGAGCAGTTGACTAAAGTGTTAAAAAGTAATGATGACTTAAAGAAAAGTGATCAGGCTAAGAGCTTAGAAGATTTCAAGATTGGTGTTAAGAAGAAATTAACCTATGCAGTTTTTGAATCATATAATGAGAATACTGAGTTCTATGGTAAGATCACAGTAAGATTCTTAATAATAAAGACTTTGAATTCTAGAGACTGTCAATTAACAAAAAACAAATATTTACTAACTAGGACTAAGTTAATATTAAATAATAGGATTAAACTTATTTATTTTGGAGATGGTAAAATGAATAAAAGTTCAATTAATGATTTTTTACTTTCTATGTTTGAAGGTGTTTTAGAGATTAAAAATATTGATCAATCTGAAATGTTTGAAAATGTAGTTGCTAAAACATTAAAAAAGCATAATTTAGATAATTTAATTGAGTTTGCAACAGAAGATATTTTCAAATTTCAGTTTATATTATTGAGAGAAACTGATAGAGGAGTTGCTCTAATGGCAGCAGCATATCTAGAAAATAGTCTTGAAAACTTATTAAAAAAATTCTTTGTTGAAAATTCATCTTTAAAAAGTGATCCTTTTAATAGCTATAACGGATTTTTGACATCTTTCTCTTCAAAAATTGATCTAGCTTTTATGCTTGGTCTAATTAGTAATAAGACAAAACAAAAGTTGAATTGGATAAGGAGTATAAGAAATGATTTTGCCCATTCTGCTGATTTTATAGATTTTGATAAGCAATCATTTGCTGATAGGTGTAATAATTTAAATGACTATAAAAAATCAGAAGACTTATTACCTAGAGATATTTTTATTAATGCTGTTTTTAAGCTATCGGGTATTATTTATACGACTACACTATATCTTGATGGAAGAAAAGAAAAAACTGATCAAGAATCAGAACAGTTTGATTTAAGGAAACTTATACCAGATTTTGAAAAAGAATTTTTAAAAGAAATGAAATATTATCTAGAAAATGATGAATAAATTTTAATTTAAGTTTTGAGAGGAAAAATTAAAGAGACAGACATTTTATTTGTAAAAGAAGACAAAGTAGAGTGGGAAGCAGAAAATTCATCTGAAAGGACCACTAATTCAGATATTTATGCTTTTAGCAGATGAATTGCTGAAAAAGATGATATCTACAGAACTAGTTTTCAAAAAGATATTGAAAGAATATTAAATTTTAATGCATTTATAAGATTACGCACCAAAACCCAGGTTTTATATGATCCTCTCAATCAGCACAATAGAACAAGATTAAAAATCATACAATTGAGGTTTCTCAAATTTATCGCCAAATTTAACACTCATTAAATCTAAATGAAGAACTTACTGAAGCTATTGATCTGGGTCATAATTTAAGATATACACCTTTTGGTCATGCTGGAGAATGAGTGTTAAACGATAAACTAGAGAAAATAGACATTTTTTCACATAATGTTCAAAGTGTTTGGTTGTTGAAAAATTATATTATGGGGTTAAAATCGATGCTAAATAGATTGGTTAACAAATTATATGTAATTAAAAGAAGGTGAATTTCAATGGAGAATAAAAATGTAAGTAAACTAACAGATCATACTATTCAAAAAGGTTTAGTAGTTACTCCATTTAATAAAGCTTTTGGAAAACAACTATACCTTAGCTCTTGGTATATAAAGAGATTACCTGAATACATTTGGTTAGCACTAATTCATTTTTATTATGGTAGAAATGAAGGATTAAATAGAGCAGGGTTTATATTAAAAGAAATTACAGAATTGGGTAATACTTTTAGTAAGCCAAGATTATCTTCCATATTTAAATTACCTAAAAGTGCTAAAAAAGAAATATTTGAATCAATTTGCAAACATATTGATTCAAATATTTTAGCACCTTTAACAGTTATTTATAGACAAAACAAATATCCGCTTTTTAATGAATATTTTTATAATCCAAGTTTTTCTGTAAACAATAGAGTTATTAAAATCAAACAAATTATTGATCATTATTATTTTCATCAATCTAATCAGGCCACTGATATAAGATTTTTAGTATTAGCTTTACAATTATTTTCTGGGAAATTATATATAAAGCAGGGCTTAGATAGAACAATAGAAGCTTTAAAAAAGTATCCTTATACTTCACATGAAGACGAAAAAATGAAATTTTATAGACCTGCTGTAAGAAGTTTAGAAGGGAT
>Ga0247721_100437_pt1 | contig 13042 bp, 14 predicted proteins | sample MSEWel2017_08_16_FD_189089 | JGI IMG/M metagenome (GOLD analysis project Ga0247721, IMG submission 189089) | Subsurface sediment microbial communities from gas well in West Virginia, United States - MSEEL Well Study Marcellus 3H_2017_08_16 | ecosystem: Environmental > Terrestrial > Deep...
GGTTTAAAATGGTGCTATTCAACCTAAATATACCTCAAAAAGAGGGGGGTGACAAGTATTTAAGCTCAAATCCCTGCTACAATAGGGTTTTGACTATATAAATTAAATGATTTTTTGACAATACGTTATATTTATAGGAGGGAGAGTCAACGCTGCTCACAGAAGAGTTTCTGGACATATGGGTGTTGAAATGATGGATAATATTCATGTAGATAAAGCTTTTATTGGTACAACAGGAGTTCTGCTTAATTATGGTTTAAGTGATTACAGCTATGATAAGGGAATACTTTCTCAAAAATTCATCGAAAAAGCAAATGAAGTAATAGTAATGATAGATAATACAAAGATTGGTGTAAAAAATCATTATAAATTTGCTGAATTGGAAGATGTTGATATTATAATAAGTGATAAAAACCCACCTGATGACTGGGAAAAAGAAATTGACAAACTAAATTTGAAATGGATAGAAGCTAAAAAATAAAATATAGACTATCTAGTTTATAAACATTTATATGAAACCCCTTATGGTAAACAGGTTGAATGATAATCTGTTATATCAGAAAGGGGTTTTTCTATGTATATAGGATTATATTGAAATTTATGATTTTAAAAAATAAATATAAATTTTTAAAAAGATGCAAATCTGCAGCTGCAAAATTAGAAAATATCAACTAGCTGCTATAAAAACAACTAAAAACAACAAAAAACATAAATTTAACATAATTTTTACATGTATTTAATATTTATGAAACATCACTAGATTATATTATTAAATATAAAGTACATAAAGGAGATGTTAATATTGAAAAACAATGTACATACTGTGATTTTTGATTGGGCTGGTACAGCAGTTGATTATGGATGTTTTGCACCACTTGAAGTATTTATAAAGGTTTTTTCTAAAAAGGGAATACAAATAACGATAGAAGAAGCTAGAGAACCAATGGGTTTAAAAAAGATAGATCATATTAAAGCTCTAACAAAAATGAAAAGAATAGATGAATTATGGAAGCAGAAGTATGGACAAAGAGCAGACCAAACTGATATAGAAGAAATATATGATGATTTTGAAAAAAGCCTGCTTGAGATATTAGATAAATATGCAGATCCTATTCCTGGTATTATTGAAACAGTTGCAGAACTCAGAGAAAAGGGTATTAAAATAGGTTCTACAACAGGATATACATCCGAAATGATGAAAATTGTTTCAGCAGAATCAGCAAAAAAGGGGTATGAACCTGATTCTATAGTCAGTTCCACAGATACAGCAGAAGGTAGGCCAAAACCATTTATGATTTATAAGAATGCACTTAACTTAGCTGTTTATCCAATGAGCAGAATCTTAAAAGTTGGAGATACAATTAGTGATATCAAAGAAGGACTCAATGCAGAGGTATGGACAGCAGCTGTAGTAATGGGAAGCAGTGAACTAGGTCTAACAAAAAAAGAAGCTGCAGACATGGATAGTAAAAAATTAGAATCTATGATTTACAGTGTAACAAAAAAGTTTAAAGATGCTGGTGCCCATTATGTATTAGAAGATATTAAAGAAGTAACAGCTGCAGTAAATGATATAAACAGCAGACTTAAGGCCGGTGAACTTCCAAATGAATAATAATCTCAATACTGAGGGAGACATAAACTTATCTCCTTTAAGGAAAAATTGGAAAAATAAAAATATTGACAGAAGCACAGAAAAAATATTAAACGAAGATGAAAAGTATTTTCTCCACCAATCACTTTCAACACCATGTCTAAATGTCCTAAAATCAGCAGAAGGAATATATATTAATGATATCCAGGGGAATAAAATCATGGATTTTCACGGTAATAATGTTCATCAGCTCGGCTATAAAAATGAGTCTATTATAAAAGCAATAAAAAAAGAAATTGACATACTCCCTTTTTCTCCAAGAAGATATACTAATCTTAAATCAATTAAACTTGCAAAAAGACTTGCAGAATTAGCTCCAGGTGATTTAAACAAAGTTCTTTTTGCACCTGGTGGCTCAGAAGCTGTGAGTATGGCTTTAAAATTGGCAAGAAAAGTTACCGGTAAATTCAAGGTTATATCTCTTTGGGATTCTTTTCATGGAGCAACTTTAGATGCAATTTCTGTAGGTGGAGAAGCAGTTTTTAAAAAAGGAATGGGTCCGATGTTAACAGGAACAGAACATATCTTAGCTGTTAATAATTATAGATGTATTTTTGGAGAATGTAGTAGTTGTGGTTTAAAATGTCTTGACCATTTTGATTATGTTCTTGATAAATCTCCTGATACTGCGGCAGTTATTATAGAAACAATTAGAAATACAGATGTACAGCTGCCTCCAAAAAATTATTTTAAAAGGGTTAGAGAAATTTGTGATAAACATAATGTACTGCTAATTTTAGATGAAATTCCAATAGCTTTTGGAAGAACTGCGAAAATGTTTGCGGTTGAAAATTACGGTATTGTTCCAGATATGTTGATAGTTGGAAAAGGACTTGGAGGAGGGGTTTTTCCGCTTTCTGCTTTAATTGCAGATGTAAGATTAGATACTGCAGATGATATTTCACTTGGACATTTTACTCACGAAAAAACTCCATTAGGAGCAGCAGCCGGTCTAGCTGTAATAGATTATATCGAAGAATATAATATTTTGGAACATACTCAAGAAATGCATATTTACATGAAAAATAAGCTTTATGCTCTTAAAGACAAATATAACATTATTGGGGATATAAGAGGCATAGGTCTGCTTTTTGGAGTTGAGCTTGTTAAAGATAGAGAGAGCAGAGAAAAAGCAGAATCTGAGGCAGAAAAAGTAATGTATTATGCACTTGAAAATGGTCTTAATTTTAAAATATCTAAGGGTAATGTTTTGTCTTTATCACCACCTTTGATCATTAATAAAAAACAAATAGATAAAGCAATTTCAATAATAGATAATGCTTTTAAAAGACTTGAATGAAAACAGTAGAATTGAATTCAGAGTATTTTTTCTTAATTCAGTTCTATAATTGATAAATCTAAAACTATAAACTGAAAGCTTTTTAAAGATACTATTAATTAGCTTATAAAAGAAGTGTAAAAAATTTTTAGCTAAGTTGCAATAAAATACACATAAATATCATAAAAAAATACATAAATACTCTAAAATACATATTTAACACATAGTTTACTTCTGTATAATATTCTCTTAACAGTCTTAGCTTAAGATATAATTAAGGATTTAATAAAACAATGGGAGGTAACAAAGAAAATGAAAAGAGCTAAATTACTTATTGTTATGACTTTGCTGATTACTGTTGTCTTTACTTTTTCTGCTTCTGCACAAGAAGCTGACTGGCCGGAAGTTATTGAAATGGGAGCTATTCCAGCTGAAAGTGCTTCTAACTTATCTGACAGGCTTACTCCTGTAATTGAAGCTTTAGAAGCTGAACTAGGTGTAGAAATTAAGATCAGAAACGCAAGTGATTACAGAGGAGTTATTGAAGCTTTAAATGCTGGGAAAATTGATTTTGCAAAATTAGGGCCAAAATCCTACATAGAAGCAAAAGATAATTATGGTGGGGTGGAACCAATAGTCAAACCTATAAATATGAATGGTTCTGGAGGCTATAGAAGCTGTTTGATTTCAAATACTGAAACTGATATCTACACTCCAGAGGGTGCTGCAGGATCATTATTTGCTTTTAATGACCCCAATTCAACATCTGGATATTTAGTGCCAATGATGCTTTTTATGCAGCAGCTTAATGTAAAACCAGAAGAATATTTTGAAAAAGTTACTTTTTCCGGTTCACATGAAGCCAGTATTCTTTCTGTAGCTAATTCACAGGTTGAAGCAGCATCAACTAATTTAGAAGATATTAGAAGAGCAGTACAAAATGAAAGAATTGATGAAGCAAATATCAGAGTTATCTGGGTTTCAGATTTAATTCCAAATGATCCAATGGTAGTAAGAAGTGAACTTCCTGAAAGCTTTAAAACAGCACTTAAAGAAGCCTTTTTAAATCTTCCTAGAGAAATACTTGTAAAGTCTGACTGGACTGGATTTAAAGAAGTTAATGATGCTCATTATCAAGTAATTAGAGAATTAAATGAAATAAAAAAACAGATGCAGAACTAATAATTAAATAATGGTGCCCGGGAAACCGGGTGCCAAATATTTTTAATAAAGGGTGATTAAAAGTGGAAAACACTAATGATGTTTTCATTAAAACACAGGAAGTTAAGAAGACATACTCTAATACTGTCCAGGCTCTTAAAGGTGTAAATGTAGAAATTAAAGAAGGAGAAATAATTTCTTTGATAGGTAGTTCTGGAGCAGGAAAAACTACCTTTCTTCGCTGTTTAAATGGACTCATAAAACCTACTGAAGGGATAATAGAAGTTAATGGCAGAGATATTACAAAACTTGACGGAAAAGCTCTCAGAAAATATCAAAAAAAGGTTGGAATAATATTTCAGCAGTTTAATTTGGTAAAAAGATTGAGTGTTATAAAAAATGTATTGATTGGTAGTTTAATAAATAAAGAGGGAAAAGAATTTTTTAAAGCACTTTTAGGTGTTTTTGATGAAGGAGAAAAAGAAAAAGCATTTTATTATCTTGATAAGGTAGGAATATTAGATCAGGTATGGAAAAGAGTAGACCAGCTCAGTGGAGGCCAAAAGCAGAGGGTTGGTATTGCAAAAACTCTGCTGCAGTCTCCAGATTTGATACTTGCAGATGAACCAATTGCAAGTCTTGATCCTTATAGTTCGATTTCTGTAATGGAAAACTTACAGCAGATTAATAAAGAGTTTGGCACTACTATTATCATGAATATGCATTATTTAGATTATGCAAAAAAGTATTCAACCAGAATATTGGGTTTAAAACATGGGAAACTTGTATTTGACGGCACACCTGAAGACTTAAATGAAAATGCTGAAGATTATATTTATTCTGGAGCAAATATAGAAGAATATAAGGCGGGGAATGAAGAGTTTAATATTTTTTCTGAAAATGCAGTTGAACAAGGGATATAAGAAGATTATAAGGAGGAAAAAATGGAGAATACTAGAGAATATACTCTCGATATACCTGAGAAAAAAGAAAAAAATGTTTTTCTACAGCTTTTAATGCTGTTTGTATTTGTAACAGCAATGGTCATCAGTGCTGTTATAATTGAATTTAATCCTTTTAAAATTATAGGTGGTATAAAAAATTCTATTCTATTTATTAGTGGGTTTCTTAATCCAAGCTTCAGCAGAATAGGAGTTTATCTGCAGGCATGTCTTGTAACACTTTCAATTGCAGTTTGGGGAACTTTTCTGGCTGCTGTTACAGCAGTTCCACTTGCCTTTTTAGGTGCCAGTAATATGACTCCAAATATAGTGATTTATAATATTGTTAGGAGGATTTTAGATCTATTTAGAGCTGTAGATATACTTGTTTTTGCTCTAATATTTGTAGTTTCAGTTGGATTAGGGCCTTTTGCTGGAATGATGGCCCTGGCTATTCATACAACTGGAATTTTGGGCAAACTGCTCAGTGAAACAATAGAAAGTATTGATGAAGGGCAGGTAGAAGGTGTTGAGGCATTAGGTAATCATCCTCTATTTGTGACAACATATGGGGTTTTACCACAGGTTATGCCAAATTATCTTTCTTATGTGCTTTTAAGATTTGAAAGTAATGTTAGATCTGCTACAGTTGTAGGTCTTGTTGGTGGTGGAGGTATCGGTTTTTATTTGTGGGAAAATATGAGATCTTTTCAGGATTCACAGTCTGCTACTATAATACTATTGATTATTCTGATGGTAGTTAGTATTGATAATATCAGCAAGATTATCAGACAGAATTTTATTTAAGATAAGACTCTTGCAAGATAATTAAAGCTGGTTTTAAGATATAAATTATAGAGGTAAACTGAACTGATTTAAACTTTAATTTGTTTTAATTAAGTACATTTAAATTATTATGTATTTTTACAATATAAATATTGGAGGAGTATAATGATAGAACTTCATGCACATTCGACAATATCAGATGGTTCATTAGATTTATACAATCTTATAAATACTGCTGAAGAAAATGGTGTTAAATATTTAGCATTAACAGATCATGATACAACAGCTGGTATAGAAAAAGCTTTAAATTTTGCTGATTTATTTGAGCTTGAGCTTATACCAGGTATAGAGATATCAGCTCAAAATAGAGATGGTTCATCTCGAGTACATATTTTAGCTTATTATATTGATCCTGATGCAGACAGTATAAAAGAGATATCAGAATATGTTTCTGAATCCAGAAATAGAGCGGCAGAAGAGATGTTTTTAAAGATTAGAAAAATGGGATATCAAATTCTCTGGTCTGACCTAAAAAAATATTCAAACTCTAAAGTTGTATATAAACAGCATATTATGCATGCACTTATGGATGCAGGTTACTGTAGAGGTATTTACAATGGTCTCTACAAAAAATTATTTTCCAGAAAAAATGGAGAAGTTTTTACAGAAGTTGATTATATTGATGTATTTACTGCAATAAAATCTGTAAGAGATGCTGGAGGAGTTCCAGTTATTGCTCATCCAGGTGAATTAGATAATTTTGATTTGATTGCTGAACTTGCAGCAAATGGCTTGGAAGGAATAGAAGTCAAACATCCTTCTCATAATGAAAAGATGGAAAAAAAGTCAATATATTTAGCAGAAAAGTTTGATCTTATACAAACAGGAGGTTCAGATTATCACGGCTTTTATGGTAATCATAATTATAAACTTGGAAGCAAAAGCCCTGCTGCAGATACAGTTGAAAAACTTAAGCAGAGAAGTGAAAAAATAAATGCTCAAAACAAATGAATACGGAAAGGAAGTATTGATGATGAACTATTTGATAAAAAATGCTGACATAGTACTAGAAGATACTGTATTAGAAAAGGCAGATCTTCTAATTACAGATAATAAAATAAACAAAATTGCTGACAATATAAGTGAAAAAAATGCAGCAGATTTTGGTAAATACAAATTAATTAAAGCTGAAGGGAAATTAATTATTCCAGGTTTGATTGATATTCACAGTGATGCAATAGAAAAAGCAGTTCAGCCGCGTCCAAGTATGAGCCTTTCTCCTGAAATGGCAGTCAATCAGCTTGAAAAAAATTTAATTTCTGCAGGAATAACAACAATGTATCACTCACTATCACTTTCTGATGGAAGTGGAATTAGATCAACGGAGAATGTAGTTGAGATAATTAATTTCTTGAAAAATAATAAAAAATCATATCTGCGCAGGAAAGTCCACCTAAGACTGGAAAAAACCAACTTTGTTGCTTATCCAGTTATTGAAGATATGATAAACAAAGATAAATTGGATCTGCTTTCTATAATGGATCATACACCTGGTCAGGGACAGTATAAGACAGTTGAAGAATATCAGGAATACTTACATAAAACTTATAATTTAGGTGAAAAAGAAATAGAAGATGTTATAAAAAGCAAACTTGATAAAAAAAGAAAAGTAAACAGAGCTGATTTAAATAAGATTATTGAACTTGCTGTAAACAACAGTATATCTGTAGCAAGTCATGATGATGATGATCCAGAATATGTAGCCTGGATCAAAGAAATAGGTGCAAATATATTAGAATTTCCAATGAAAATTACTGCTGCGGAATATGGTATTTCTCAAGAGATGATGATATCAGTTGGAGCCCCAAATATTGTAAATGGTGGTTCTCACAATGGTAATCTTTCTGCTCTTGATCTGATAAAGGATGGTCTTGCAAATATAATCTGTTCAGATTATTATGCAGCTGCTATGATAAATTCTATATTTCTAACAGCTGAAGCAATTAACGATCTAGCTGAAGCAGTTAAGATGGCAACTCTATATCCGGCAGAGGCTGTTGGATTGGAAAGCAAAATTGGATCTATCAAAGAGGGAAAAATTGCTGATCTCATTTTGATAGATAAAAAGAATTCTCATCCTATAGTAGAAGAAGTTTTTATCAACGGCGAAAATGTGTATAAATCTAGATTTTGGAATAACTAAGAAAGGGGCTGTTTTAGTGGAATACAGAGAACTCACGTCTATATTAGTTAAAACAGAAAAGGAAAAGCTAAAAAAAATAGCAGAAAAAATAGAAAATAAATATAAAGTGAAAATATTAAAACCTGGTGATAATGCATTGACAATGATGGGAGTAAGAGAATCAGTTGATTCACTTCCTTTTTATATTGGTGAGGTGCTTATATCACGATGTATTGTTTCTGTTGAAGATAGAAAAGGCTATGGATTTATAATGAGTGATAATATAGAAACTGCATATCATTTGGCATTAATAGATGCGGTTATCTATTTTGATGATCAACTTAGAGAAGAAATTTATAAAACTGCAGAAAAAGAAAAGAAAAGAATAGAGTTGGAGAAGAAAAAAGAATATGCAGTACTAGAGAAAACGAAAGTTAAATTTAAAAGTATGGAGGAATTTTAAGATGAGCATTTCAGTTTTTGACAATAATAAAATGATTAAATACTCACAGAATATATTCAATACAATGCTCTATAATATGTCAAGACCTGGTGAAGTAGGCAGCATAAAACCTTATCCATCAGAAAATGAATTTAATTTGGAGGTGCAGAGTACATTAGGTATTGCCTATACACTTTTAGATACAGAGGTCAGCTTTTATTCTACTAAAAGTTTTACAGAAAAATTTGATGATTATATTGAGATAATAACAACTTCTAAAAGAACTGAACTAAAAAATGCCGACTATATATTTATGAGTACTGATGACAATCCTGAACTAATATTGGAAGCTAAAAAAGGGAATCTTAATTATCCAGAAAGAGGTGCCTCGGTAATAATAAGAGGTATTGAATTTGATAAGAATAATAAGAATATTTCTTTATCAGGACCAGGAATTAAAGATGAAATACATCTTCCTCTTAAGAATAAATACAATAAACTATTGTTGACAATAAAAAAAATAAACAGTGAATACCCCTTAGGTATTGATTTTTTTCTGCACAACAAGGATTCTTTAACCTGTATAGCGAGGACTTCAGATATTTTGATTGGGGGAGATAAATAATGGGATATGTTGCTGTAAGAGGTGGCAGTAAAGCAGTTGAAAATGCTGAAAAATTAGTAGAATATTTTCGAATTAAAGGTGAAAGCAGTTTGCTTGATATTGAGGCAGTAAAAGATCAGTTCAGGTTAGGTATTGATAAAATAATGTCAGAGGGCTCTCTTTATGACCGGGATTTGGCTGCAGCTGCTTTAAAGCAATCTGAAGGGGATAAAATTGAAGCTTCTTTTTTGCTTAGGGCATTTAGAGCGACAAAACCAAGGGCATATTATTCTACAATAGAAAAAACAAATGAAATGAGAATCTTGAGGAGGATTTCTGCTGCATTTAAAGACGTGCCTGGTGGACAGATTTTAGGACCAACTAGAGATTATACAACCCGACTTATAGATTATAAATTGTTTAATGAAGATAGAGAAGCAGTAAACAAATTTAAAGAAGAATTTTTAGAGGAGATTAATAATAAATCAGAAGATGAATTAGAGAGCAGGCCTGAATTTCCTAAAGTTATAGATCTTTTAAAAGAAGAAGGGCTTCTGATTCATAATGATGAAAAAAAGAAACAGATCAAACCAGATACTGACATAACAAGAGATGGTCTTGATTTTCCGGCCTCACGTTCTGCTGCACTTCAGGTTATGGCCCGAGGAGAAACAGGTGGTATGATTACACTTGCCTATTCAACTATGAGGGGTTATGGTAATATACATCCTGTTTTAGGTGAACTTAGGGTTGGCTATCTTCCATTAAAAATAAATCATCCCGAAAAAGATGAAGAAGTTGTGCTTGGAGAAGTTCTGGTTACAGAAGCTGAAGTTATTTCTCAGGAGTTTTCCGATAATGAAGATCAAGACATGCCGGTTTTTACTGTTGGTTATGGAATATGTTTTGGCCATAATGAAGAAAAAGCAATTGCAATGGCTGTATTAGATAGATCTATGGCAGCTGATTCTTCAGATGCACCAGCAGAAGACCAGGAATTTGTTTTATCACACATAGACGGTATAGAAGCTGCCGGATTTACAGCCCACTGGAAGCTGCCGCATTATGTAACCTTCCAGTCAGTATTAGATAGAATTAGAAAATCACAGGCTGAAGGGAGAGTAAAAGATGAATAAAAATTTTGGAGAAGAAAAAAAGTTTAATTTTGGATTTTTAGATGAAAACTCTAAACGCGAAATAAGAAGAAAACTGCTCAAAGCAGCAGCATTACCAGGATATCAGGTTCCCTTTGCCTCTAGAGAGTTACCTATTGCAAGGGGGTGGGGTACTGGTGGACTGCAGATAACAATGTCAATAATTGGCGAAGATGACATAATAAAAGTAATAGATCAGGGGAGTGATGATGTAGTCAATGCAGTTAATTTGAGAAATCTAATTGCGAGAACAACTGGTGTTGAAACAACTTTAAAGACTGAAGAAGCAACTATAATACAGACAAGACATAGAATACCGGAAAAAAATATGACTTCTGATCAAATCCTGGTGCTTCAAGTTCCATATCCAGAACCACTAAGAAGAGTTGAACCATCAGAGGAGATAAGCAGACAGATGCATGCAGAAAAAGATTATAGTTTAGCCTGGCTTGATCTTTACGAAAGAGTTGTAAAATGGGGAGAAATTACAATTGGATCACAATATCCTGTAATGGTAAATGGACGTTATATAATGAGCCCATCACCTATTCCCCGCTGGGATATCCCTAAATTAAACAACGCAGATACATTGTACTTATTTGGTGCAGGAAGAGAAAAAAGGATTTATGCAGTTCCGCCATATACTGATGTTAAGCCACTTGAATTTGAGGATTATCATTTCAGAGTTGAAAATTTTGATGGAAAGAGATGTCTTTTCTGTGGGAGCACCGACTCATATTTAGATGAGGGTTATGATTCAGAAAGTGGAGAAAAATATTATGTATGCTCAGATTCTGCATACTGCAGGGAAAGGATAAAGAATGATGAGGAATTATAAAAATAAAATATTAACTGTAAAAGGATTAAGCAAATTCTTCGGAGAAAGATGTCCAGAATGTATTGACAAGACCGGACCAGAATATAATACAAATCAGTGTCCAGTCTGCAGCACAATTGTAGCCTGTGCTGATATAAGTTTTGATGTTTATGAAGGTGAGATTTTAGGAATAGTAGGTGAAAGCGGTTCAGGAAAAACTACAATTTCTCGTTCGCTTTATTTTGAAGAAGAAGCAAGCTCTGGAGAGATGTATTTAAATAATTACGACCCAGCTCTTAATATTTTTGAGCTATCTTTGCAAAAAAAGAGAACTCTGCGCAATAAAATGCTTGGTATGGTATATCAAAATCCCCACCAGGGTCTAAGACTGAACTTTACTGCAGGTGGAAATATTGCTGAAAAAATACTTTCAGGTGGCCATTATCATGTTGGTAAAATAAGAGAAAAAGCATCTTATTTACTTGATCGCAGTGAAATTTCGGTAAAGAGAATGGATGATTTCCCAAAAAACTTTAGTGGTGGAATGCAGCAGCGGGTTCAGATTGCAAAAGCAATTGCAAATGATCCAGAAATAGTTTTTATGGATGAAGTTTCAAGTGGATTAGATGTTTCTGTACAGGCAAGAGTTCTTGATTTAATAAAACAGCTGCAGAGAGATCTTAATATGACAATGCTTGTGGTATCACATGACCTTGGTGTGATAAGACTGCTGACAGACAGGACAATAGTTGTTAAAAATGGAAGAATAGTAGAAAAGGGTCTTACAGATCAGATACTTGAAGATCCACAGCACGAATATACTCAACTTTTGGTTAATTCCTTATTATAAAACTGCAGAAAGGTGATTTGATGAAGCATATACTTGAGGTTAATAATTTAGTAAAAAATTTTGAATTAAAGCTTTTAAATAATAAAATAATTCGCGGCTGTGAAAATGTAAATTTTAGGCTCGAAAAGGGAGATTTCCTTGGTATTTATGGTCCAAGTGGAACTGGAAAGTCAACTGTTATGAAATGTATTTACAGAACTTATCTACCCACAAGTGGTCAAATAATATATAATTCAGATGCTCTTGGTGCTGTTGATCTTGCTGAAGCTGATGAACAGGATATAATAAAGCTTCGCGATAATGAAATTAAATATCTGACTCAGTTTCTGCAAATAATCCCAAGGGTTTCAGCTCAGGATATTGTTGCAGAAGAACTGATAAAAAAAGGATTTAACTATGATACTTCAGTTAAAAGAGCTCATGATCTTTTTAGAAGATTAGATATTCCAGAAGAACTTTGGGATGCATATCCAGCTACATTTAGTGGTGGAGAAAAACAGAGAATAAATATTGCTAAATCAGTAATATCAAAGCCTAAATTACTTTTGCTTGATGAACCAACAGCTTCACTTAACAAACAGCTCAAAAAAAAGGTGCTGGGACTTCTCAAAGAATTAAAACAGGAAGGGACAACAATGATTGGAATTTTTCATAATTTAGAATTTATGCGTAATATTGCAGAACATGAACTAATGATGCCTGATTCTATAGTTAAAGCTGTTAGCTAAAATCATAAAAATGTAGACTATATAATTTAAGATTTGAATAAGTAATTATAATCCTGTCCTTTTTGGACAGGATTATTTTAGTTGATATGGTATAATATATTAAATAAGTCCTAAAAACACTTAGTAAATTTGAAGAACAGACCTTATTTTTATTGATATTTTAAAATTTAGGTATGTGTTTCCAACTCCATGATTATTGTGAAAAGCAAATTGTTATCTTTACAATATACTAAAGGGATATTATAATTTTCTTAAATGATTATTTGAATTTATTCCTAAATATATTTATATAGGAGCTGTATAAAATGTATAAAAATATTGGTTGTATAATTAATGTTGTGAAGAAAAAAATGTAAATCTAAAAATATCTAAATAAAAAAAGGCATCTGCCTGGCTCCGTTGAATTAATTATTTGAGACAACAAAAAATTCAATAAAGGAGTCA
>Ga0247721_100438_pt1 | contig 13036 bp, 7 predicted proteins | sample MSEWel2017_08_16_FD_189089 | JGI IMG/M metagenome (GOLD analysis project Ga0247721, IMG submission 189089) | Subsurface sediment microbial communities from gas well in West Virginia, United States - MSEEL Well Study Marcellus 3H_2017_08_16 | ecosystem: Environmental > Terrestrial > Deep subsurface...
TGGCGCGATCAGCAAGTCCCTCTTCTTCGATTAAAACATTGAAGTTTTTAGATAGAGTGTGAGAAGGATCTCCGACCATCACAAATTCGATATCAGAAATTGTGGGGGAATTATCGTGCCAGGCTTTATGGGTATAGTGAGTATCTGTGGAAACAGAATAAACCTCAACTCCCAGCTCCTTTAAGTTATCATATTCACTCTGTAAATCACTTAATTCAGTCGGGCAGACAAAGGTAAAGTCAGCCGGATAAAAGACAACAACACTCCACTGGCCCTTTAAATCCTCATGGGTAACCTCCAGAAACTCTCCGTTCTGATAGGCATCTGCCTTAAATGGTAATACTTCTTTTCCTACTAATGACATAATATGTACCTCCTGTATAGTTTGATTCAATTCATCTGATTGATATTAATAATTGTTACTGATTAATATTATGCCATATCAGAGTGAATATGTCAAGTTATTTTTGTGACGTTGTTGGATTTTTTTTATTTCTGAAAAAATTAAAACCACCTGGTTAGAGGTGGTTTAATGATAAAAGATAATTATTTTGTCTCAGCTCTTCAAAATCAGAAATGCTTCTGCTCAACTTTTTCATCACTGTCACCACTTTTAACTTCTACTTCTTTACCGGAAAAGACAACAGCCAATTTTAAAATATCATTAATCCCCAGAGAATTAAGTTCAGCCTGGTAATTCTTTTCCTCAATCTGCTGCAGAGCCGAATCGAGTGCTTCTTTTTTTGATTCACTGCTAAATTGACTTATCTTTTTAAATTCAATAATGATACCCAGCTTATTTTTATCATCAGGAATAATCATTATATCATAGCGTCCATAACCACTTTCGCGATTGGATTTCACCTGATAATTATCTCTTAAGTTAAGTAATAGTCCCAGCACAAAGGCATGATAAACCTTTTCTGCTTCACTACCTGAGGTATCAAAATAGCTCAAACTGTTTATGGTAAATTCCCTAAATATTTGAGCAAAGCTTTCTACATCACCTTCTGTTAAAGCATTTAGCATTAATGAGAGCTTCTGACTACCAATATTTTCTTCCAGCCAGTCCAAAAATATTTCTTCATAAATGTATTTTATTTCCTGATTGGGAATTTCAAGTTCAGCAAAAAGTCTTCCTCTTTCTCTCCTACTGCTAACTATACTGAGGTAACCACTAAATAGCAAAAAACTCCAGATTGAACTGCTTTTACTTTCGATTTCTGCAAAAACTATATTCTCATCAATCTTTTTTTCTATACTCTGGTTTTGAATTAAAAGTTCCAGGCTGCTTTTTAAATCTTCATTACCCTTAAGCAGCAGTTCTCTAATTAATTCATTGCCGCTGCTGTTGACCCAGTAAGGTTTTATTTCTCCCTGGTAATAAAGGCAGTTGATAATTGACCAGGGATTATAGATAGTCTGGCCTCCATAATTATAGCCATTATACCAGTTTTTTATTTCTTTCAATTTATATTCCAGATCATATTCTTTAAAAACTGCTTCCACTTCCTGAGGCAGAAGTCCAAAAAACTGATTATATTTTTCTGTAAAAATATCATTAACTACCAGATTGTTTAGACCTGAGAAAATACTTTCTTTAGCAACTCTTAAAATTCCAGTTAGAACTGATTTATGGAGGCTTGCATTATCCTTAAGACCATTTTCTAAGAACAGACGCATAAAATTTACTACCTCAGGATAGTAATCATTGAGATAACCTGATTGAATTGGCTGATCATATTCATCAATTAAAACTATTACTTTTTGATCATGATAGCGCTCCAAATACTCAGTCAACCGGAGCAAAGCTTTTTGATAGTGAACTTTTTCAGCTTCTAGATTTATAATTTCCCGATAGACTTTCCGTTCTGCTTCAGTTAAAATGCCTTCTTTCAGCAGATAATCATGTCTTTGATACTCAGCTGCGATAATATCTTCTATATTTTTAAGTGAATCCTCCCATGTGAGATCCTTAAGGCCTTTAAATGTCAGATAAATGAGTGGGTACTTTGCAAATTCCTGCAGGTATTTTTCGTTTTCCGCTGCTATTTTGAGATTTTGATATAATGACCAGTCTGCTTCTGAAATTGAGAAATAATAGCGGAGTATTGAAATATTTAAGGTTTTACCGAAACGACGAGGACGAGGCAGCAGTATTACCTGTGCATCCTCGTTAATTATTTCTTTGATAAACAATGATTTATCAATAAAATAATAGTCATTTTTCCTTATTTCTTTAAAATCACTGATTCCCAGCGGAAGTTTTTGCATTCAGGCCACCATCCTTTTTTCATTCTTTAGATTATTATATCACACTCATCTGAGTATATAAAAAATCCCACCATTTTAAATGAAATGATGGGGAAGTTTAAAGTTCCAGATATTGGTTCCGTTCCCGGAAGGGGCACGTAACTTTTTTAATTAAAAAGCTGCAAAATGTTCTGACCCTGATTTCTAGCCTGAGCCAGCATTGCATTAGCACTCTGCGAAAGTATTTGAGATCTGGTTAATTCCATTTGTTTTTTAGCCATATCAGCATCAACTATTCTACTGTTTGCTGTTTTTAAATTTTGAACTGAATTTGTAACATTATTATAACTGTGGTCAAGTCTATTCTGATAACTTCCTACTTTACTGCGAGCTGTACTCACCTTAGAAAGCGAATTGTCTAAAATTGAAATAGATTTATCAAAATCAAAATTGTCGGAGTCAGCCCAGACTCCTTTATCAAGCCCCAACTCAGAAGATGTAAGATTATCTATTTCAGCCCAGAGATGATTTGAGACATTTGCTGTATGATCGGATTGAGTTACAAAATTTGCTTTAGTTTCCTGTTTGCCATCAGCTTTAATTGACCCTACCTCGAAATCTTTCCAGTTAAAATCAATTTCTACTCTGTCTAAATCAAGAGTAGTTGTTCCTCGCCCGTATTCAGGATCCGTAGTTGCTTTGTTTTCTGGAAACAAGTTTACTGAAGTTTCTCCCTGAGAATAATTTAAAACCCAGGTATCACTAATACCATTATTAAAAGAAACATCTCCATCAAGGTTGGTTGGATCATCATCTCCAGAACCTGTGGATCCTGCGACAACATAATTCCCCTCAGCAATTTCTGTAATTGACTTTCCATAATCATTACCACTACCGCCCAATAAATCAGTCCACTGGACCTCTCCACTATAATCAAGTTTGGCAAGCAGAAGATCTTGACCACCATTATTTTGATTACTATCAAAATCAGTTGAATTACTACTTCCAGTAATCAAATAACCCTTATCTTCGGTTTGAATAATCTTTCCAGCTTCTTCATCTCCAGATCCACCAATACTCTTTTCCCAAAGAATACTGCCATCACTTCTTTTTATTTCAGCTGCAAAAATATCAGTATCACCAGCGGCCGTAGTCTGAGTACCAGAAATAATATAAGTTCCTCTGTCAGTCCACTGAATATTCGCTGCTTCGTCATTGCCAGATCCACCAAATGTTTTAGCTGCTGTCCAGTTATCCGTGCCATCATCATTTAAACGCATCATCCAGATATCACTGTCACTTTCAGATTTTGTAGTACCTGTAATCGCATAAGTTACCTCATGATCACCTTCTGAATCATAGACTATACTTTCTTCGACTCCAAAACCCTGATCATCAAGTTCTAAATTATCAAAAGTTCTTTCCCAGACTCGCTCTCCATTCTCATCTAATTTAACAATGATTTTATCTGTATCCCCACGATTGGAAGTCTTAGTACCACTTATAATATAACCTCCATCATGAGTTTCTTTAATTACACCTGCTGAATCATCTCCTCCACCATAACTTTCCTGCCAGACTTTAGATCCATCAGCTGCATTTATTTTAGTCACTGTAGCATTTTTATCAGCATCATTAGTAATTTCTGTTCCACTGAGTAAATAATCCCCGTTAGCATCTACATCTATATCAGTTCCTTCTATTCCATTATAAGTTTGATTCCATTCCTGACTGCCATCTGATGCAATTTTAGTTACCCAGCTGGAGCCATCTCTAGTTCCTGAAACTAGATAATATTCTTCTCCACCTTCATTTACTACCTCTACAGAAGAACTGCTGTCAGACTCAGAGGAACCTGTTAAGCTTTTTTCCCATTCCATTTCTCCACTGGCATTAATTTTAACAAGATTTGCATCCTGATCTCCATTATTATATTCCTTTGTTCCAGAAATAATATAACCACCATCTGCTGTTTCTTTAATTGAAGAGGCAAAATCATCACGGTTATCAAGTCGTAAAGACCAGCCACTATCACCTGAACTATAAATTTTTAAAAGCTTGCGGTAGCCAAGATCTTTGATTCCAACTAAATAACCACCATCTTCATTTTTAGTTAGACTTTCAACCTGACCCGATTTTACAACTTCAGACCAGCCTTCAGTTCCATCTTCTTTATTAAACTGAGTAATTCGTTGATAACCTGAGCTTTCCATTTTAGCAGTAAAATAGCTGTCTTCTGTTTCAAAAATATCTTGTGCCAGCCAATCATGCCTGAAATCACCAGGAGAATTTTCCCATTCAATTTTACCAAGGCTATCATATTTAACTAATGAATTAATAGCTTCATCATCTTCACCCTGACGAACTGAATTACTAACTAAATAACCACCATCAGAAGTTGCCTTAACCAGACGTGCATTTTCACCTGTACCACCCAGATTTTTATCTTCTAAATCCCAAATTTTTTCGTTAAAATTTTTAGCTGAAGCTTCTACATCAGAGTTTACAGTTTCTGTATTCATAATAAAACTTTGATCATTATTGATTTCTGTGCTAGAAGTCTCCAGATTAACTAACTCACCACTATTTGAGTTACCTGTTAATCGATACTTATCTGTACTTACTTTTCTGATTTCAGCAATATGATGGAAATCTGCTGCTGCCAGTGAAACACTACCTTCCATCTCAAATACAGCATCTGTTTTAATCATGGTCTGTTCACCATTACTTTTATTTTTACCGGTCAAAAGAAAACCGTCACTGATTTCTTCTATTTTATCAATTTGAGAAAGATTATAAGCACTGCTGTCAATAACCTCTGGATTTTCACCAATGCTGTCAAGCTGATAAATTTTACTCTCATTATTCTCCGCACCAACTGCTGTATAAACGATATTTCCATCCTGATCTTCATGCTGAATAATATCTTTTACAACAAAATCCTCCGTCCCAAATTCCTGATCCTCAAATTCAACAGTATTTCCATCTGAATCTATCTTCGTAAGCTGAGCAGCTGATCCAACTGCAGTATCAGCAGCCTGAGTCAGCTCCAGATAACCACCATCAGAGGTAGTAAAGGTTTCTGAACTATTAATTGTCTGCCTCCAGTTTTCAGTCAAATCAGCACTATTAATACTGCTGATTACTGTTTCTCCAGCCGTATTTTCAGCTGATATTAAATAATTAGCAGAAGAATCCACTTCCAGATTATTAATATTATTAATTTCTGCTGCAAATTCAAACTGACTTTCCACACTACCATCAGCGGATAAAGCTATCAACTGCTGATTAGCACTGGCTCTCGATTTTGCAGTAATTAATTTTTGACCATTTATTTCTTTAAATAAGTCATTTTCATTAAAAATTAAATCATCATAAATATTTTCACTGATTATCTCTCCTGATTCATCTAATTCTATTATACTTCCCCGCTCATTGCCATCAAGATATTCCTTATTGGCAGCCAGGAGATAATTACCGCTGTGCAGACGTTCAATAATTGCCGCCTGATCATCACGATTTGTTAAATCCCTCTGCCAACTTAAACTATGATCAGCAGCAATCTTGGCAATTGTTTTATTATCATCTGAATCTGTTCCGGAAATTAAATAACCATCATCTTCAGTTTTTTCGATATTCTCTATTTCTTTAAAATCTGTTCCTAAAGGTAAAGTGAATTTGACAAGTTGACTCCCATCACTGTTAAGTTCAGAAATCCAATTTTCGCCAGCATCGTTTTCTCCATTAACTATAATTTCACTCTGGTTTTCACTAACTGATTTTATTTTATCATTCTTAGCAAATTTATGATGCCAACTATAACTGCCATATTTGTCAAATTTATAAATTAAATTATCCTTGTCATTATCTGAAGGATCAGCTACTAAGTATCCTTCATCTTTAGTAGTCTGAACTTCTCCATCAAATAAATCAGCCTCATCACCATTACTGCCAAAAGTACTATCTGCAAGCTGCCATTCAATATTTCCAGAATCATCAATTTTTATAGCAGATAGATCCTCATCTCCATCAATTGAATTCTTAACTCCAGAGATTATATAACCATTTTTACTGCCATCAGCTTTAAAAACCTGCTCTACTTCTGTTCCCTGATCGAGATAAGAACTGTCCCCAATTTCAAGTGTCCAATCCTTGTCACCATTGTCTTTAATTTTAACAATTTTATTCTGATTATTATTTTCACCGGTTGCAATATAGCCGTCTGTTTCTCCGCTTTCTGAGTTAAAAGTCTGCCTAATAGAATTAAAAGTGTCAGCCGAATAAGATTTACTCCATTCAACGCTGCCTTCGCTATTAACTTTGTAGGTGATATCAGAATATCCATTATCTCCGGTGACAATATATCCCTTGGAATCTCCCTGATTATTGAAGACTTCCTGAATATCATTTATATTATCATCATAGCCATTATTTTCACCTGCATATGATTCCCATTCAAAATTACCATCCTGATCAAACTTCATTAAAAGCATGTCATCTTCTCGGTTTGTAGATGTGGAATTTGCACCCAGAATATATCCACCGTCTGAAGTAGCTGTTACAACTCTTCCTTCATCCGACCCACCACCAAGTGTAATACTATTTTTTTGACTGCCTGTATTAGAATTAAGACGAAAAACTCTCAGATCACGATCTCGATCAACTATGTATCTTGATTTTTCTGCAGTTATGTCAGTATAAGGATCTCTATTGGTAATAGTCGAAGATATTAAGATGTCTCCATTCTCTGCCTGATCAACACTTATACCTTCATCATAACCTGACTGGCCAATTGTTTTCTGCCATTCTATATTTTGTCCTGTTTGATCAAGCTTAATTGCCCAGATATCACTGTCATTCGAATTTTTGTCATCAATATCTCCATCTTCTGACATAGTTCTACCAACAACCAGATAACCACCATCATCAGTCTGCACTATATCTTCTGCACTATCAAAAAGACTACCCCCAAAACTTTTTTCCCATTTAAGTGGATCCTGATTGATAATTTTTTCTCCTAATATTTTTCCATCATGGGTAACTTTAATTTCAACCTCTTCTGAAGATATTTTTCTAAAATTAAAATCAACTTTAAAATCACCTATATCAACTTTCTTGGTGATTATACTGCCATCAGAAGGAACAGAAAGAGCTGTATCTTCTTCACCTGCAACCTCTTCTGCTTTTTGGCTAAAAGTTCCATCTATCAAAGGCATTTGATTAAATGTTGTTTGCTGACTTATTCTTTCTATTTCTTTCTGTAATTCCTGTAGTTCACCAATGATTTCGCCTTTATCATTTTCAGTTAAAGTATCATTAGCTCCCTGGATAGTTAATTCCCGCATCCGCTGCAGTATGTCTGTTATTTCTCCCATACCTCCTTCTGCAGTTTGCAGCAGAGAATTACTATCCTGAATATTTCTTGCCGCCTGTTCTGAACCATTTATTTGAGAAAGTAATTTTTGCGAAATAGCTAAACCTGCAGCATCATCAGCAGCTTTACTTACTCTTTCTCCGGTCGATAGTTCTTCTATGTTTTCTTTTTGAATTTTTAACTGTTTTTTAAGTGAATTATATGTATTTAGTGATGATAAGGTTGAAATACTTGTCATTTAGAACACCTCTATCTCAAATAATATTATTTCCAGTCTATAAGTATTATCGGAGATTTCTGGAAATCATTAAGCAGTTGAAGCTTGTATTAAACAGTCACAAACTTTATTAGAATTAATTAAAGTACTGATACTCCTCTAGATGAACTTATATTACTAATTTACATCATTTTCTATTAATGTTAAATTCATTGTATAATTTTGTCGAAAAGTATTAATAAAATAGAAAAACCCCATTCTCTCAGCAGTTAGACTGAAAAAATGGGGTTAGCTTTATTCAAAAATATTCAAATTTATTTTTATCATTTATCATACTGGAATTTATCAACTCATCTTACCAGATACAAATATATTTTGCTATCCATTCCAGCAAAATTGAAGATAATGTTGTGAGCTAAACCTGCTCATCCAAAATATGCTCTTCCTTTTTATCTTCAGCATAAATAAAGCGGTCTGAACCGGAGGCAGTCATCTTAACACTAACCTTACCGATCCCAAATTCTTCGTTAACCTGCTGCTGAATGGCAGCCTGAATCTCTGTTAAATTATATTCTCCTGGATCTATTTTTACGGCCCGATTGCGGTTATTGTGGTTAATAAAAAAGATATTATTGCTGTTGTTAATTTTAATCGGTCTTTTAACTGCATCTTTAGCTGCAAAGTCTTCCAAATCATAGGTGACTTTTTCTGGCTGCTGTGATTTGGTGAATCGGTCACCTTTTTCTGGTTGAGTTTCATTTTTTTTAGACTGGTTTAATTTCTGGACAAGGAGATTTTTGATTTGGGTTAGGACAGAATTAGTTTTTTCTACAGCAGACATTTTTGGTCACCTCTTTTAGTATTCTTCTAATAATTCCTGATTAAAGTCTTTTAACTTATCAATATACTCTACCATTTCTACTTCTAGTAAATCTCCCAGGTAATCATAATTTTCATTCTGCAAAGCTACCATAGCTCTATTTAGTGCCTGGGTAAAATCAGATAGTATTTTATTGCCTTTATCTTTTAGCTCTTCATTCTCTATTAAGGACATTATCCCATTGATAACTTCCAGATACCATTGAATACCTTCTAGAGTCTTATCCAGCAGATCAGAAGTATCTGCTTCCTTAGCATTTTTAAAAAGTTCAGCTGAATTATTTAAAGCATTTTTTAGTTTAGACAGATAGTCTTCTGCTTCTTTTAGGGTTTCTGTTATTAACTGCTCAACTTTTTTGCTTTCAAACTTTATCTTATCTATTCTTTCTAGATCAAGTTCATTTTCCTGAAAGTACTCTAAGGAAATCTCCACTTCATTTAGATGGATTGTGTCTATTATTTCATTTTCTAGATTAGTTTCTACCAATTCTAAAATATCATTTTTATTAGTTAGATCTTCTGCTATTACATTATCGTTTATGTATATTTTCATAATATATTTTCCTTCCCTAAAACACTTAAAGGAGATCGGTATCTAGTCAGCTCACCAATCTCCTCAAAAATTACTAATTACTATCATTTTATTACATACCACTCATCATACTAGTTGAACCACCAAGACTTGAAAGCTGACTCTGCATCCAGCTCATCTGCTGATTCATCTCAGAAATGGCTGACTCCATTGCAGCAAACTGTTCTACATATCTTTCTCTGGTCATTTCTACTTTTCTTTCCACATCTTCTATATCATCATTTAAACTGTCTATCCGAGTATCATAGAAATCCAATCTTCTAGGTATTAAACCTGTATTTGACTGCATCAGCTGATCAAGATAGCTGTCCATTCTGACAGCCATGCCGTCAAAACCATCTGTTTCACTTTCACCATTAAAGATAGACATTACTTCTTCTGAAGATTGATCTAAAGCCTCTGTAAATTTAGATTTATCAAAGCTCATTACTCCATCCCTATCAATTTCTATTCCAACTGATGATAGAGTTTTAAAATCTCCATTATCCTTAATTTTAGATGATACCAGACTTCTAAGTCTTGTCTGCAGTCTCATTGCTGTTGAATCACCTTGCAGCACAGCACCCTTTTCTTCTTCCTCATCATATTCAGTTTTACCATCGAGAAAGTTCATTACACTGTTGTACTGATCAACGAAAGCCTGAACAGCATCAGTAGCTTTGCCTGTATCTTTTGCTACAGAAATAGTGGCTTTACTATCAACTTCAGCCTCTGCGCTGATATTAAATGTTACACCATCTACAGCCTCTGAAAAAGTATTTGTAGAGCTGGTAATACCTGTGATGCCATTAATATCAATCTCTGCATCAGATGCAGCCTGCAGTTCAATATCTGCAGTAATTGCCCCACCATCCAGAATACCTAAAGCTTCTAAGACACCATTGCTGTCAACAAGGCTATCACCAGCAACCAATGCATTTTCCACTCCTGTGTCAGCAGTTTCTAAAACAAGATGATTATCTACAATAGAAGCTTTTACTCCAGCTTCAGCATCATTAATTTTATCACTAATATCATTTAAACTATCTGTATCATTAATTGTAATATCTGTACCATTTATTTTGATATTGTTTTCTGCAGCTATTGCTCCAAACCCTGTAAGATCTTTAATTGCTGTATCAGAATTATCTAATCTATTTCCAGCTAATCGCTGACTTTTGGCTGTACTTTTAACAGTAACAGAATAATTAGCTTCATTAGCATCATTGCTTGCAGAAGCAGTAACTATATCTTTATCACTGGAACTTGCACTGCGGGAATTATAGGTTGAAGATAATTTCAGATCTGTTGTTTTATCTTCTAAATTATCAAGCCTGCTGTTAACATCACGCCAGGCCCCCTTAGTCATCTCCAGTTCAGATATTTCCTGCTGATAATTATAGATTGGACGTCTTTCAAGTTGAACCAGCTGATCAATTACAGAAGTAGTATCCATACCAGTTGCTAAACCATCTAGTTGCATACTATTTAACACCTACTTCCTCTTTAAACCTTTTCATCAATTAATATCCCTACCATTTCATGTATTCTTGCTTTTAAATCCAGCATTTCTTCAGGTGGTAATTCTTTTATTACTTCATCTGTATTAACATCAATTACCTGGACCATTAGTTCTTCTGTATCTTCATGTATCTGAAAGGATAGTCCTTCTTTTACTTGATCTACTATTTCATTTACATCTTTTACAGATTCTCTAACTTCATCTTCTAGTTCTTGCTGGTTATATTCTTTTTTTTCCTGAAGAGATGTAGCCTGTCTATTAGTTTTTTTATTATTAGATTTAATTTTTTCAGTCCTAATATTTTCACTGCTATTATTGTTATTATTATATAGCTGCTGGCTGGAAAGCGAATCTACTCCTTCTGTTCTCATAAAGCTTCCACCCTTTCTTAAAAAATAAGCCAGCCGGAAAACCGGCCGGCTTTATTTTTATTGTATATTTAGTTCTCTTCAAGAAATTAACCGAGTAACTGCAGTACTCCCTGTGGTAACTGGTTAGCTTGAGCCATCATAGCTGTACCAGCCTGAGAAAGAATCTGCTGCTTACTCATGTTCATCATTTCTTTAGCCATATCTACATCAGAAATTCTGGATTCAGCAGCTGTTAAGTTTTCTTCTGCTGTATTCAGATTATTTATTGTATGATCTAAACGATTTTGAACTGCACCTAATTTGGATCTTTCAGCGGAAACATTAGCGATTGCATTATCTAATGTAGTAATTGCATCATCAGCAGCAGTTTGCGAAGAAACATCTAGTCCACTAACATTAATATCCATGTCAGCAGTCGCTGCATTATCAAGTGTTAATAAAGTAGTTGAACCATCTTCAACACTTGTAAATTGAGTAGCATCACTAGAAGTAGCAACTACATTTCCATTAGCATCTGTCAAAGTACTTGTTGTTGCGCCGAAGTTTAAATCATATTCTCCAGCTTCTAATCCATTGTTATCAAAAGTAGCAGTACCTGTTACTGCATCATCTTCAATAACAATTTGACCTGAATCAACACCCTGTGCGAAAGTGATTACATCATCACCAATTGCTCCAGCACTATTTCCAGTCCAAGTCTCTCCAGTAGCATCAGAAGTAGCTACAACAATACCATCACTATTTTTCAAATCAGTTCCATCAACAGTATAAGTTCCATCTGCTGCACCACCAGTAATATCAGTAGTAGTATTTGTTCCATCTGCAACTGTAGCTGTTAATTCTGTTTCAGCATTTCCGGTTGCTCCCAATGAATATCCTCTCATATCATTGATAGAAACACTCATATTTTGGCCTTCATTTGCACCAATCTGAAACTTAGTATCATCTAAACTACCATCAAGTAATTTTTGAGTGTTAAATTCAGTAGTTTTACCAATTCTTGAAAGTTCTTGTGATAACTGATCTACCTCTTTTTGGATCTCGGCTCTATCTGCTTCAGTGTTAGTATCGTTAGCAGACTGAACAGAAAGCTCTCTCATTCTCTGTAAGATTGAGTGAGATTCTTTAAGAGCACCCTCAGCAGTTTGAATCATTGAAATACCATCCTGAGCGTTTCTCTGTGCTTGAGCCAGGCCTCTTGTCTGTGATCCCATTTTCTCACTGATTGCTAGACCTGCAGCATCATCAGCAGCACCATTGATTCTTTTACCTGAAGACAACCTTGATAAAGACTTACTTAAGTTATTCTGTGTGTTTTTTAGCTGGTTGTATGAATTCAACGCAGCAACGTTTGTGTTAATTCTCATTATTTATTCCTCCTTGAAATTTTGTGTTGTTCCTGGCATCCTTGCCAGTTGTTCTAATTTGTTTTGGTTATATGAGCACCTCCGCAGCAACACTTCGGCCGATAGTGCTGCCAGCAACGGTATTTTAGTAACCATTACAACTATGGTAGTTTATTAAACCATAGTTATAAAAGCCACTAAAAATTATCTAATAAAATCTACTAAAGACTGCTGCATAATTCTTGAGCCAGAGGCTAGAGAAGCTCTGTAAACTGTTTCTTCCATTTTAAGTTCTGTAATTACCTCAGCTAAATCAGCATCTTCATTTTTAGATTTTAAACTTCTAAGGTGAACTTCATTTGCTTCCAGTCTGCTGATTATATTTCCTGTCCGCTGCAGTTTTCCACCAACTTCAGATCTAAGTTCAGCAAATTTATTGATTGACTCATCCATTTCTGACAGATTACTACCGATATCTTCACCAGAAACACTGGCATCTTCCA
>Ga0247721_100442_pt1 | contig 12972 bp, 11 predicted proteins | sample MSEWel2017_08_16_FD_189089 | JGI IMG/M metagenome (GOLD analysis project Ga0247721, IMG submission 189089) | Subsurface sediment microbial communities from gas well in West Virginia, United States - MSEEL Well Study Marcellus 3H_2017_08_16 | ecosystem: Environmental > Terrestrial > Deep...
TTTTGATGTCAGAGTATTACGATTATATGTTACCAACAGTTAATTTCATGGGTGCCGGTTGTGTTGAAGTAGTTGGAGAGAGATGTAAAATTTTAGGTGCTGAAAAAGTTTTATTAGTTACTGATAACTATTTAAATAGTTTAGAATCTGGACCAGTTCAAATAGTTGGAGATTATCTAAAAAAAGCGGGCTTGGAATATGTTGTTTTTGATGGTGTAACTCCAAATCCTAAAGATAAAGATGTTTATGCAGGATTAGAAATTTATGAAAAGGAAAACTGTGATATGATTGTTACAGTTGGTGGAGGAAGTCCACATGATTGTGGTAAAGCAATTGGGGTAGCAGCAACACATGATGGTGACTTGTATCAAGATTATGCAGGAATTGAGAAATTAGAAAATGAAACACCACCGATGGTCTGTGTTAATACAACAGCAGGAACTGCCAGTGAAGTTACAAGACATGCTGTAATTACTGATACTTCTCAGACTCCAAATGTGAAATTTGTAATTGTTAGCTGGAGAAATACTCCTGATGTTTCAATAAATGATCCGGAGTTAATGATTGATAAACCTGCTGGACTTACAGCAGCTACTGGAATGGATGCTTTAACTCATGCTTTAGAAACTTATGTTTCTACAGGTGCTAATCCTTTAACCGATGCAGCTGCTTTAGAAGCAATGAAGCTGATAGCTGAAAATCTAAGAAATGCTGTTTATAATGGTCAGGATATTGAAGCAAGAGAAAATATGGCTAATGCTTCAGTTCTGTCAGGTTTTGCTTTTAATAATGGTGGTTTAGGTTATGTTCATGCAATGGCACATCAATTAGGTGGGTTTTATGATATGCCGCATGGAATTGCCAATGCGATTTTACTTCCCTATGTTGAGAAGTTTAACCTGGGTGCAAAATTAGAGCGTTTTGCAAAAATAGCAGAAATATTTGGCGTAAATACTGAGGGGATGTCTACAAGAGAAGCTGCAGAATCTTCTTTAGAAGCAATTAAGCAGCTTGCTCAAGATATTGGAATTCCTACTTCTTTAAGTGAATCAAAATTTGATATTAAAGAAGAAGATTTTGAAGAAATGGCCAAATATGCATTAGAAGATGGTAATGCAGGAACTAATCCCAGAAAAGGGACAGTTGAACAGGTTAAAGATATTTTTGAGGATGCAATGTAGATTTTAACACATATAAAATAGATTTTAAAATACAAAATAAATTATAATTTAATATTTTTATAATACAGTGCCGGGTTAATTATTAATTTAATTTTACCCGGTTATTTTTATGTCTTATAAAAGATATTGATGTTAGTTTAAGCTATGTTTATTTTGCAGTAAAAGAAATTTTGTAATATAATTAAAATTAAGTGAAATCAGAATATGTAATTTAAACTTTAATATTTTGAAAAAGTAGGGGGGGCTTTGATGCAGCTTTTAGTATTCGGAATTAATCATAAAACAGCACCTATATCAATTAGAGATCGACTTTCTCAAGAAACATCTAAAATCAAAAAAGATTTAAAACAAGAATTAGTTAAAAATAATTTTGCAGAATTCTTTATTTTAAGCACTTGTAATCGCTTTGAAATTTATCTTTATTCTAAAAAAGAAGCTGAAACCAGAAACTATCTAAAAGAATATATTTTCAGACTGTTTGCAAAAACTCTAAAAGGTTACTTTAAATATGAACGAAATGATTTAAACGATTATCTTTATCAGTATCATGATCTGCAGGCAGTTGAACATTTATACCGGGTAGCTTCAGGCCTGGATTCATTGGTTAAAGGAGAAGATCAGATATTAGCTCAGATCAAAAAACAGTTTAAAGAATATAAAAAAGAAAATTTTACAGATTCTTACTTAAACCAGTTATGTCTGGAAGCTATTAAAGTTGGTAAATTAGTAAGAACAAAGACTAAAATTAATGAACGGGCGGTATCAGTTAGTTATGCAGCTGTGGAGCTGGCTAGAGATATATTTGGGAATCTTGATGGGGAAAAGGTTATGATTCTTGGTGCTGGTAAAACAGCAGAGCTTACACTTAAAAATTTATTAAATTATGGTGTTGAAGGAATTCTAGTAGCAAATCGTACATATTGTAATGGTCGAAAGCTAGCAGATAAATATGGGGGAGAAGTTATTCGTTGGGAAAAATTCAAGAAGAGAGTGGAAGAAGTTGATATTATTATTGCTTCTACAGCTGCTCCTCATACTGTGCTGCATCAAGATGATCTTTTTGAGGCAGTAGCAAAAAAGCATGGGCCAATGTTTTTAATTGATATTGCTGTGCCGAGAGATATCGATCAGGAAGTTGAAACACTGCCTGGAGTACATTTATATAATATTGATGATTTAAAAAGTGTTATTGATAAAAATTTAAATTTAAGAGAAAATGAAGTTGGAAAAGCTGAAGCAATAATAGAAGAAGAAAAATATAATTTTCAGCGCTGGCTGCTTGAGCAGAGCTGTGTTCCATTGATTAAAGAAATGAGAGCAGATGCTCGCTGTATCAAAGAAGAAGAAGTCAAAAGAGCTCTGCATTTGCTGCAAAATTCAGAACTAGAAGCTGCAGAGATTATTCAACAGCTAGGGCATCGGCTTTTAAATAAATTTTTACATCAACCCACAGTTGGGCTTAAAGAATTAGCTGTAGAGAGTGAAAAAAATAAAGAAGTTCAATTAGATGCTGTAAAAACTGTTTTTGCAGTAGGTGGAAAAAAGTAATTATAAATTGAAGGATGGTAGATGTGAAATTTTACCCGATAAATTTAAATCTGAAAGAAAAAAAAGTTTTAATTGTAGGAGCTGGCAAAGTAGCATTACGTAAATTTAAACAGCTACTGCTGACTGAAGCAAAAATAAAAATAGTTAGTCCAGAATTTAATCAGGGATTTGAATCCTTTTTGAAACGTGATTCCGAACAATATAATTTCCAAAAAAGAAAGTTCAGAAATAAAGATCTACTTGGATGTTTTTTAGTCTTTGCTGCAACTAATAATTCAGAATTAAATCAAAATATTACTTTTTTGGCCAGAGAAAAAAATGTTTTAGTCAATACAGTTGATAACGCAGAAATATCTAATTTTACTGTACCTGCAATTGTTAACAGAGGAGAACTGCTTTTAACTGTTTCTACCGGTTCTAGTCTGCCTGCACTTTCTAAAAATATTAGAAAGAAAATGGAATCTGATTTTGGAATTGAGTACCAACTCCTTTTAGATATCATGTCCGAGAACAGAGCAAAGTTGATAGCGAATATAGAAGATGATAAACTTAGAAAAAATATTTTTAGAAAAATTGCTGCTTCTGATTTTTTGATTAAAATTAGAGGTATTATAGATAATTATGATCCTCAGATTTTAGAAAATGGTAATTACAACCTAAAAAAAACAGAATATTTAGCTTTGAAAGAAGAAATAAAAAAAGAAATTTCATATTTAATAGCACGAGCTAAAAACAATCAAAATTTAGAACTTTAAGGTGGAGATTGTATGTTAACTAAGCTTTATTTATTAAGACATGGAGAAACAGACTGGAACCAGAAATCAATTTTTCAGGGCCAGACTGATATTGATTTAAATGAAAATGGACAGAATGATGCCAGAAAAGCTGCAGAAATTTTTCAAGATATAAAGCTTGATCAAATTTACAGTAGTGATTTAAAAAGAGCAAAAAATACTGCTCTTATGATTTCTCAAAATAAAAATTTAAGAATTAAAGAAAACAAACAGCTCAGAGAAATATGTTTTGGGGACTGGGAGGGCTTAAGTTTTTCAGAAATAAAAAAACAATACCCTAAACAGGTTGCTTCCTGGCAGCAGGATCCGCTTCATTATTCTCCTCCTGCTGGGGAAAGACTTATTGATTTCAAAAAAAGAATAGTAAATTTTTTTAAAAAAATGATTAAGAAAAACAAAGGAGATAAAATTCTTGTTGTTACTCATGGGGGAGTTATTAAAGTTTATCTAACAGCTATTTTATCTATTGACCCTAAAAACTTTTGGCAGTTTCAGATAGATAATGGCTCACTAACAGAGATTAAATGTTATGATGAGGATATAATTTTAAGTAAATTAAATTTTAAACCAAGATGACGTAACGAAAATATAAATGGAGGGATTAAGTATGGAAACTAAATTAACAAAGTTATTAGAAATTGAGTATCCAATCATTCAAGGAGCAATGGCTTGGGTATCTGATGGCCAACTAGCTGCTGGTGTTTCTAAAGCAGGAGGAGCAGGTACTATTGCTGCTTCAGGTAGGTCTGTTGAATGGGTAAAAGATCAAATCCGATTTGTTAAAGAGAGAACAGATAAACCTTTTGGGGTCAATGTGATGTTGATGGCCGATAATCATGAGGAAATTATTGATTTAGTATGTAGTGAGAAATTAGATTATGTAACTTTAGGAGCGGGTAATCCTATACCATATTTGGAAAAATTGCATAGAGCAGGTATCAAGGCGATACCGGTTGTTCCTAATACTAAGCTAGCCAAAAGAGTTGAAGATAATGGTGCAGATGCTCTTGTCATAGAAGGGATGGAAGCAGGAGGCCATATTGGAAAGTTAACTACTATGGCATTGATGACCCAGGTTATTCCACAGATTGATATTCCGGTTATTGCGGCAGGTGGATTTGTTGATAAAAGAGGTTTGGCAGCAGCTTTAGCTATGGGAGCTGCCGGAATTCAGATGGGGACAAGATTTTATGCCTCTCGGGAATGTACTGCTAAGCTTGCTGTTAAGGAAAAGATCATTGAAAGTATCGATACAGATACAGTTGTTACCGGTCGTACTTCTTCTCATTCGGTTAGAGGAATCAGAAATAAAATGTCAGATAAATATTTAAAACTTGAGAGAGAAGGAGCGACAAAAAAAGAATTAAATGAACTCGCCATGGGTAGTAGTAGAGCTGCTCCTCAAGAAGGTGATATAGATTGGGGATTTATTCAGGCAGGGCAGAGTTTAGGTGAGATAAAAAATATTTTATCATGTAAGAGTATTATTCAAGAAATTGTTGAAGGATCCCAAGAAATTATAAGTGATATTCATAATAAGTTTGTCTAGAATTATCATATTGTGAACTTGCGTTCAAAGATGTCGGAAAAGATATCCTAGTAAAAAGAAATGGGCATATATGGTTACTATTATTGATATTGTTACCAGAGAAATTGTAATGCACCACATTATAACTAGTTTATGATTTTTCTTGACTATTGAAAAAAAATTTATTATAATTAAAATATGATATAAAATTTAGAAAATTAAATTTAATACCAGTAAAAATTTAATATTTTTAATTTATAGAAAATATAAATGATATTTAACTTTTTATCTACTAAAGAATAAATGAATAGGAGGTAGGCCGGTAATGGAGGGTAAATCAGTGTTATTTAAGGAATTTGGCGGAGTAGATGCTTTTCCAATTTGTTTAAATACAACAGATGTAGATGAAATTGTAGAAACAGTTAAAAGATTAGAACCTGGTTTTGGTGGGATCAATTTAGAGGATATTTCTTCACCGCGCTGTGTAGAAATTGAAAATAAACTAAAAGAAGAATTAAATATCCCTGTTTTTCATGATGATCAGCACGGTACAGCTATTGTTGTTTTATCTGGTTTAATTAATGCGGCGAAATTTGTAGAGAAAGATCTAGAAAATATGAAAGTTGTAGTTAATGGTGCTGGCTCAGCTGGAATAGCTATTACTAAATTGCTTTTAAGTATTGGAGTTAAAGATGTAATAATCTGTGATATTTTTGGTATTCTTCATCCTGGCCAAGACAAAATGAACCAGCTGCAGTCTGAAATAGCAGCAGTAACCAATCAAGAAGAAAAAACTGGTGATTTAGCTGAAGCTTTAAAAGGAGCGGATGCATTTATAGGAGTTTCTGCACCTGACATTGTCAGTAAAGAGATGATAGGCACTATGGCAGAAGATGCAGTTGTATTTGCAATGGCTAATCCTGTACCAGAAATTGATCCTGTAGCAGCAAAAAAGGGTGGAGCAAAAGTTGTGGGTACTGGTCGCTCTGATTATGCCAATCAGGTAAATAATGTTTTAGCATTTCCAGGAATTTTTAGAGGAGCTTTAGATGTCAGAGCAAGTGATATTAATGAAGAAATGAAAATTGCTGCCGCCTATGGTATTGCAAGTTTAATTAATGAAGATCAATTAACTGCAGAATATGTCATTCCGGATCCTTTTGATAAAAGAGTAGCAGAAATAGTTGCCGAAAAAGTGGCTCAGGCAGCAGTAGATTCTGGGGTGGCAAGAAAGTAATATTATCAAGTTGTATTTTTAAAATCTAATTTCTATTAAATTTGACGTAACGCAATTTTTAAATGGAGGTTATTCAAATGGAATATAGAACTGAAAGTGATAGTTTAGGAGAAGTTAAAGTTCCTAAAAATGCTTATTATGGTGCACAAACTCAAAGATCAATTCAAAATTTTGATATTGGGTCTGAACAAATACCTGTAGAAGTAATAAAAGCTTTTGGTATTATTAAAAAAGCAGCAGCTATAGTTAATAATGAACTTAATTTATTAGAAAATGATAAAAAAGACTTAATCGTTGAAACTTGTGATGAATTAATAGAAGGAAAATTAAACGACCAATTTCCTCTTGTTGTTTGGCAAACAGGCTCAGGAACACAAACAAATATGAATGTAAATGAGGTTATAAGTAATAGAGCAATTGAAAAAGCCGGTGGTGAACTTGGAACTAAAAAACCTGTACATCCAAATGACCATGTCAATATGTCACAGTCATCAAATGATACTTTTCCAACAGCAATGTCAATAGCTTCTGTAAAACTAATTCAAAATAAACTTTTACCGGCTGTCGAAGATTTAAAAGAGGCTTTCCAAGATAAATCTGAAGAATTTAAAGATATTGTTAAAACAGGGCGCACACATTTAATGGATGCAACTCCAATTACGCTTGGACAGGAATTTTCCGGTTATGTTAGTCAATTAGAACATAGTATTATGGCAATTAAAAACTCTTTGCCACACTTAAAAGAACTAGCTTTGGGTGGAACAGCAGTTGGTACAGGATTAAATACTCACGAAGATTATGCAGAAGAAGTAGCAAAAAAAATCAGTGCATTAACAGATATTGATTTTATAACTGCGCCAAATAAATTTGAGTCGTTAGCTGCACATGATGATGTTGTAGAAACTAGTGGATCTTTAAAAAATCTGGCTGTTAGTTTAATAAAAATAGCTAATGACATTAGATGGCTTTCTTCTGGTCCTAGAACAGGGATTGGTGAAATTATAATCCCGACTAATGAACCTGGTAGTTCAATAATGCCTGGTAAAGTCAATCCAACTCAAGCGGAAGCAGTAGTTCAAGCATGCGTACAAGTAATAGGTAATGACAATACTATAAATATTGCTGGCTCCACAGGAAATTTTGAATTAAATGTATGTAAACCTGTAATGATTTTTAATTTATTACAAAGTATAAATATTTTGTCTGATGCATGTGTTTCATTCAATAAAAAATGTGTTGTTGGTATTGAACCTAATAAAAAACAGATTGATCAGAATTTAAATAAATCATTAATGTTAGTAACTGCTCTTAATCCTATAATTGGTTATGATAAAGCAGGAGATATTGCCAAAAAAGCTTATAAAGAGGATAAAACGCTTAAAGAAGCTGCTATAGAACTAAACTATCTTACAGCAGAAGAATTTGATAAGGCAATAAATCCTAAAAAAATGGTTAAACCAGGTTTATAAATAATTGAACAAATTTCATAAAATTAGATAATATTTTATATAGTTTTGATAATGTAAATTTTATAATAAAATTATTTATAAATAAAGGAGTTAAAAATGAGGACTAATAAAATGATCAAAGCAGCTTTAATGGCAGCGCTTACTGCAGTTGGGGCATATATTATAATACCAATTGGACCTGTACCAATAACTCTGCAGACATTCTTTGTTTTGCTTTCAGGAAGACTTCTTGGAAAAAAATATGGTGTTTTAGCTCAAATCACATACCTTTTATTAGGTGCTTTTGGATTACCAATTTTCTCTGGTGGACAAGGTGGGCTTGGTATAATAGCTGGACCTACAGGTGGGTTTTTAATAAGTTTTGCTGCTGCAGCTTGGATTGCTGCTAATTGCAGTGGAGATAAGAAAAAAGACTTTTTTATTTTAACTGCTGCTGTTTTAAGTACTTATGTGATTGGGAGCATTTATTTTTCTTTAATAACAGGTACCGGTCTAATTGCAACCCTTAATATTGCAGTAATACCTTTTATTCCAGGAGGTTTGCTGAAAATATTTTTGGTTCTAACTCTTGCACCAATAATAGAAAATCGTCTTAAAATTAACTGATAATTTATTTTAAAAAGATTATTCCTGTAAATATTAAAATGATTTTCAAAAGAAAAAAATTGCTTTTATTTTTAAAATATCTCGGGACTTTGATACAGTTTTTATTATTCGGAATTAATCATAAAACAGCAGAGCTTATACTTAAAAATTTATTAAATTATGGTGTTAAAGGAATTCTAGTAGCAAATCGTACATACTGTAATGTTTGAAAGCTATCAGATAAATATTGGGTAGAAGTTATTCTTTTGGAAAAATTTAAGTAGAGAGTGGAAGAAGTTGATATTATCATTTAGATGCTGTAAAAAACTTTTTTTACAGTAGGTGGAAAAAAGTAATTCATCAAAAGTAATTTTAAGTAAATTAAATTTTACAAATACGTTAAATTGATGTATAGTTATAATATAGATTGTTAAATATTTATTTTTAAAATCACATATTTTATATAAAAAGGTGCTTCAGCTATTACTGAAGAGAATAGGGAATCAGGTTAAAATCCTGAACGGGCCCGCCACTGTAACTGATCTTTAGATTCTTTTATACCACCTGTAATGTTATTACAGGGAAGGTTAGAATTTAAAATGTAAATCAGGAGTCAGGAGACCTGCCTTTTATATAATCTACAATTGGCCTCGGGAACAGGTTACAGGTAGATAATCATTGTAGTTTTTTACTAGAGCTAACCAGATTATTAATTTATTTAGCTTTAATTATGATTATATACTTTAAATCTCAACCTGAGGGTTGAGATTTTTTTATTTATATAGCTTTTTAAGGAGTTAAAAAATGAAGAATAAAACTGGTAGCTTAATGATTCAAGGGACCTCTTCTGATGCTGGAAAAAGTCTTTTTGCTGCAGCTTTATGCAGAATCTTTGCCAGAAAAGGAATAAAAACTGTGCCTTTTAAGGCCTGGAACATGTCTCTTAACTCATACATAACTAAAAATGGTAAAGAAATTGGCATAGCACAAGCTTTACAGGCGAGAGCTGCTTGGAGAGATGCTTCTGTAGATATGCAGCCAATTTTAGTTAAAGCAATGGGAGACGGTCAGACTCAAATTGTTATTAAAGGTGAAGTAGATAAAAAAATTAATTATCAAAAAAACAAAGAAAAATATCTTGAAGTTTATGAGAGCACAATAAAAGACTCTTTAAAAAAATTGAGAAAAGATAATGAACTGATAATTATTGAAGGTGCAGGAAGTCCTGCAGAAATTAATAGAACTACTCCAGATTTTGCTAATATGTTTACAGCTGAAATATATAACTCTCCAGTACTTTTAATTAGCAGTATTGAAAAGGGAGGCTGTCTTGCTTCTTTAGTTGGAACTTTAAAACTCTTATCTCCAGTCCATAAAAAGCTGGTAAAAGGATTGATAATCAATAAATTTAGGGGAGACTATAATTTATTAAAACCTGCAGTTGATTTTTTAGAGGATTATACTGAAAAAGATGTTCTGTCTGTTTTACCATATCTTAAAGATCTTAATTTACCAGAAGAAGATTCTGCTTCTTTAAATTCAAACAATTGTGAAGAAAATTCTAAAAAAATAAAAATAGCTGTAATAAGATTACCTCATATGTCAAATTTTAGTGACTTTAACAGTTTGAAAATGGAAGCTGATCTAAAACTTGAATATATTGAAAACAACCAAAGTTTACTTGATTTTGATTTAATAATTATACCAGGAACTAAAACAACTACTAAAGATCTTAATTTTTTAAAGAAAAGTGGATTAGCAGCAGAAATTAAAAAAGCTAATCAAGCAGGAATTATGATAATTGGTATTTGTGGTGGTTTTCAAATGCTCGGCCGAAAACTAATTGATAAACATGGGACAGAAGGGAATATTAAAAAAATAAATGGACTGGGATTATTAGATATTAATACAGAATTTTTAAATAAAAAAACTACTCATCAAGTAAAAGTGAAAATCAATTTAAATCAGCACCCTGAAAATTTAATGTCTAAATTTAGTCCTCAAGAAATTTTTTTAGGATATGAAATTCATATGGGTCAGACGGAGTATTTAAATGAGACTGAAGAATTATTCAAAATAATAAAGAGATCTAATACAAAAGTGAATTTAAAAGATGGTGCAGTAAATCAGGCTGGTAATTGTTTTGGAAGTTATCTGCATGGATTATTTGATAATGATAATTTCCGCAGTGTACTTTTAAATAAACTGAGAAATAAGCAATCTATGGGGGCAAAACCCAAAAGTTATAACTATCAAAAAGAAATTGAAAATACTCTTGATCGATTGGCAGATATGGTTGAAAAGAATATAGATATTAATAAATTATTAAAGTTAAGTAGAAGGTGATAAAATGGCAGATTCAGTTATGATTCAGGGTACAGCTTCAGATGCCGGCAAAAGTATTTTAGCCGCTGCTTTATGCAGGGTATTAGTCCAGGATGGATATAAAACAGCGCCCTTTAAATCTCAAAACATGTCTTTAAATTCTTATATTACAAAAGAGGGTAAGGAAATTGCAATTGCCCAGGCAGTACAGGCAGAGGCCGCAAAAGTAGAAGCAGAAGTTAATATGAGTCCAATTTTGATGAAGCCTATCGCCGATGATATGTCTCAGATAATTTTAAAGGGAAGAGTATATAAAAATATGAGGGCTACAGATTATTTTGCCCAAAAAAATAGGTTAATTAAAATTATAAGAGAAGCTATTACTGAATTAAAAATGGATTATGACCTTTTAGTTTTAGAAGGCGGGGGAAATCCTGCTGAAGTAAATTTAAGAGATAAAGATCTTGTTAACATGAAAGCAGCAGAAATAGCTGCTGCTCCTGTGATTTTAGTTGCAGATATTGATAAAGGTGGAGTTTTTGCTTCAATTGTTGGAACTCTGGATTTGCTTACTGAAAAAGAAAGAAAGAGAGTTAAGGGAATAATAGTCAATAAATTTAGAGGTGATCCTGCTGCTTTTAAATCTGGAGTAGAGCTAATAGAAAAACATTCTGGCAAAAAAGTATTGGGAGTTATGCCATATTTAGCAAAACTTAATTTACCTTCAGAAGATAGTTTAGAGCAAGAAATTTATGGTAATCAGAATTATAAAATTGATATTGTAGTTATTGCTTATCCAGGGATGTCAAACTTTACAGATTTTGATTATTTTAAAACTGCAAAAGATATTCAGCTTAGATATGTAAAAAAGGAAATGGAGCTGGGAGATCCTGATTTAATTATACTGCCTGGTTCTAAAACTACTATTAGTGACTTAGAATTTTTATATGAATCAAAACTTTCTGGAAAAATCATTGAAAAGGCAGCCCAAAATACTGAAATTATCGGTATTTGTGGGGGCTATCAAATGCTAGGTCAAAAAATATCAGATCCGGATAATTTGGAAGGGACCAGGCAAAATATAAAAGGCCTTTCACTACTAAAGATTAGTACTGTTCTGGAATCTCAAAAAATAACGAGACAGGTTAAGGTGGAGAGTTTAAATAAACTAAATTTTTTTAAAAATAGTCAGAAGAAAGTTTTAAGTGGTTATGAAATTCATCAGGGTAAAACTATACTAGCTGCTGATCAGAAATCATTATTTAAGTTAAAAAGACAGAAATTAGGTAAGTCAGAAAAAACTGTTTGTGATGGAACAGTAAATGATAGAGGAAATGTCTGGGGTACATATATTCATGATATTTTCAAAAATGATTGTTTTAGAAAATCATTAATTAATCATCTTTTAACAAAAAAAGGTCTGAGTTTAGATTCAGAACTAGAAAAAAGTGCAGCTGAGATCAGAGAAGACAATTATAACTATCTGGCATCAGAATTTAGAAAACATATTGATCTTGAGTCATTATATAAAATTATTTTTGATAATTAGGTGGTGTAATAGATGCAGGGAATGGTTCATGTTTATACAGGTAAAGGCAAAGGGAAAACAACTGCTGCCTTTGGATTGGCAATTAGGGCAGTAGGAGCAGGGAAAAATGTTTATATAGCTCAGTTTGTTAAAGGCATGAAATATAGTGAATTAAAAAGCTTAAAAAAGATAGAAAGAATTGAGATTAAACAGTATGGATTAAATTGTTTTATCAAAGGGAAAGCAGAAGAGGAAGATATTAATGCAGCTCGCAAAGGCCTAGAAGAAGTAGCCAAGATTTTAAAATCAGGTGAGTATGAGCTAGTAATTTTGGATGAAGCAAATATTGCTGTTTATTATGATCTTTTTTCTGAAGAGCAATTAATTGAAGCTATAGAGAATCGTTCAGAAGAAGTGGAAGTTGTAATTACTGGTCGTTATGCGGCAGACAAGATAATAGAATATGCTGATCTGGTAACTGAAATGAAGGAAATTAAGCATTATTATCAAAAAGGAGTTAAAGCAAGAGCTGGAATTGAAAAGTGATTTTTTGGATATGTTTTAAAATTGCAGTTTCACTTAGAAAAAATCATTGAGCTTTTAAAAAAATTGAGGAGGAAAGTATGAAAGATAATAATCCAAAAAAAATTGAAGCTAAAAGCATGAGGTTGATCGATCAAGAAATTGGCAAGTTAGACTGCAGTGATGCAGAATTAAAAACAATCAAACGGGTAATTCATGCTTCAGCAGAGCCAAAGCTGGCTTCAAAGGTTAAAT
>Ga0247721_100443_pt1 | contig 12969 bp, 11 predicted proteins | sample MSEWel2017_08_16_FD_189089 | JGI IMG/M metagenome (GOLD analysis project Ga0247721, IMG submission 189089) | Subsurface sediment microbial communities from gas well in West Virginia, United States - MSEEL Well Study Marcellus 3H_2017_08_16 | ecosystem: Environmental > Terrestrial > Deep...
AATGATTTATCAATTCTTTGATATTTGTAACTAATTCTTTATTAGAATTTTGATCTATTTGCTGTTCAACATCATCAATAAACTTACTCTTATTTTTATAATCAAGGTAATTATTATCAATAAAATACTCTAAGTTATCAATATATTTAACAGCAGCTTTAAACTGATCACTGTTATTAATAAAGTCATCAGCTACTTCTTCTAAATTACTATCAACAATATTACGAGCAGCAAAATCTTTTAATAATTTAATATCATTACGATCACTTTCAATTAAATTATTATTCACTTTGTTTTCTAACCTAGAAAACTTACTTACATAACTACTGGCTAACTTTCTAATCTTATCAATAACTTCAAAATCATTTTGGTTATAATTTACCTGAACAGTATTTTTACTATCTATTTCTAATAATAAATCAACAACCTTCTGCTTTTTGGCTCGTGGTAGGCCAACAATAACAGTATAAAACTTAGCACTTTTAAATTCATTTGTGTTAGTAAATACCTTATTGATTTTGGGATCATTATAGTCTCGATAATCCTGTGCTTCATATCTAACTTTAAGATTACCAGCTCTTATTAAAGCTGCTAAAGTTCCCATAATATCTTCAATATTCCAACCATAGGGTTTAGAATTAAACTTATCAACTAAACCTGAGCCAGTTCGACCATCTTTACTTTTACATTCATCATTAATTTCCTGCACAACTCTTAAATTCTCACCAACAAAGGTACCATCACTGTCAAAGAAATTAAACTGACCTGAAGTACAGTATTTAACTAACTTTTTACTGTCAACTTTAAGAAACTTTTCAGCAACTCCCTGATCTAATGATTCTTTTAATCTCTTAGAAAATGTCTTTTCTATCATTTTACTTTCAATATCATCTATTTCACTATCTAAGCTGTTTTTATCTAATTTCTGTTCATTGAAATCATAAATTAACCAGCTGTTGTTATAGCTATCTTCAATTAGGTTCTCTAATTCAGCTTCCTGATTATTGACTATAGTAGTAAAAGAATTAATAACCTTTTCTTTTTCTTCATCAGTAGTACCACGATAGCGATTGATCATCTGATTATGCTTAAAAATGCTTCTGGCCAATTTATCAATCCTATTTTGATATTTAGGAGCAGGTACTAAAAGAGCCTCATCTAAATCAATATATTTATTTTTAAAGTTATCCAGTTCTCTTTCTATATCTTCATCCAAATTAAGAATATTATAGACTACAAGTGTTACTTCTCCTTTTTTACTGGAAAGCAGATTATCTTTTTCATCTCTAATTGCAATATTATAGGTTTTATTATCCAGCCTATTAGTTGAGAACTTAGTGATAAAAGATAATTTTTTAATTTTTTCTCTGACAATCTCAACTCTATTTTCCCAGTTATCTTCTATCTGATTCATCTCTTCCATCATATTTTCTTCAATATCACTGGTAATCTTGTATTCTTCATTTTCTTTTAGCAGATAATTTTTTTCAGAAAGTGATTCTAATGATTTATTAAAGTCTTCTTTAATTTCACCAATATAACGGAGCTCATCATTATATAGTTTGGTTATATTATCAGTAGTTCTTTTAAGATCTTCTGATTTTTCTAAGAAGTAGATTGTTTTAAGCAGTTTAGCACCATCAACATTCTGACCTTCATCCTCTAAATCAGTTTTAGCCTGATTAAATTTCTCTTCTAATTCTGATTGGGGCATAGGGAATCCATAATCACAGAGCTGATAGCCTGTAACAAATTTACCTATTTCCTCTTTAAAACTATCTTCATTTTTAAGCAGCCTATCAACAGTAATTAACATTCCTCTTTCAGATCCACCAGATTGAGCCTGCTGGAAGACAGAATAAAGGAAGTTTTTAAGCAAACGCATCTGATAGTTAAAGAAGGGATAATAACTTATAAACTCTTCTTCTGATTCTATACTGGTACTAAAATTACCACTTAAGTTAGCAAGAGAATTTATTGAACCATTTTTCTCCTGGTAAAATTCTCTTAATTCTTCTTGACCTTCATCAGTTTTAGCCAATACTCTTTCTTTAATAACCTTATCTACCTGGGCAGAAGAAAGATGAATCTTATGCTGGAACCGATCCGTTATTATATTAAGATCATTCTGATTGATATTTTTCTTACTTAAAACATTATCCAGCTTTTCCTGGGCAGTGGCTATAAACCAGAACCTACTCTGTTCATCCTGTGATAGGTGTTGAGCAGTACCTCTAAGCTCAGCAAGCTCTATATGGTCTTTATCTAAAGCCTCACTAACCTCATCAATGATAAACATTATCCGATCAAAGTCATTATTCATCTTTAAAAATGAATCCAGTTCTTCCACCAGCTGATCTGCATCAATCTGGTCTATTAAGTCATGGATACTTTCAATTGTATTATCAACATCTATATCACCATTTATTTGAGACCAGGCTTCTTTGATGATGATTGGAGCATACATCTTATTAGTTCTGGCTGTTTTCCAATCTTCACCCATTTTATCTTTACTTATCTGATCAGCAATATCTAAAAATTCCTTGTAATTATTAGTTTTCATCAGCTGATATTCAATATAGCCAATGTAGTTTTTAGGTAAACCGATAGATTTAATAAAATTAAGTAAAAGTTTTTTATAAAATGTACCTGTTAGACTCTCTCCCGAAACATCAAAAGAAATTGTCTTAGTCTTATATTTTGATAAACCCTGGATCTTGTTTTCTAATAAAGCTTTCTCGTCTAAACCTGCAAGACGGGATTTAAATAACTCTCTTGCTTCTACTCCCATTAAAGAAGGATCAGCAAGCAAATAACCAATTATTTTTGCAAGATAGGATTTACCTGAGCCATAAAATCCAGATAACCAAATACCCGTATCCTTACGATCTGCAGAGTAATAATCAATAAATTTATCTATATTCTTTGCAATTTGATCAGTAACTATGTAATTTTTTATTTCTTCAGTTGCTGACTTTTCACTGTATTCACCAACTTTAATGACTGCTTCTATTTCTTCTTCAAAATTCATTTTAAATAAATCTGTAATTTTCATATATCATAACCCCCGATTCTATAATAGTTGACCTCTGTAATCACTGGCTTTAACTGTCCCTAGAAAATATACTCGTTCTTTACCATCAATATCTTTTTCTACTTCTCCAGGATAAAAAACTATTAAAGATTTTTTCATTTTAGCTACTACATCAGATTCTAAAATCACATTATTTCTGATACCTGTACCATATAAAATACCTGTTCTGATTAATACAGGCATCTTATCTTTTTCAGCAGCTATTTTAATTTCTTTTAAAATTAGGTCTAGAAAATCTTTTTGCTGATCACTGTCATCATAAAAGACAGATGTAGAGCGATAATTTTTATACATTTCTAAAAATACATCCATGCCAAATTCTTCAATATAATCAACAAATAGTTTGGATAAATCTATTATATATTGATCTCCATAATCAGCTTTAACCCTCTTTAAATACTCTTTTTCTTCTTTGGGAGGATAGACCATTATTAATGCATTAACTCCCTGTGAAGTAGGTAAACGCCCTCTATCTTCATTGATAGCTAATTTAAGATCATTAAATTTACTTTCTAAACTTTTATCTAAAGAGCTCATCAATTATTTCCTCCCTGCTGTAGTGTAATTCAAAACTGGCATTTTTAGAACCAGAAAAGTTAAAATCATAATATCCTGAGAGTGATCCTTTTTTAAGCAGCTCTACTTTTTGATTTTCTGTTAACATTAAGGCTTTAAACATTGCTGAGGTGAAGATCTCATTATCACTTAAGTCTGTCAATTTAAGCTGATAGACAAGATAAGTTATTATTTTTTTATCTGGATAAGAAAAAGATATCACACTTTTATATCTTTTCTCTTTTTTAAATAAACCTAATCTCTTCATAAAAGTGATATATTTAGTAGCTATAATTTTTTGGGTGCTTTCACTCCAGTCAGTTATTTTAGTTCCTTCTCCAAATTCATTTAAAAAATCTAAGATTTCAGCTGATTCTATAAGTTTTCTGTTTTCCTGATACTTTTTATAAACCAAATGCTCAGTAATATCAGCAAACAAATCATTAGAGCGAAAAGCTTCCAGGTAAATCAAAGTTCTTTTAAATGAATTGTTAGGTCTTGAATTGCTGATGGTATTAATAAAAAAATCTTTATCTTTTTGCTCTGAATCTTTTAAGAAAAGCTTATTTATAACTGCAAAAAATCTTTTGCGGCTGCTGGTAATATCAAAACCAAAAGCATTTCCTTCTATAAATTCTTTCTTTGCTGCCTCAAGACCATGTTGATTGTAATATTTTATTGTTTCAATGATTACATTTGGATCTGAAATACTTCCTAGGGGATTGATTGCTGTATTGTAATTTTTCATAATGACACCTCTCTTATTGATGTGATTTCTATGAAATAATAACACAAGGGAACGACACCCTTATGTCATTCCATTTAATTATTTATTCAAAAACCTCTACCACGACTGATTCAGGCACCCACATATAATCAATACCTTCATCATTGATTGGGAATTCAAAGTAATACCAGTTACCATCTAGGTCTGTCTTGTACTGATCACTGCCTTCTAATCCTTCAAGCCACTGTTCTTCGGCAACAACTAATTCATCTTCATCATTGACAGGTTTCTCTGGAAAACCTTCTCTGGTAATTTTGAGTTTATATTCTCCACTAGGAAAATTAAATCCACTCTCTTTATATTGTTTGGCTGAATAAATTTCTCCAACTTTATAATCTAGACTCATAAATTTCAACCCCTATTAAAATAATAACTAAAATTTATTTCCATCCTAATTTCAAGTGAAAATTATTTTTAACCTTAAATATATACTTCTTGAAATCTATTCTTTTTCCTTTATTTACAATTCGACAATAATCTAATATTAAAATAGCAAAAAGGCAAGCAATTATCTGCCTACCTTTTGCGAAAATTTAATTTTTTATATCATCAAAATATTATCTGGTGAACAATCATACTCCTTATTAGATGCCCAATTTGTTTCTTCTATTTGCCTCAAAGCTTTCTAATTCAAAGCTTTCTAATAATGTAAGATTATTAAATTTATATTTTTCCCCTTCGATGATTAGCATATCAAACTCAATTTTCTCATAAGCATCTAATATTTTTTTCACTCTTTCAAAGTTGTTTTAATTTAATGTTTATTTACAGACAATATGCTTTTTATTACTTCTGGTTTTACATTTTGCAGATAAGTTAACCCATGACCAATAGCATCAGCTTCATGAGCACTTTTATCTATTAAGTCTATATTATAATCAACTTTTAAAACTTCTTGCAACTTTTCTTTTGAGCATCTTCCATTATCAGAAATCTGTTTTTTCATATGTCCTGGAGTATATCCTACTATTTTATCTATATTATTATTGATTGCAACACTAACAATTGCACCAGCAATCATAGAGATTTTTCTTCTTCCATACACCTGTTCAAAGACAATTACTTCAATATTATTCAATATAATAATCTCTTCGATTAATTTAACAATTTTGTCTAAGGCCTTATAATATTCAATTTTTCCAGTTTTAATTGTTTTAGTTTTAATAATTTTCCCTGTATTAATATCAATAACTGCTACCCCAACATTCCTATAACCAGTATCAACAGCAAGCAGATTTGCCATTTACAACCACCTTTCTATTTGAGGGAGGTGGTATGATTACTGTTTTGTATATCTAATCTTTTTTCTATTTTAAAACTCCCTGTTTAGTAAAATTTTTATTTATATTTTGGTCAAAAAAGAAACAACCCTAATTCATGCAATTTTTTAAAACTTGCTTACCCTAACATTAAAAACCTCCATTTCTTGACTGTTTAATGATCCAATAGCTGGGTAAACCAAGCTTATTTTCTATTTCACTGAGTGCATACCGAACATATTCATCATCATTCCAAAAATCAATCAATCCAGCACACTCATTTTCTAACTCCAGACCATCCTCATGAATATTAACGGCTAATTTATATAGCTCTTCTTTTCGATCTTCACTTTTTAGCAGATTATTTATTGCAGCTTCATTCTGTCTTGCTTCCCTAACTGAATATTTAATTTCCATATCCTCTTCTTTTAGTCCAGAACCAAAAAAACTATTGTCTTCTACTTTGATATTATTAATTTGAACTGGCATTACACTATTGTTAATCATAATCATAACCTCCCACTCTGTATTTTAAACCTTAAATGTCATTTAATTTAAAACCCGTTTCATTGTTAATCATTTCCTCTTATATAACTTTTTATTTAAAGATTTTAAAAAAATATCTTCATTTCTTAATTATATTATACCATAATTTACAATAAATGTCAATAAATTATGCAAACTATTTACCCTTCTAGGCTGGCAAACAATTATATTATAATAAATTTTTCACAAACTAGATTATATTCTTTAATAAATTTAAATATTTAAATTCAGATGATTCATTACATACTGGATAAACTATTTTAATAATTGAATTTTACCGTTATTATAAAATTTATTTTAACAAAAGAAATTTATAATGGTTAAACAATCTAGGTTTTAAACTTATACACTGCACTTTTTTAAATTTAAAAATTAAATCGTCGATAAAAGTAAACCCTGTTAATCTTTATAACCAGGGTTACTAACTATAATTTATTAATTTATATATTAAATTTTATAGATAATTAATTAAAAGTTTACTTTATTAACTTTATTGACGATAACATTAATATTGCAATTTACATAATTAAAGTTAATCACTATTCTATATATCCTATATTTAATACTATAAGTAATAAGACTATAGTAAAAGTACCATAAACCCTATTATATCATATATGATAGCGATTCTATTATATGCATACAGGAATTTATTAGTGGAAATAGTATTCATGTACAGGTTATTATAGTATGCATATATAGAAGATATTGTATGCAACTACAAATGGTTTGATCATTAAAAGGTTCTAAATTAATAAATAGAATCATTTTTATAGTTCGCTTCTTATAATTAGTAATTTTAATTGCAAAATTAAAATGGTTTTCTACTAACAATTATTATTGTCATCAGATTGTTTAAATGACTCTATATAGGCTTAAATCACACTATTTTATTTAAGTGCCCTTTTTCACCTTTATCAACTAACTAGGCTAAATAAACCAATTTAAAGCTTCTATATAAACTAAAAAATTTAACTGCTCATTTATTTATTGAGTTCTTTCACCTTTAAATTACCTTTCTTTCATCAAGTTCATCAGAATTCAGAAATTTTAGTGATCTATTGCCATCTGGCAATTTAATTCAGCAAAATTTATAAGATTAAATCATTATTAAATAACTAAAATTACAACCTGGTTTTCAAATTATATTGATAAAAACAAAATATTTTAGCAAATTAAATCAGCCAGGGAGTTAGAAAGAATCCTTTAATCTGATAATTTTTTCACTGTAAAAATGTCTTTTTCACAGACTTTAAGAAAAATCATTATTCTGGATTTTGGCCAAGCTTAGAATATTTATTAACAGGTATTTTAAAGTCATAAATTATTTACATCTTAAATACATCTTAAATATTCTGACAATATTTTATCAGATTATTTTAGAAAAAGTAAGTGTCTCTTTTAATTAAAATAATTAAAATTAATCACTTCCTAATTGATTAATTTGATAGATAACCCTTTAGCTTGAATTAGTAGTCAATAACCTCTCTTCAATCAACCAGTTAATAAGCAAAAAAGTTTATTCTAAAAATAATAATTTATTTTTATGGAAATACTTGACATTTTATGGTAATTGGTATATAATGTATTTAGAAGGTGAATAAAATCTCTTTTTTTATCACCTAACAATAAAAAAGTATTTTTGAGACAATATATGGAAGGGGTGAAAAATGCAATCTTATACTGCAAAATTTGATCAGAAACTATGGGGAAAGATGAAAGCACTTTCTGATCTCCAAAATCAAAAAATGGGTGATTGGTTAAGTTCAGCTGCATTAAAAAATATTGACAGGATTAGCGTAAAAATTTATCAGGAGAATGAAAATTATAAAACTAAAAGAATTGAAATTAAAACAAAAGCACATCAGAAGTTAAAAAATAAAGCTTATTATGCTGATTACACTATTAGAGACATTATTCAATCTATAGTTGAATTTGAACTTAAAGAATTCAAACTTTAAATTTTTAGAATCATTAAATATAAAGAAAGGATGATTCCCCTTGGAAGGAAGACAAATAACAAATACTATGATTTACCTTGATCCACATCAAAATAACAAAAATAGATATTTTTTTAGAATTAAAAATAAATATCTTGATGATTTTTGGGAAATGTCAGATACAGAAATGCTTCTTCTCATTTCGATCTGGCTTAAAAATAAAAAGCAAAATGGCAATGATATAAGAAAATTCCAAATCAGTAATGAGGAATGGCGAAATATTAAATTAGGAAAAGAACGCTTTAAGATTGCTGGAAAAAATAATTACGAATCAATGAAAAAGTTTGAAAAAATAGGCATTATTCAAGTTGAAGGCAATAAACAAAATAGAAAGTTAATTTATGATTTTAAAAAAGAAGAAAAAAAATTTAAGAATATACCACTAATAAAAATCAAACATTACCTGCAAACTTTTGGAAAGACCAACATTAGAACTTATATTTATATTTTAAAGGAGCTTTACAATGGGTATAATTTTCATCTCAGCAATTCCAATGAACTTGGTGGCAAAAAATTTGGAGTTAGAAGTAAATTAATATCTCAAAAGCAAATTGGTAAAGCAATTAAAAGAGACAAATCAACCATATACAGACATTTAAAAAAATTAGTAGAACACTCTTTTCTTTTTGTTAAAAAAGAAGGGAGAAGTAATAAATATTATATTCCAATATATAAAAATGATGAAGGCTATTTTTATACCGAAAATAATAAAAAAATTAAAGATACAAAAATAGAAACTAAAAAGGACAGTAAACAAAATATATGGGTCAATAGTGAAGGAAAAGAAAGAACTTATTCTCAATGGAAAGAAATATATGGTTCGAGAATTGAAAAAATTAAAGAAATGGGATTTTTAAAAAGAAAGGTGGTCTAAACTAAAATGATTAAATGTGAAAAATGTGGTGATAGAGGTTATGTCCTCACCTCTCAGGGGACAATATCTGTTTGTGATTGTCAAAAAGATATTGTATATAACAAACTATATGATTTTGTTGGTATAGATCCTCAAATGGTTGATATAGATGTTGATGAAGAAAATTATAATATTGAAACTCTTAACGGAAAAAACCTTACATTTCAAAAATCGCTTCAATATGTTTTTTGGAATTGGAAAGAAGAAAATAATCTAAATCTCTATATACAGGGTCCAACAGGCACAGGTAAAACACTTTGGGCAAACAATCTTTTGCAAAAAGTTGTTCAAAGAGCAGAAAAAGAAAATATGAAAATCAAAAATACTGCCTATATTATAGATAACAATATACTTCTTCAAAAATGGAAAGATGGCTGGAAAGATAGAGATTTAAAAAATGAAGTAAACAATATTCTTAATAGAGAAATACTTATAATAGATGAATTTTTAAAGTTAGACGATAATAAAAAAGATAAAGGTCTTAATTCTTATGATGTTAGTTTTCTAAATGAAATTCTTACTCAAAGACTTAAAGGCAATAAAATAACAGTATTAATTTCAAATGAATCTGTTGAACAAGTAATTGTCAATATTTATGATAAACAAGGAAGAATTGCTTCCCGATTAAGAAATTATGAAATTTTTAAATTTAAAGAAGGAAAGAAATTTAAGGATTATAGAGCAAAAGAGAAAAAAATTACTGCTGACAATGTTGATTTAGACAAATTAATGAAAGGAGAATAAACATGGAATATATTGATTTAATAAAGATTGTTACTGGTCGTCTTTTCAATCCTTTGAATGATAATGACCAGGCAGATATAATTAAAAATGTAAATTCTAATGATTTTTTGCAGAAAACTTATAAAAAAATATTTGAGTTTGCAAAAGAAAAGTATAATAATAGAGGGAAAGTGCCTAGAGTAAGCGAATTAGCTGTTGAACCAAGCATAGCTTTAACAATTGTTAATTCATCAAAAGATATAAAGAAAGAGTTTAAAAGAGCAGATAAATTTGAATTTCAAGAAATCAAAGAAATACTTGAATTTAATTCTGACATGGAAAAAGATGAAAATTCAGTTAAAATGATTGAGATGATAAAAGATGTCTTAGATAAGAAAATCAAATTTAATGAAGAAATTTATAATCAAGATATAATGTACTATATTGAAAAATTTAAAAACGCGAAAAAATTTCAAAAAGCTAAAAATGCTTTATTTAAAGCTGAATTTAACCTTGAAGAAATGGAAAAAAAGGGGCTTGAATTTAAACCAAATAAAATATTTGAATATGGATTAGATGCTTTTCTTCCAGAAGATATTATTGATAATAGAAATATAGAAGAAATTGTTGAAGAAAACAGAAAAAACGAAAGATCTGGAAATAGAATTCCAACTTATATTCCTACTATCGATAAGGAATATCGCCTTGGAGGTATTAGAAAAGGAGAAGTAGGCACCATTGGAGCAAATACTGGTGTAGGAAAGACATTTTTGGGTTTAGTAATGTTCTATAACCAAATAATTAAAGGTCATAATGTATATTATATGACACTTGAGGAATCAAAAGATGAAATTATACAAAGAATATTATCTATCCATTCTAATTTAATACCCAAATTCAGAGAAATGAATATTAAATCAAATGAATGGGAGGGAATGGGGTATAATTCTAAAAGAATTGATCAATTAGATGAAGTAGTTCAAGATTTAAAGAAATATAATTTTCCCAAGCATATCATTGATGTAACTGGAAATACTTCATATTATAATATAAAGCAACAATTAACTAATCTAACTATAGGAAAAAATAAAGCTGAATTAATTTATATCGATTATCTACAAATGGTCTCTACAGAAAACAAAGACACTATGGCAAGCAGCTATAAAGAAGCTATGGAAGACCTTATTTCATTTGCAAGGGCTAATAAAATAGCAATCATAGGCCTTGCTCAGTTAAATGATCCTGTAGGAGATAAGCCCAAAAAAGGTGATATTAGATGGTCAAAATCGTTTGCAAACAATTCACATTTTGTATATTTATTATATCGTGAAGATTATGGGCTTACAAAAGAAGAATTAGAATTAAAAGGACTAGAAAACAATAAAAAAATGGAACTAATAATTGATAAAAATAGAGGTACAGGAAAAGCTTTTGGTATGGTTCCTTTATTCTTTGACCAAGAATATGGTTATATACAAGAATACACTGACAAGCATATGTTGGAGCAGATAGAGGATCTTGAAAAAAGAAAAAAAGAAATTGAAGAAGAAGGAACTAAAGTAAATACATTAGCTGAAACCGTAGAAAATGAATTAGAAAAAAAATCAAAAAATAAATCTGAAGAAAGTCCAATGATTTCAATCGATGAATTAACAAAAGAGTTTGAAACCAGTGAATCATAAAAAGGATTTTGAAAAATAAATTTCAAAACCCTTTTAAAACGAAATATATTCTGCTTTATAAGAGGTGGGTGTCAGATACCCTCCTCTTTTTCTTTATTTAATTATATCATCAATATATAAATAAAACAAATGTTTAGCAAGCCAAAATAAAACTTAAATCTTATTTATAAATTAAAGTTTAATATAATTCTTTTTATTCTTATTCTTTAAACTTTCCAATGGATTAAAACTTTCAACTCGTTTATCATCTTGAAATTGATATACATATCTCCTGGTCATTTCCATACTACTGTGATCAAGAAGGTCTGATAATATATATGGATCTCCTCCGTTCTTAATCCAAATAGAAGCGAATGTACGCCTGAAAGCATGAAGACTAGTAGTTTCTACCCCTCTGCTCTTATTATAGCGAGAAATAGCCGTTGTAAGCCCACTGGAACTCAATTCTGTTCCGTATTGAGTGGAAAAGAGATAATCTTCTGGTTCTCCTTTTCTTATCTGAAGATATTCCTTAATGATACTATTGAAATTATTATAGAAATTCATAAAATAATACTGATGTCTTTTAAAATTAAACAGTTTAATTTTCTTGTTTTCCATATCTAAATCTTTTATTTTCACATTAACTGTTGTGTGTCTTCGTGAACCAGTTGCCATAAGAAAATTAACTATTACCCAGTTTCGATAAGTTGGAAACTTCACTTTTTTCATATTTGGCTTTTCTAATAATTTTTCAAGTTCTTTTTCTGAATATATTTCCTGATTTTTTCTTTTGCTTTCTGGCAGTTCTTTAATCTTAAAATTTTTAATTTTGATTGTGTCTTTATCCTGCATCCAGTACACAAAAGGACGGATTGCTCTAATTTTAATGTTAGCAGTAGTAGTTTTGATAGTAAAATTATTATTTAACCACACCAAAAAATGATCTATTGTTTGACTATTAAGCTGAACAGTTGATTCAATATTCTTGTTTTCTAAAAAAATCAAAAATTTGCTATTGTGCTGCTTATAATATTCAATAGTAGCTTCTGCAACCATTCCTTCTTTTTCTTCAAGGAAAATGTTAAATGCTTTTTTAATATTATAACTTTTTTCTTTGTTCAATTCTATCATTTTCTTCTCCTCCTTAAAAAAGCCTAAAATAAATAAAAAAGTTGAGCGTAGGATTATTAAAAAAAATCCCATACTCAACATAAATTCAAGGTTTTTTTGGAGAAGGTTTTTGGGTCTTTCCCCCTCGGTTTTTGCTTGCTATATCAACGATTAAAAGAGTTTAAAATTTAAAATGGGGTGGATGATGGGGCTTGAACCCACGGCCTCGGGAGCCACAATCCCGCGCTCTAGCCAACTGAGCTACATCCACCATATTTGGTTTTAATTTTAAAATGGCGCGCCCGACAGGATTCGAAC
>Ga0247721_100445_pt1 | contig 12938 bp, 13 predicted proteins | sample MSEWel2017_08_16_FD_189089 | JGI IMG/M metagenome (GOLD analysis project Ga0247721, IMG submission 189089) | Subsurface sediment microbial communities from gas well in West Virginia, United States - MSEEL Well Study Marcellus 3H_2017_08_16 | ecosystem: Environmental > Terrestrial > Deep...
TTGCTAGAATAACTAAAGGTAAACAGGATAAAATATATTTAGGTAATATGAATGCTAAAAGAGATTGGGGTTATGCTAAAGACTATGTAAAGATGATGTGGATGATGTTACAGCATGATACACCAGAAGATTATGTGATAGCTACAGGAGAAACACATACAGTCAGAGAATTTGTAGAAGCAGCCTTTAGTCATGTAGATGTGGAGATAGAATGGCAGGGTGAAGGTGTAGATGAAAAAGGTATAGATAAAGATACAGGTAAAGTTTTAGTAGAAGTTGATCCTAAATACTTCAGACCAACAGAAGTTGATCTATTAATTGGTGACCCTAGTAAAGCTAAGGAAGAATTGGGCTGGGTGCCAGAAGTTAAATTTAAAGAATTAGTGCAGTTAATGGTTCAATCTGATTTAAAAGCAATAGAAGAACACGGAGATATTTAAATATCGAAGTGAAAGGTGTGTGCTATTAATGAAAAAGAATGCAAAGATATATGTAGCCGGTCATAGAGGTTTAGTTGGTTCAGCTATAATGAGAAAACTAAAAAAAGAAGGCTATAATAATTTGGTATATAGAACTTCTTTTGAACTTGATTTAAGAAGACAGGAAAAGGTAGAAGAATTTTTTGAAGAAGAAAAACCTGAATATGTAATTCTGGCAGCTGCTAAAGTGGGTGGTATTCAAGCTAATGACACCTATTCAGCTGAGTTTTTATATGATAACTTAATGATAGAAACAAATGTAATAGATGCCGCATATCAGAATGATGTTGAAAAACTATTATTTTTAGGAAGTTCCTGTATTTATCCAAAATTTGCTGATCAGCCAATGAAAGAGGATTATCTTCTTTCTGGTAAGCTGGAATCTACCAATGAAGGCTATGCAGTAGCAAAAATAACAGGTATTAAACTCTGTGAGCATTACAATAAGCAGTATGGGACTAATTTTATATCTGCAATGCCTACCAATCTTTATGGACCCAATGATAACTTCGATTTGAAAACTTCTCATGTACTACCAGCTTTAATCAGAAAGTTTCATGAAGCAAAAGTCAATGATGAAGATGAAGTAGTTATCTGGGGAACAGGTAAACCAAGAAGAGAGTTTTTGCATGTAGATGACCTGGCAGATTCTCTATTATTTTTAATGAATAATTATGATGGAGACCAGTTTGTTAATGTGGGTGTAGGTGAAGATATTTCTATCTTAGAACTTGCAGAATTAATTAAAGATATAGTTGGTTTTGAAGGTGAAATAGTTAATGATTTAACTAAACCTGATGGCACTCCAAGAAAGTTACTGGATGTTTCAAGATTAAATGATTTAGGATGGGAAGCTCAGATATCATTAGAAGAAGGTATTAAGGACACGTATAAGTGGTTTAAAGTAAATTATTAATTTGCGAGGTTATAATTATGAGTAAAGATAAAAAAGCAAAACCATTAGTTTCAATAATTACTGTTTGTTATAATAGTGAGAAATATATAATTGATACTATAGAATCAGTATTAAATCAAACTTATGATAATATTGAATATATTATTGTAGATGGAGAGTCTACTGATAATACTATAGATATTATAAATGAGTATGAACCTAAATTTAATGGTGATATGAAATGGATATCTGAACCTGATGATGGTATTTATAATGCTATGAATAAAGGGATTGAAATGTCAAATGGTGAAATTATAGGAATTTTAAATAGTGATGACTGGTATGAATTAGACACCATCGCTAAAGTTGTTCATTCATTTAATGGGAAAGATGCAGATTTAGTTCATGGTTGTATGGCAAGATATAATTACAATGATCAATTAGATAGTGTATATGGTAAAAGAAAAAGTTTTCTTGAATTTGCTGAAAAGGCTCCCTATAATCATCCTACTTGCTTTGTTAAAAAAAACATATACAATAAATTAGGTAAGTTCAATAATAAATATAAAATTATTTCTGACTATAACTTTATGTTAAAAGTATTTAATTCATCTGAATTAAATGTTGTCTTTATAGATGAAATATTAACTAATTTTCGTTTGGTTGGTGTTACTTCTACTGCAAAAAGAGTTCCTATTAAAGATTTATATCAAATTTTAGAAAGCAATGATTATAACAAATTCAAGATATATTCAGGTGTTTTTTATAGAATATTGCAAAATAATGTTGCAAAGATAATTAAATATTTAAATCTAGATTTTTTAGTGAAATTAAAAAGGAAATTGAGTAGTTATCATAAAAAATAGGAGAAATTTATGAGAATAATTTTAAAAATATTATTTATTTTATATTTTGTTTTTTTAAGTTTTACCGATACTTTTTCTTTAAGTGGGATATTACTACTGCCGGTTGTTATAAGTGTTTTTATAGTTTTTTTTGGTTTAATTAAATTGGCTACTGATAGGTATATAAAGGTAAATGATTTAAGAGTCTATAAACCTGAAGATATATTTATTTTAATGGGCTTGATTGGACTTGTTATTTCAGGTTTAATAAATTCTAATTCAAATAGTGTTAATTATATTTTAGCCTATTTTTATGTATTTTTAATTTCGTTATATTTTCATAAGTTTATGCTGAATAAATATTTTAATATTATTAAAATATTGAAATATAATTTTTATGGTGTGTTCTTAACTTCTTCTTTTGTTTTTTTTGAATTTTGGTTTGAGTTTTTAGGAATTATTGATTTGCAAAATTATTTACCAAGAACAAAAAAGGCTTCAGCTATTTATAAAGCAACATTTCCAAGAGTTTATGGGTTTTCTGATGAGCCAACTAATTTAGCATTCTATTTAAACACATTAGGAGTATTAAGCTTATTATATATCTGGAGGTTTTCAAATTATAGAAAATCCACGAAGTTAATATTCACTTTTTTAGTTGTGTTTTCTTGGATAGTTACATTTTCATCTGCTGGTATAGTTTCTATGCTTTTCAGTATTTCTTTAATATCTGTTTTTTTATTCTTAAGGAATATTATAGATAACAAAAAGCTTTATATAAAAAATAATAAAATTAAATTTATATTATTAATAATTTTATTATTAATTGTTTTAATAATAAATATTAATCATATTATAGAAATATTTAATCCTATATATGAGCAAACAAAAGAAGCATTAAATTTTCTTAATTATAAAAATATCAATAAACTTGATAGCAGAAGAGTTAGTGAATGGAAGTTTGGATTAAGATCTATTTTTAAAAATCCAAAAAACTTTTTATTTGGAGTTGGTCCTGGATATAGAGCCTCAAAAAATTTAAGCAGTTTAATTAATTGGCATTTGTTTTTATTTTATGAAGGTGGTTTGATTACATATTTGCCATTTTTATTATATTTATTTTTTACAGGCATTCGGATGTTAAAATCAAATTTCAAATATAAGTATTGGTTTTTAGTTTCTTTAATGGCAGGTTTTATTCATTATTTTGCCATTTCTACATTTTTCGAGCCTTTTTTATGGACTCTAATTGTTATTTTTATTGTTTTAGATGTTCAGTATAAAAATAAAGATTTGAAAGCTAAAGGTGTTCATTAATGAAAATACTAAATATAATAAACTCTTTTAATTATGGAGGAGCTGAGAATTTATTACTTAATTCTCTTCCTTTTTTTGAAAAATATGGTCATGAAGTTGAAGTTTTATCGTTAAGCAATAACTTGAAATTAAATATTAGTGAATATGAAGAACTTATAAATTATGTAAATATAGATAATCCCAAATCATTAAGAAGTTTTTTGGCTTTGTTAGTTTTTCTTAAAAAGAATAAATATGATATTATACATGCTCATTTATTTCCTACGATTTATTATGTTTCTCTATTAAAAAAAATAGGAGTATTTAACACTCCTTTAGTTATTACTGAACATAATACCCATAACAAAAGAAGAGATATCAATTTATTAAAACCAATTGAAAAATTTATTTATAACAGTTTTGATGAAGTTATTTGCATTAGCAAGGGAACAAAAGATAATTTAAGTGACTGGATTAAAAGAGATCAAAACTTGGATATTGTATACAATGGAATAAATCTAAAGAGATTTACTTATGTTAGACCAAAATATAAGTATGAATTTAAAAACGAGATTAAAATAATAATGGTTGCTAGTTTTTCAAAGCAAAAAGATCAATTAACAGTAATTAAGTCCTTAAAAAGACTACCTAAAAAATTCAGAGTATATTTTGCTGGTGAAGGGAATAAACTTAAGCAGGCAAAAGCACTGACTAAAGGTTTAGGATTATCTAATAGAGTCGTTTTCTTAGGTAATAGAAGTGATATACCAGATTTATTAAAAAAGATGGATCTTTTTGTTTTATCTTCTAATTGGGAAGGTTTTGGTTTAGTAGTAGTTGAGGCTATGGCTTCTGGCTTACCTGTGATTGCATCTGATATAAATGGTGTTGCTGAAATAGTAAAAGGTTATGGTGAACTTTTCAAAAAAGGTAATGAAAAAGATTTAGCCAATAAGATAGAGAAAGTTGCAAAAGATAATCGACTTTATGAAGAATTATCAAATAATTCTATTAAAAGGGCTAAAAAATTCTCAATGCAAAACATGGTTGAAAATTATATAAATATCTATGAAAACATTTTGGAGGATTTTAATGAATAATTCTATAATGATTATTTCAAATATATCAACTTCCCTAATTAACTTTAGGGGGGAGTTAATAAAAGAGTGGATTAATTTAGGTTATAAAGTATACACATTTGCCCCTAAATATAAAGCTAACCATAAAGAGGTTTTGGAGGATTGGGGAGCTAAAACAGTAGAATATCATCTTAATAGAAGCGGGCTTAATCCATTTAATGATTTCAAATCATTTATGGATATAAAAAACAAGTTAAAAGAAATAGCTCCTGATTATATCTTTGCTTATACAATTAAACCAGTAATATTTTCATCATTAATAAGTAAAAATCTAGATTTAAAGGGCAAGTACTCTCTTATGCCTGGTCTTGGCTATGCTTTTAATAATGGTGGGATTAAAAATAAAATAGTTAATAAAGTTGCAGTTTTGTTATATAAAATTTCATTAAAGAACAATAATAAGGTATTCTTTCAGAACCCTGATGATTTGGATCTTTTTGTAGATTTAAATTTAATTGGTAGAGGTAAAACTGTTTTAGTTAATGGTTCAGGAGTAGATATAGACGAGTTTTATAATACAGAACCACAAACTGAAAACATTTCGTTTTTAATTATGGCCAGATTGCTTAAAAGTAAAGGTATAAAGCAGTATATAGAAGCTGCAAGGATTATTAAAAAAAATTATCCAGAAGTAGAATTTAATATTTTAGGTTCTCCTGGTTCAGGGCCTGATGCCGTTTCTTTAGACTATGTAGAAAAAGCGAACGAAAATAATATAATTAACTATCCAGGAAGAGTAGAAGATGTAAAGTCATATATTGCCCAAAGCAGTGTGTATGTTTTACCTTCCTATTATCGCGAAGGAACTCCTAGATCAATACTAGAAGCTATGTCAATGGGTAAGCCTATCATAACTACAGATAACCCTGGCTGTAGAGAAACAGTTGTAGATGGTAAAAATGGTTTTGTGATACCAATTAAAAACCATAAAATCTTAGCAGAAAAAATGAAATATTTTATAGAAAATAGTGAAGCTATAATAAAGATGGGGAAAGAAAGTCGAAAAATAGCAGAAGAAAAGTATGATGTTCATAAGGTTAATAAAAAAATTATAGAAAATATGGACTTGTAATTGTATTGGAGGATTTTAATGAAGTCATTAGTAACAGGTGCAGCAGGTTTTATTGGTTCAACTTTAACAGAGAAACTACTTCAAAAAGGACATCAAGTAATAGGTGTTGATTGCTTTATAGATTATTATGATCGCTCATTAAAAGAAAATAATATGAGTTCTTTCAAAGATAATGAGAATTTTACTTTAATTGATAAAAACTTAAATGAACTTGATTTAAAAGAATTATTAAAAGATGTAGATTACATATTTCATCAAGCAGCTCAGGCTGGAGTAAGATCGAGCTGGGGAGAAGACTTTGAAATATATACTCATAACAATATAATGGGAACTCAGAGGTTATTAGAAGCGGCTAAAGAAAGTAATATTAAAAAGTTTGTCTATGCTTCTTCTTCATCAGTTTATGGTGATACAGATAAATTACCGATGCAAGAGAATAATAGACTACAACCAGTTTCTCCTTATGGAGTTTCTAAATTAGCAGGAGAAAATTTATGCTACTTGTATTATAAAAACTTTAATGTGCCAACAGTATCATTAAGATATTTCACTGTTTTTGGAGAAAGACAAAGACCAGATATGGCTTTTCATATTTTTATTAAAGCTATTTTAGAAGATAAAAAACTAACTATTTTTGGTGATGGTAAACAATCCAGAAATTTTACTCATGTAGATGATATAGTTAAAGCTAATATTTTAGCTGCAGAAAGTGATGTTGCGGGAGAAATTTTCAATATTGGTGGAGATGGTAAAAGAATTGTTTTAAATGATTCCATTGATTTAATGGAAGAACTAATAGGTAAAAAAGCTAATAGAGAGTATCAGAAGGTTGTTAAAGGTGATGTGAAACATACTTCAGCTGATTGCTCTAAGGCTAAAAAAATGCTTGGCTATGAGCCTGATGTTGAGTTTGAGGAAGGTTTAGCAAGAGAGGTTGAGTTTTTAAAAGATTTATATGAGTAAATAAATTTTTAGTTTATACTTTTTCATCTGGAGTTGATTTCAAATGATAACAGCACTAATCATGGCTGGAGGAGAAGGAACAAGATTCTGGCCTTTAAGTAGAAAAGACCATCCAAAACAGTTTTTAAAGCTAAATGATGATCAAAAAACTATGCTGCAGGAAACTGTAGAAAGAATTAATGAACTTGTTCCTTTAGAACAGGTTTTTATTGCAACTAATAAAGCCTATCAAAAAGCAATTAAAAAACAGTTGGATGGCATACCAGAAGAAAACATAATAGTAGAACCAATGAAAAGAAATACCGCTGCCTGTATCGGCTTATCTTCAGTAGTAATTGAAGATAAATATCCTGGTTCAACAATGATTGTTTTGCCGGCTGATCATTTAATTAAAGATCAAAAAAGATTTGTAGATATTTTAAGAAAATCAATTATGACTGCAGCTACTGGTCAAAACTTAGTTACAATTGGTATTGAGCCAACTCATCCAGAAACAGGTTATGGTTATATTCACTTTGGAGATAAATTACATACTATAGATGGTGATCAGGTATTTGAAGTCCGAAACTTTACCGAAAAACCTGATTTAATTACTGCTAAAGAGTTTTTAGAGGAAGGAACATATCTTTGGAACAGCGGGATGTTTATCTGGCAGTTAAGCAGTATTCTAGCTAATATTGAGACCCATTTACCTGAGATGTATGAGTCCCTGCAGAGCATAAAAAATGCTTTAGGTACAGATTTAGCTGAAAAAGTAATTAGAGATGAATTCGAAAAAATGCAGAGTGTTTCCATTGACTATGGAATTATGGAAAAAGCAGATGATATCTTTGTCATCCCTGGTTCTTTTGGCTGGGATGATCTCGGCAGCTGGCCGGCTTTAGAGAGAGTTAAAAAAGTAGATGCTGATGGTAATGTAGTGATCGGTAAACATTACGGTATAGATACTACTAACTCTATTATTCACAGTCCTAATAAGGTAGTAACTACAATTGGACTTGATGATGTAGTGATAGTTGATACAGAAGATGCTATTTTAATCTGTGATAAAAAGCGTGCTCAGGAAGTTAAAGAGATCAGAAACATTCTGGAAGCAGAAGGGCTTGAGGATTGTTTATAGGGGATTTTCAATTCCATAGTAGTTGACTTAAATTTTAATATACATTATAATAATCTCAACCTTAAATTAAAGAAAGGGGAGGGGTTAAACTTGAAAGAATGTTTATCATGTGGCTCATCAAGAAACAATCTCATACCTATTGTTGAAGCTGGCTTAGAATCTTGTGATGAAGCTTATTTTAATGGCGAGTATGAAAAAGAATCTCTGACAGGTGAGTATATTTGTGAAGAGTGTGTAGGTGATGAGGACACCCAACCATTACTTTATTCTGACAGGGAAAAATATTATTATGCTAGATGTTACAACAACTCTAAAGTAGCATTTAGAACACTTGATTTGAAAACTCATTATAATAATGATTACTGCCATGAGTGTTATAAACATGAGTCTTAAGTAGTTAATAGACTGTCGCATATTTATGTGGCAGTCTATCTGTATTAAACCATATAAAAGAAAATTTCAATTGCAAGCTTATTTTCAGAAAATTAAAAATAAGCTTGCTTTTTGTGAACATTTGTTTTATAATTTATTTATAAAGTAGTTAATGTGAAAGGGGAAAATTATATGAAGCTAACTCATGAGATTAGAGACCCTATACATACTTTTATTAAACTTTCTTCGGAAGAAAGGAAAGTCTTAGATTCTCCACAATTTCAGCGTTTGCGCTATATTCACCAATTAGCATTAACATATCTAGTTTATCCAGGGGCGACTCATAATCGCTTTGAACATTCATTAGGTGTCATGGAACTGGCAAGTAGAGTTTATGATGTTGTCACTGATCCTGAAAATATTCATAATGAAATAAAAGATAAATTTCCGGAAGTAAATGAGTCAGACAAAAGGAATTATTGGAAAGAAGTTATCAGAATGGCTGCTTTATGTCATGACCTTGGTCATATTCCTTTTTCACATGCAGCAGAAAAAGAACTTATGGAAGAATGCTTTTGTCAAGCTAAAAATGTACCACCCTACCAATCGAATTGTGTACCACCTAATTTAAAAAAGAGAAGGAGAAGAAAATACTCCTTCTGTAGTTAAAATTACTGGGCTTTCTTTGTTTTCTTTTGCTGATCTAAGAGTCGATGACTTGATCCATTAAATAACATTATCTTGCTGTTGTGAATCAGTCTATCAATAATTGCAGCAGTCATTCTTTCATCATGAAATACTTTAGCCCATTTAGCAAATTCAAGATTGCTAGTTAAAAATATAGATCCTTTTTCATATCGTTCTGAAAAGATTTGGAACATTAATTGTGTCGCCTGATTTGATAATTCAACAAAGCCCAATTCATCAATTAATAATAAATCCAGTTTGTTAATCTTCTTTAAGAATTTAAGCAGCTGCTGCTCTTCCTGCATCTCAATTAGTTGATTACACAAACCAGCTGCTGTGAAGAATCCAACTGTTTTACCCTGTCTGCAGGCCTCAATACCTATTGAAATCAGCAAATGGGACTTCCCAGTACCTGGTGATCCTAAAAATAAAACATTGGTGTTTTGATCAATAAATTTGCAGCTAAATAGTTCCATCACTTCAGTTTTAGATAAAAAAGGAGCTTCAGAAAAATTAAACTGTTCGATTGTCTTTAAATTAGGAAATTTAGCCTGTTTAAAAAGTCTATTAAATCTGTTGTTTTCCCGCATAATAACTTCATATTCAACAAGGTTACTAAAAAATTGTTCATGGTTCCAGCCGTTTTCTCTTGCTTCTTTTAGGATATCATCATAGCATTCTACAATACCTGGCAGGCGGCAGAATTTAAGCTGCTCTCTTAATTTATCATCCATTTATCTCACCACCTTTTACCAGTAAAGAATCGTACTCGCTTAAGGGAAGATGAGTTGTATGAATATGGTCAATATTAAGCTCTTTCAGGATATCATCTGCTAAATACTGTGTACCAGTGGTACACTGAGTTTGGTAACGAAGTACACTTAATACATCCTGATAACTGTATCTATTTTTTTGGTCAAGATCTTTTAAAATTCTGCCAATAGTTGGAACTGAATATTCTTCTGTCAGTCTTAAAATATCAATGAACTCTCTGGTTCCTTTAGATTTTGATCCTAAATGAGCCTGGATTAATCTATGATATTCATCAAAAATTGCTGGTAGTTTCCAGTCCTGGATCACTTTTGCCTGATCATAGCCTCTAGCTTTTTTCTTGAGTAAGCTCAAGAAATGATAGGGATAAAGAATTTCTTTGTTTTTACCAAAAAGCCTATCATGTAAGGCAACCACTTTATCATTGTAGATCAGTCTGATTTCAAATGGATATAGTTTGGCCTGTAGTCTTTTGCCAACATATTCAGTCGGTACAGAATAGCGGTTAGTATCTATATGAACCAGCTGATAGCTGCTAACTTTAACATCTTTAAGACGGGCATAGTCATAAATTTCTGTTAGAGGAAGAAAATCTTCTGCTAACAATCTTTTCTCCCAGGTTTCACCGAGATGTTTTTTTGTTCTAAGTCTATGCTGACATTTTTTAAGCAGCATCTGATTTGTATCTTCATAACTGATAAATTCTGGTCTTGGTAAGAAGTAATTATTCTGGACATATTTTACTAAATTTTCAACTAAGCCCTTTTCGTTACCCTTACCAGGTCCACAAAACTCTGCTTCAAAGCAGTAAAATGATTGTATTTTAAGGAATTCCTGCTGCAGTATACGATCCTGCTCTTTAAGAACTGTTTTTACTGCTGGTTTAAGATTATCAAAAATAATCTTTTTAGGAATACCACCAAAAAATTTAAATGCTGAACTTAGGCCATCAAAAAAGAATTCTGTCTGTTCTCTCGGATAGGCTTTAACAAATTCACCTTTGCCAGAGCATAATTTAGCACAGAAGGCATGCTGCTTGACAGGAACACCATTTTTCACAGAGTATACTTCACCAAAATCAACCTGTAGGGAGCCACTAATTGGAACCAGTTTCAGATAGGCTTCCTGCTGGTTTATATGGAGTTTTTCTTCCTCTTTTCTACACTGATAGGTAAAGGAAGAATAAGTGCCTGAATAGCCTTCTTCACGGATTAATTCATACATCCTGAGTTTAGTTAATTTTTGTCCTTTAGGAGCTTCACTGTTTTCTTTAACCATCATGTTTATTCGTTTCTTGAAATCACCATTTACTGGCTGAGGTCTGTCTGTACTTAGCCTGTACTTTTGTTCTGGGTTTGCAATAGCTCTAGTTACAGTATCGCGATGTATCCCAATTTCGCTTGCAATAGCTCTCTTACTTTTCTTTTGATTAAAATATAGAAACCTAATATAATTATACTGTACCATCTCTTTCACCTTTCTTACCTCCTGTTTATAATGATTATTGGATAAATCAATTATACAGGAGATGGTGTTGAGGTGGTACACTTTTCGATTAGCAGAACATTATTTTTGGTACACTTTTAGTTTAGCATATGCAGAAGAAGGTTGCAGTCATGAAACTTTTACTGCAAATATTATAGATGAACTTGCAGAAATCTGGCAGGAAATGACACCACCTTTGAGAACAGATGATATCAAAAAATTAGCAGTTGGGCCCAAAAAACTACCGGATCTTACTTTTTCAGACTGGGAAAGCATTTTAACAGAAATAATAACTGGTGATTCTTTTGGTGTAGATAGAATTGATTATCTTTTAAGAGATTCTTATCATGCAGGGGTTGCTTATGGAAATTTTGATCATTTTCGTTTAATTGATACCTTAAGAATTTTACCTAAAGAATATGCAGATACTGAAGAACCCGCCCTGGGGATTGAAATTGGAGGTATTCATACAGCTGAATCTTTATTACTAGCCAGATATTATATGTTTACTCAGGTTTATATGCATCGAGTTAGAAGGATTTATGATATACATTTAAAAGATTTTATGAAATCCTGGCTTGGAAAAGATAAAATTACTGATGATTTAGATTTTCATTTAAACTTGACTGATAATAAAATTTTAGTTGCTATGCGGGAAGCATTAAATAATGAAGATAAACCAGGTCATAAGGATGCAAAAAGAATTTTAGAAAGAAATCACTTTAAAGTCTTATATTCTCCTAATCCGGGCGATATGGAGATTAATATTGATCCAAATACGGCTATTTATGAAGCTGCCAAAGAAGAATTTGGGAAAGATAATGTTAGATATGATAGTTATCATCCTACCGGAGGTACATATGATTTTCCTGTTTTATTAAATACTGAAGAAGTTGAATCTTCTGTTAACATATCTGATGCTCTAAATAATATTCCAGTTGTGAAAGTGGATTTTGTTTTTATAAACTCAGATTTAAAAAAAGATGCAGATGAATGGCTCAAAGCTAATAAAGAGGCAATTTTAAAGGAGGATGATATTTAAAATGTTAAATATCCATGAAAAGAAGGCTTTAACTGTTGCTTTAATTCGCAAAATGCAGGATACAGGCAGCTGGACTGGCGAAACTCATATACAAAAATTAACCTATTTTTTAGAAGAATTTTTCAATATAGATTTAAACTACGATTTCATTTTATATAAACATGGTCCATTTTCTTTTGATTTAAGGGATGAACTTGGTGCTTTGAGGGCAGATGATTTTATAGTAATGGAACCCCGCAGACCTTTTGGTGCTTCTTTTAAACCGAGTAAAAGAGCTGATTTATTGGAGAACAAATATAATGATTTAATCAGAGAATATAAAGGAGAACTTAATTTTGTAGTTGACAGATTAGCTAATAAATCTGTTAAAGAACTTGAAAAGGTAGCAACCGCTTTATATGTTAGAAATACTGAAGGTATTACTGATAATTTTAAGATCGCAAAAAAAATTGTAGAATTAAAACCCCATGTTAGTTTAGAGGATGCTGAATCTGCAGCAGAGGAATTAAGAGGGTATATTAGTGAAGTGGAGCAATAATTATTTAAAGATTAATTAGTATATTATATTTGGAAGGCTTTAAAAGAATTATGATGGAGGGGTGGAATTATAATGGACTTACCATCAATATTTTATATTAAACAGTTAAAAATAGAGAATATTAATTTTATGGATCTTATTAATAATATGGAAAAATATAAATTTAATGTTAGTAAAAATAAAGGATTTATAAATATAAAAAATGATGGTATTTATATTTCCTCTGAATATATT
>Ga0247721_100446_pt1 | contig 12937 bp, 11 predicted proteins | sample MSEWel2017_08_16_FD_189089 | JGI IMG/M metagenome (GOLD analysis project Ga0247721, IMG submission 189089) | Subsurface sediment microbial communities from gas well in West Virginia, United States - MSEEL Well Study Marcellus 3H_2017_08_16 | ecosystem: Environmental > Terrestrial > Deep...
AAAATATTAATTATAGATATAACAATACTGCCTCCCACTGCAGTCCAAAAACCGTCCACAACAAAACCGGTAATAAAAAAAGAAGTAAGTTCCAGCACAATAGCATTCACCACAAGATAAAAGAGCCCGAAAGAAAGCAACTGCAAAGGCAAAGTAAGTAAAACAAGAGCAGGTTTCACAAAAGCATTAAGAGCTGTGAGCAGCAAAGCACTCACCATAAGGATAATAAAAGAATCTATATGTATATGCTTAAAAAGCATTGCTGCCAAACCAACACCCACAACATTCACAAAAATTCTGTATACAATAAAATGTACTTTACTGTTCATAAATTTATATTAGTGAATTGTTTGGAAAATGTAAAGGGAATGATGTGTGAATTTTGCTACATTCAGCAGGGCAGGCGAATCAAGCCCTATACTTTCCTATCTTAGAATGAGGTATTTTCTGGAGTAATGGACTGAACTGAACAGATATAATTGATAAACGGCGAACGTTGAACATTGAACATTGAACATTGAACGTTGAACATTGAACGTTGAACATTGAACATTGAACGTTGAACATTGAACTAAAACTTGGGGGAGGTTAAAAAGAGGGTACTTTTTGTCAAACAGCATCAAAGATTTCGACCCGCGCACTTAACGCTTTAAGTGCGAGAATTGAAATGACAGTTTTTTTGTCACCTCGACCGACACCAAATGATAAATCTTGAAAAAAATAAAAGTCTGTGTTATTTTTCTAAACAATTTTAAGTAAAATTAAACAGGAGAATTAGAATATGAGAAGTGATGAAATAAAAAAAGATTACTCAAGAGCGCCCCATCGTTCTCTTCTTTACGGCACAGGTGTGCCGAAATCAAGCATGGACAGGGCATTTATAGGTCTCTGTTCAAGCTTTACCGATTTAATACCCGGACACACCGGGATGAGAGATTTGGAGCGCTCAATAGAAAAAGGTGTACACACAGGTGGAGGACAAAGTTTTATTTTCTCCGTACCTGGTATTTGCGATGGTATAGCAATGGGGCACAAGGGAATGCACTATTCATTACCCAGCCGTGACGCTATTGCTGATATGATAGAATGTGTGGTTGAAGCCCACAGGCTTGACGGGGTTGTCTTTCTGACAAACTGTGACAAAATTACTCCGGGAATGCTTATGGCATCAGCCAGATTGAATATTCCATCAATTTTTGTCACAGCCGGACCTATGGTGAGCGGAAACTGGCGTATGCAAAGAAGATCTTTTGTCCGGGACACCTTTGAAGCCATTGCAAAATACAGAAATGGTGAAATCGACCAGCAGGAACTGGAAAATCTGGAAATGTGCTCCTGCCCTTCCCAGGGCTCCTGCCAAGGGCTATACACGGCCAATACAATGGCATGCCTGACTGAAGCTATGGGTATGAGTTTACCCGGCTGCGGAACGGCATTGGCTGGTCAGGCAAAGAAAAAACGTATTGCTTTTGATTCAGGTGCGCAAATATGTGAACTGGTAAAATCGGATATTAAACCGAGGGATATCCTTAATGACAAAGCTTTCCACAATGCAGTAACAGTGGATTTGGCACTTGGCGGATCCACCAACACAGCACTTCACCTGCCTGCAATAGCTAACGAAGCGGATAAGGAACTGGATTTGAAACTGTTCGACAAACTGTCCAGGATTACACCACACATTACAAACCTCAGACCAGGCGGAGAATATTTCATGGAAGATCTGGAATATGCAGGTGGCATCCCTGCAGTACTAAACAAACTAAAAACCCTTCTGAAAGACAACATTACTGTTACAGGAGAAAAACTATATACCATAGCTGATTCAGCCCTTTGTCTGGATAACGATATCATAAGAGACATTGAAAACCCTTACCATGAAGAAGGAGGTATCGCCGTCCTGAAGGGCAACATTGCCCCGGACGGGTCAGTGGTAAAACAGTCTGCAGTTGATGGGGAAATGCTGAAATTCACCGGTAGTGCAAAGGTTTATAACTCTGAAGAGGACGCTCTGTCAGCTATCATGAACGGAGAAATAGAAAACGGAAACGTAGTGGTAATAAGATATGAAGGTCCCAAAGGAGGCCCGGGGATGAGAGAAATGCTCGCTCCGACAGCAGCAATTTCCGGAATGGGGCTAAAACAGGTTGCACTTATTACAGACGGAAGGTTTTCAGGTGGGACAAGAGGACCTTGTATTGGTCACATATCACCTGAAGCCGCTGAAGGCGGCATTATTGCCCATGTTAAAAACGGAGATAAAATATCCATAGATATACCCGAACGAAAAATACATTTGGATGTTGACAGTGCCGAAATCGATAAGCGAAAATCAGTGTGGAAAAAACCATCTCCAAAAATAACAAAAGGTTATTTAGCTAAATATTCACTTTATGTAAGCAGCGCTTCAAAAGGCGCTATATTTCAAATTAACAAATAATTATCAGAGGTTATAGTCATGATAAAAACTGGTGCAGAAATTTTAGTAGAAAGCCTGAAAGCTGAAAATGTTGAAGTTATTTTCGGTTACCCTGGCGGAGTTATGCTGGGTATTTACGATACTCTTTTTGATGCTGACTTGAGACACATTCTTCCCCGACATGAGCAGGGTGGCACACATGCTGCAGACGGCTATGCAAGAGCCAGTGGAAAGGTAGGAGTATGCTTTGCAACAAGCGGCCCCGGGGCAACAAACACCATAACAGGTATAACCAACGCACATATGGATTCTGTACCTATGGTTGTTTTTACCGGTCAGGTGCCCACAGTTTTGATAGGTGGTGACGCTTTTCAGGAAGCGGATATAATAGGGATAACAAGACCCATTGTAAAACATTCATACCTTGTGCAAGATGTTGACAATCTCGCCCAAACCATTAAAGAAGCTTTTTACATTGCCCGAACCGGAAGACCAGGGCCGGTGGTTGTAGATTTGCCAAAAGATGTAATGGCTGCCAAAACCAAATTAAAATCAGACACAAAAATTGATTTACCCGGCTATCACCCCAATTACGAAGGGCACCCGCTACAAATAAAAAAACTGCTAAAAGTGATAGAAAATGCCAAAAAACCTGTCATACATATCGGTGGAGGAGTAATTATAAGTGAAGCTTCTGAAGAAATAAAAAAGTTTTCGGAAAAACTTCATATACCAATCATTTCCACTTTTATGGGAATCGGAGCTATACCCACCGACCACCCCAATTATTTGGGATGGCTGGGTATGCATGGCAATTACGCTTCCAACACAGCTATAACAGAAACGGACTGTCTTATATCCATAGGGACAAGATTTTCTGACAGATCAACAGGCAAAATAGACGGTTTTGCCCCAAACGCCAAAATTGCCCATATAGATATTGACCCTTCATCCATAAGTAAAAACGTTACAATTGATGTCCCCATCGTAGGTGATTGTGGAAAAGTTATGAGACAGATATTTCAATATATTGACAGTTATAAATGGAAAAAAAATGAAGAAAGCAGAAGGAAATGGCTGCAGGAAACAACTGAATGGAACAGAGAAAAGCCTTTTTCCTATAAACATTCCGAAAAAGTAATAAAACCCCAGTTTGTTGTGGAAAAAATCAGCGAAATAACAAACGGTAACGCAATAATAACAACGGAAGTGGGACAAAATCAAATGTGGGCTGCACAATTCTATAAATTTAAACATCCAAGACAATTTATCTCTTCAGGAGGCTTAGGTACTATGGGATTCGGATTTCCGGCTGCCATCGGAGCAAAAATAGCATACCCTGACAGAGAAGTTTTTGATATTGCAGGTGACGGAAGTTTTTTAATGAATATACAGGAATTGTGCACCGCTATTCAACACAGGCTTAACGTAAAAATAGCAATTTTGAACAATAAGTTTCTTGGTATGGTAAGACAGTGGCAGCACTTATTTTTTAACAACAGATACTCATACACTTGTCTGGAATGCCAGCCTGATTTTGTAAAACTTGCTGAATCTTACGGATGTGTGGGACTCAGGACAGACAAACCAGAAGAAGTGGAAAGCGTACTGAAAGAATCCATGCAGATAAAAGATAAGCCAGTAGTAATGGATTTTGCGGTGGACAGAGAAGAAAATGTTTTTCCAATGATACCCGCCGGAGCAGCTTTAAATGAAATGATTTTTGATAAGAGGTAAATGATATGAGACATATTATTTCTATTTTAGTGGAAAATAAACCGGGAGCATTATCCAGGATATCAGGGCTTTTCAGCGGTCGTGGTTATAATATCGAAAGCCTTTCCGTGGGCGTTACAAACGACCCGAAGGTATCCATCATGACTATAGTAACCAAAGGTGACGACAAAATTGTCGAACAAATTATAAAACAGTTGAGAAAACTTATAAACACACTGAAGGTTCGGGATGTAACCCAGATTGAGCATATCGAACGGGAAATGTTTTTAATAAAAGTGCAAGCACTTCCCAAATACAGGTCAGATATTTTCAATATAGTAAATACATTTAGAGCAAAAGTCGTGGACTTAACAGGAGAATCTATGGTAATAGAAATTACCGGCACAAAGGACAAGAATCAGGCTTTCATAAAAGTTCTTGAGCCTTACGGTTTAATAGAACTTGTACGAACAGGCAGTGTAGCTATAGGAAGAGGAAACAAAGCCACCACTGATTTTACAAAGCAGGACACAAAACAAATTTAGGAGGAATAAATGAAGGTTTACTACGAAAAAGACGCAAGTATAGAGCTTATTAAAAAGAAAAAAGTAGCTATCATAGGATACGGAAGTCAGGGATACGGTCATTCCAATAATCTTAAAGACAGCGGAGTGGATGTTGCAGTAGCCCTCAGGAAAAACAGTCCTTCATGGAAAAAAGCTGAAAGTGCCGGTTTAAAAGTAATGGAAATATCAGATGCTGCAAAATGGGCTGATGTTATAATGATGCTTACCCCTGACGAGAATCAGGGAGACATTTACAGAGAATATGTAGCCGACAATATGAAAAATGGGGCATACCTGGCTTTTGCACATGGATTTAATATTCACTTTGGACAAATAAAGCCACCTGATAATATAAATATCATAATGATTGCTCCAAAAGGTCCGGGACACCTTGTTAGAGCTGAATACGAAAAAGGCGGCGGAGTACCCTGCCTTATAGCTATCGAAAGAGACAGCAGTGGTGATTCCCGTGAAGTGGCATTATCCTATGCAGCAGCAATCGGTGGTGCAAGAGCGGGAGTACTGGAAACAACATTCAGAGAGGAAACGGAAACAGATCTTTTTGGTGAGCAGAGTGTACTTTGCGGTGGCATATCCCAGTTAATCCAATATGGATTTGAAACATTAGTTGAAGCAGGGTATGCTCCGGAGATGGCTTATTTTGAGTGTTTGCATGAAGTCAAACTTATTGTTGATCTGCTCTATGAGGGTGGAATAACCAATATGAGATATTCAATCAGCAATACTGCACAATACGGTGATTTGACCAGAGGCCCAAGAGTTATCTCCCCCGAGGTTAAAGCCAATATGAAAGAAGTTCTTAATGAGATTCAAAGCGGACAGTTTGCAAAAGAATGGATACTGGAAAATAAAGCTAACAGGCCAACATTTGAAGCTTTGACCAGAAGAGGAGAGGAGCATCAGATAGAAGAAGTTGGGGCAAAGCTCAGGGAGATGATGAGCTGGCTGGGCAAATCAAAAATCGTTGATAAAGAGAAAAATTAAAAAAGCGGACAATTGTCCGCTTTTTTTTGATTTAAATAGAACTAAAAACAATGCAAGTGATATTCCATTGACTAATGTAGAATAATCCAAAGAACTATGTGTAAAATAGTTGTCGGAAAGTAAAATAGTAGGGTAAGAAATTAAAGTAGACAAAAAGGAAGAAGACCCTTAATCTAGAGATAACCACAAATCCAGAAAAGAGGTCTTCTTATGAATCAAATTATAGCAGAAATTGCCAGTATATTAAAGGATTCTGAAACATTATTAGACAGTGAAATACGATTAGATCAATACCTTCCAAAAGTCATGTGTGAGCTGGTTTCCAAAGCAATCGAGATGATTGATTTGGAATTAATTCATACTTATAAAGAAAAAGGATACGATATACAGAAAACAATGAAACGTACCGTTCAGTTCTCATACGGGGCTGTTGAGATTAGGCGACGACGCATGAGAAAAGATGGCGAAAAAAGCATTGTACCATTAGATGAAGCCATCGGCTTAGAAGAGTATATTCGCTATTCACCTTTAGTTGAAATGAAAGCCGCTAAGGTTGCCTCCGATGGTGTGTATCGCAAGGCGGCTGATGCCATTAACCTCTTAACTCCGCTTCAAGTAAGTCATACAACCGTTCATAAAATGGTTCAAAAAACAGGTGAGAAAGTTCAAAAATGGACGGATGAAGCTCCGAGTCATATTGAAACACCCCAAAAAGAAAAAAGGAAAGTGCCTGTGCTGTTTATTGAAGGCGACGGGTTATTACTAAAAGGAAGAGGCGAGAAAAATCCTGAGCTTCATCGTGTTCAATTTCATGAAGGTGTGACGTACGTAGGAAAACAAAAGCGACCAGTCCTTATTGGATCCCAAGTTTTTGAAAGTACAGTATCTAGTAAAGAAGCCTTTAAACGAGCTGGGCAGTGGTTAGAAGCGATGTATGATATTCGGGAAACAATCATCGTATCCAACAGTGATGGCGGCAGCGGGTATGAAAAAGATAAATTTGAGCAGATTATTGGAAAATGCAAAAAGCATGAACACTTTAGAGATCCCTACCATGTGAATGAAAAAATAAACCAACGGTTAAGTTTTGATAAGCCTATGATTATTGAAATGAGAAAAGCTGTGAGTGCCTATGATAAAGAACGTGTTCTTAGCGTATTGGCGACGACAGAAAGTCGCATAGAAGATGAAGAAACAAGAACTGAGAAAGAAGAGCATCTCCGTCTATTAGGGGCTTATTTAGAACGCAATTGGGAAAGTATTTGTCCCTTGAAAATGCGAGACTTACCTGTCCAAAATGGAATAGGTATTTGTGAAAGTAATCATCGTCCCTACAGTTACCGTATGAAACGCCAAGGGCGTGGATTTTCAGCCAAAGGAGCTGGAAACTTAGCTTCCATTATTTCAGCTCGTAAAAACGGAACTCTTTTAGAAGCTTTGAGAGCGGAACTACCTGCATTTGAACAAACCATTGTCCCTGAATTTAAAGGGGCTGTTAGAGCTGTTTTGAAAAAGATTCATCGTCCTTCTATAGGGGTTAAAATGGGTGAAATAGCTAATTATAGTTCCACATCAAGTCCAATGGGACAACTGAAGAAAATGTTTGGGTAACGAAACACACAGAATGAGCAATTTTAATATTAAAATTGAAGAGTTACCATCTCTAGAGAAAAGTTTCCGCCAAAGTATTGACACATACAAATCACCACTATTACTTGACAAATGGAATCACCTAGTATAAAATACTAACTACCGGTAGTTAGTATTAAGGATGGTGAATTATGAAAACAAAAGATTTAATTATTGAAGAATTTATAAAATCCTTTGGTGAAAATGGATTTGAAGGAACTTCTGTTGACTATCTAGCAAAGCAAGTTGGCATAAAGAAAGGTTCTATTTATACCCACTATAGTGGAAAAAATGAAATATTTACTATTGCCTGTGAAAAAATACTAGATAAATGTATCGTTGCTATAAAACAATTGCTTGAAGTAGAGAGGGATAAACCATTAGATGAACAACTTTTTATTTTGCTTAAAACTGTCTGTCTAGAAAGTGATTTTTTAACCGCTGATGAGATAGCTTTCAGCAAGCGCGTTGCAATTTTATCTAGCAGTGAATTGTTGTCGCTTGTAGATAAATTATTAGCAAAATATGATAATTTTATTGACGACACAGTATCACGAATTTTTATTGATTGTGCTAAACAAAAAATGTTGGCAGAAGAAGAGATAACGTCTGCCATAAGTGTATATCGTATGTTGTTGGAAAACTTATATATTGATTCATTAGCAAATCAAAATTGTAATGAAAAATTGAATCATTTATGGAGATATTTTTGGAAAGGTGTTTGCAGTTAAAAATTAAATAAACTTGATTGGAGGTTTAATTTTGGAAATTATTAAGTATATTGGAGCAGCATTTTCAACTTGGTTCATAGGTTTTTTTCCTTATTTTGAAATTTATATTGCAATACCTGCAGGTTTTGCAGCCGGGCTAAATTGGTTTGACGCTTTTTTATGGGCTTCACTAGGAAATTGGATGGTTATTCCGTTTGTGGATATATGCTATGAATGGTTAATGAAATTTAATTTCATGAAAAAAATCATGGAAAAAAGTCTAAATGGAAAATGGGAGAATCGCATAGAAAAGCATGGTGCATGGGTTATACTTTTGTTAACTCCTTTAGCAGGTGTTTGGACAATAGGTGTTATTGCTAAAGCACTAAAGTTTAATCGAGCAAAACTTTGGATATATAGTGCAACTAGTGTTGGGATTACTGGATTAATTATTACGATATTAATTATAAATGGAATTACCCTGAATAATTCATAGTACCTTGTCAGAACAGGCATTTATCCCGCTTTGATAAGGTTTATCACTCTATTCCTTCTTCACCCGTTGGGTGAAGAAAAAAATATACAAAAAGAGCACACTCTATGTTATTGTAAAGTCGATCAAAACAACAAAAACAAGAGGTGTGCTCAATGTCAACTTTACAAGAAAAGCAACTACAATTCAATCCCCATTTGGTTATGTCAAACGATGGCGGTCAATTATCCAATGATTCCGGTCTCCTTTTACTCTTTGAATTTTTTCATAAGATCAAGTTCAAAGAGCTGGTTAACGAGTTATTGCATATTGACGATTCAAGAAACTATTGTACACATGACTATATTGATTTATTTATGCAGGTTCTTGTGCAGTTAATAGCCGGTTACTCAACGGATTCTTCAGCCAATTGGCTACGTCACGATCCAGTTTTTCAGCAGGGGCTAAATAAAACGACCTTAGGTTCACAGTCGATGGTTTCTCGTTTTATTCATCAACTGTCGGAGGAGAATATCGTTCAACTTCAATCAATTGCCAAGGCATTGACCACTATCTATATCGGCCAAAAAAATACACAGCATATGATCATTGACGTGGATTCTACTCACTCAGACACCTTCGGAAAACAAGAACAGACTGATTTCAATACTCACTACGGAACAACGGGTTATCATCCCTTAGTGGCTTTTGATGGACTGACTGGTCTGTTTCTGGGTGCCGAACTTCGTCCGGGCAATGTGTACACGTCTAACAATGCAGAAGTCTTTTTAGCAGACATCATCTCTCAACACAAACAGCACTCATGCGATATGTTTTTAACTGTCCGAGGGGACAGTGGCTTTGCCAAACCTGAGATCTATGAGTTATGCGAGCAAGAAAAAGTGAAGTATATTATTCGTTTAAAAGTCAATGCACGACTGAAGAACATGGCTCAACAAAAGGTCCTTTACGGACCAGATACAGACTTTACACATAAAGAATCACAGTATTTCAAGATTGATTATCAAGCTAAATCTTGGGAAACGGTTCGTAAAGTAGCTGTAAAGGCCACTCGAGAAGCTGGCGAACTCTTATTTACGACGTTTGAGTTTATCGTATCAAATTTCGTTGATATACCTGCCCAAACAGTGTACAAGCTCTACCAAAAGAGAGGGACAATGGAAAATTATATCAAAGAAATCAAACATGGTTTTTCCTTCGACAAGACCGATAGTTCAACGTTTCTTGCGAATCAGGCTCGCATGATGATGAGTTGTATTGCCTATACAGTCATTCATTTGATGAAAGAGCTAACATTCCCAGATAAAGAGAAAAAATCAACGGTGGCGACTATTCGGTTTAAAGTTTTCCACATTGCTGGAAGGCTGACACGACATGCGCGTAAAATAAAAGTCCGCTTGTCCACAGGTTACGTTTTCTCTTCACTGTTCTGGACAATATTGGAGAATATTCAACAGCTGGTTCTGTTGCATTAGCTACTCCAGAAGATCATATTAATTTTTTGACGATTGTAAGACCAAGGGGTCTTTATACTCTTTTTTCCATCTTTTTGTTTTCGATCTAATCGAGAAGGATATAAAGTGGCATGATAGACAGTTAATACTTAAAAATGTCTAAAAAAGCAGTGAGTTTAATAGAAATAGTTATCCACATTTAGAGGTATGAATAATTCAGGATTACTCCAAAGAAATGCAATTTGACATATGAATAATTACACTATATATTGTAATTGTGAAATGGAGGAGGAAATAATGGAAGAAAATTGTTATACACCTAAACCTCAGCTAACGGATCGTCCTTTGTTGGATATAGATTATGCGGAGGGATTGAGCGAAACGTTTAAAATCCTTTCAAACGGCACGAGGCTTCGGATATTACACGCAGTGAATCGAACACCAAACATATCCGTTACTGAGTTGGCTGAACAACTCGAAATGAAACCTCAAGCCATCTCTAACCAACTTCAACGATTAGATGATAAGGGCATTGTTCGTTCGTCTCGTGAGGGAAATTTTATTCGGTATCGAGTTGTTGATCTTTGTGTAACCAGCCTTTTACACGAAGGATGGTGCCTAACAGAAGATTTACCAAAATAGGAGGAGATTCAAAGTGGAAAAATGTGCACGCTCTAACTGTAATTGTCTTATTGGTGAGAACAAAGTAGAGGTTGATGGAAAAGTTTATTGTAATCAAGAATGTGCAGATCATTGTACTGATGAAGTTTGCGAGTGCAAAGATTGTAGCTGTGCAACTGCATAATTGAATAATAATGAAGGTTATCCTGTGCAACTATAGGATAACCTTTTTTGTACATAGGCTATCCAACGATAGGGTGCATTATTTAATGCAAACTCTACAAAAGGAATTTTCCAAACTATTTTCCTATCACCTATTGTATATGCTTTATGGGATGTTCTAAGAGCATTTGTGGTCACAAAAAATATTTAACAATTTTAATTTTGATATCAAATCTATACTTGAAAAACACGGAGTAGTAAAGGATGAACAATATGTCAGACTTATTATTACTACCAGATCTTAAAACAATAGAACCACCACAAGAAAATGAATCCGACATGATGTTTAAAGTGGAAGCAACTTTTCCACCAGTACGTTGCCCTCAATGTGGCTTTGACAGGCTATATAAACATACATCAAGAAAGCAACTAATCATGGATCTGCCTATTCGTTTAAAGCGAGTAGGATTACAATTAAACCGCAGACGTTATAAATGTCGTGAATGTGGCACAACTTTTTGGGAACGCCTTATATCCATTGACGAAAAGCGTAGTATGACTAAAAGGCTTATAAGGTCTATTGAAGAACAATCTCTGTCTAAGACCTTCGTAGACGTAGCTGAAAGTGTTGGTGTAGACGAGAAAACTGTTAGGAACATCTTTAAAGACTATGTGGCATTAAAAGAACGTGAATATCAGTTTGAAACTCCTAAATGGCTTGGTATTGACGAAATACACATTATCAAGAAACCTCGTCTTGTATTGACCAATGTAGAACGTAGAACTATATATGACATAAAACCCAATCGTAACAAAGATACGGTCATTCAACGCCTTTCTGAAATTAAAGACAATACATATATCGAATATGTCACAATGGATATGTGGAAGCCCTACAAAGACGCAGTTAATACAGTTATACCTCACGCTAAAGTAGTTGTAGATAAGTTTCATGTAGTCCGAATGGCTAATCAAGCCTTGGATAGTGTTAGGAAGTCTCTTAAAGCCAATATGACAGCCAAAGAAAGTCGTACCCTTATGCGTGAGAGGTATATCCTTCTTAAACGAAAGCATGACTTGAATGAACGAGATTCATTCCTTTTGGATACTTGGTTAAGTAATTTACCTGAACTAAAAGAAGCCTACGAACTTAAAGTATTTGTTGCATACTAAAAATGGACAAAGTTGCAAGAGGAATTCCCGAAAGTTGCAAACAGGAATTCCCGAAAATTGCAAGAAATAATTGCAACAATTTTCACAACTGCTAAACCTGTAAGTTTGTTATAAAAAACTTACAGGAGGCAAAAAGAGAGGATGTTGAATATGTTACAAATTGAAGATATCAGAAATATGTACTTTAACAAAGGTAAGAATGTGTCGGAAATATGCAGAGAAACCGGCTTTGATCGCAAGACAGTAAACAAGTATCTTGAGAAAGAGAACTGGGCGGAAGTAAAGCTGCCGGTACCGGAAGTCAGGGGATCGAAGCTTGATGTGTATAAACCGGAGATAGACAGCTGGTTAGAAGATGACAGAAAAATAAGGCGCAAGCAAAGGCATACAGCCAAAAGAGTCTTTGACAGATTGAGGGAAAAATATCCTGATTTTGAGTGCAGCTACCGTACAGTATGTAATTATGTGTCAGACAAGAAGCAGGAGATTTACAACCCCAAGCAGTCCTACTTGCCGTTAGAGCATAAAGCGGGAGAAGCCCAGATAGACTTTGGTAAGGCTGAGTTTGTAGAAGAAGGTATACGTTTTTTTGGTTCTTACCTGAGCGTCTCATTTCCCAACAGCAATGGCGGTTATTTGCAGCTTTTTAAGGGAGAGAACTTTGAATGCCTTGCCCAGGGGTTGAGAAATATTTTTGAACATGTGGGAGGTGTTCCCCATAGGCATTGGTATGACAATTTATCTCCAGTAGTCAAAAATATTTTAAAAGGCAAAGACCGTAATTTGACAGAATCATTTATAAGATTCAGGGAACATTACGGATTTGAGTCAGTATTCTGCAATCCGGCTTCCGGTCATGAGAAGGGAAATGTAGAAAATAAGGTTGGCTATTTAAGGCGTAATCTTCTTGTTCCTGTTCCGGAGTTTTCGGATTTGGAAGAATATAACCGGGAGTTGCTGGTAAGATGTGACAAAGATATGAATCGGGA
>Ga0247721_100451_pt1 | contig 12797 bp, 9 predicted proteins | sample MSEWel2017_08_16_FD_189089 | JGI IMG/M metagenome (GOLD analysis project Ga0247721, IMG submission 189089) | Subsurface sediment microbial communities from gas well in West Virginia, United States - MSEEL Well Study Marcellus 3H_2017_08_16 | ecosystem: Environmental > Terrestrial > Deep subsurface...
AATGCAGGACTATCTAAAGAGGAAGGATAAGAACATCTCCAAACTACTTGAGTATGCAGAAGTTACAGGGGTTAAAAATATAGTTAAAAGATATCTGGAGGTACTTGTATGAGTTGTGTCTGCTTCAATAAAGGAAAATTAAAGAATTTATTGAAGTATAAATAGTAATAGGAAAAATATTTTTTTGCTGGTGACAATACGGTGTCAGAGCAGCAAGATATAATATATTAATAAATGAGAACTTAACTATTCTAGGAGGAATTGTAAATGTCGAAGTTAACTTTAGAAGAATTAGAATCACATCTCTGGGAATCAGCCAATATCTTAAGAGGTAGCATTGATTCTGCAGATTATAAGAACTACATATTTGGACTATTATTTCTAAAAAGAATGAATGATGTATTTATGGAGAACAGAGAACACATTATTGAGGAATACGGTGAAGAAGTAGTGGATGATCCAGACTTTTACACTGAGTCAAAGGTGTTTATTCCTGAAAGAGCTCGCTGGTCTGCAATTAAAGAACAGACTGAAGATATTGGAGCAGCTATCAATAAAGCCTTTGTAGTTTTAGAACAGGAAAATTCTGTTTTAGAAGGTGTGCTGACTACAGTTGATTTTAATGATAAGGATAGATTACCTGACAGTGTATTAGAAAAATTAATCCAACACTATACTGATTTAAAATTAGGTAATGAAAACTTAGAAGATGCTGATCTTCTGGGTAGAGCCTATGAGTACTTAATCAGACAGTTTGCTGATGATGCTGGTAAAAAAGGTGGAGAGTTCTACACCCCTCGTGAGGTGGTTCAGCTATTAGTAAGAATTCTAGATCCACAGTCTGGAGATCGAGTCTATGATCCGGCCTGCGGCTCTGGCGGGATGCTTATTTATTCAGCTGAACATATTAGAAAAGAAGATCAGGATAGAATGGAGAACATTTCTCTTTTTGGTCAGGAAAGAAACTTAAATACCTGGTCTATTGCTAAGATGAATATGTTCTTACATGATCTTTATGATGCTCAGATTAAAAGAGGAGATACTTTTACAGAGCCACTATTTTTAGAAGATGGTGGCAAGCTGCAGCAGTTTGATAGAGTGATTGCCAATCCTATGTGGAATCAGAGCTATGCTAAAAGTGATATAAAAGAATCTCAGGCATATAATAGGTTCAACTATGGTTTCCCACCTAAAAACTCTGCTGACTGGGCCTGGGTTCAGCATATGTTAGCAAGTGCCAATCGTGATGGCAAGGTTGGAGTAGTTTTAGATAATGGTGTGCTTTTTCGCAGCCGTTCTGAAGGTAAGATCAGAAAGAAGGTCCTAAAAGAAGATTTAATTGAAGCTGTAATTGCACTGCCTTCTAATTTATTTTATAACACCTCTTCACCTGGTTGTATTTTGATGTTGAATAAGAATAAGCCTGCTGAGAGAAAAAATAAAGTTATTTTCATCTATGGTGAGGAAGATTATGAAGAAGGAAGCAACCAGAACTTTTTAAGAGAGAAAGATTTAGATAAGATATTAGATGCCTATCACAACTTTGAAGATATAGAGAAGTACTGTAGAGTTGCTGATATGGAAGAAATAGAGAGAAACGATTTTAACCTAAATGTACCTCGTTATGTTGACACCACAGAAGAGGAAGAACCAGTTGATGTTGAAGAAGTTTTAACTGAGCTTGATCAGCTGGAAAAAGAAAGAGATGAGATAGAATCAGAGATGATGAGCTATCTTAAGGAGCTTGGTTATAATGGTTAAAGAAGGGTATAAAAAAACAAAGTATGGTTTAATACCTGATAGTTGGGATTTTTTACAACTAAAAGATATAGCTAAAGTTAATATGGGATCTTCACCACCTTCAAGTACATATAACGAAGATGGAGATGGATTACCTTTTTTCCAAGGTAATGCTGAATTTGGATCTCTTTATCCTGAAGAGAATCAATGGTGTATAGACCCTCAAAAAGTTGCAGATAAAGATAATATTTTAATTAGTGTAAGAGCTCCTGTTGGTGATATTAATATTGCACCATATAGATGTTGTATTGGTCGTGGACTAGCTGCTATTGAAGGTGAAGAAACAAGTAATAAATTTATTTATTATTATCTTAAACAGTTTAACCCGAAACTTCAAAGTTATTCACAGGGAAGCACTTTTTCTTCCATAAACAAAAAAGTATTAGAAACTTTCTTTGTTAATTACCCTCCTCTACCTGAACAGAAAAAAATAGCATCAATCCTATCATCAGTAGATAAGTCAATAGAAAAAACGGATGAGGTAATAGAAGAGACAAAAGAACTAAAAAAAGGATTAATGCAGGAATTGCTTACTAAAGGAATTGGGCATAGTGAGTTTAAGGATACCATCTTAGGTAAAATACCAGCTAAATGGGATATAAAAAAATTAAGAGATATTTGTAATAAAGTAACTGATGGTACTCATGATACCCCAAAGGAAGTAAATGATGGTTATCCATTTATAACTGCTAAAAATATTACTAATGGAAAATTAGATTTTGAAGATTGTGGTTATGTATCAGAAAAAGATCATAAAAAAATAATAAGTCGAAGTAAGCCAGAAAAAGGTGATATTTTATTTACTCATATAGGAACAATTGGGCAAACAGTTGAAGTAAATGTTGACTTTGAATTTAGTATTAAAAATGTTGCACTTTTTAAACCAAATAATGAGCTAATCAAAAGTAAATACTTTAAATATTCATTACAAAGTAATATAGTTCAAGGCTTTATCAAAAGAATATTACAAGGAGGAGTACAACAATATTTAGGGCTAACTACATTAAGAGGTTTTAATATACCTGTTCCTCCACTAGAAGAACAAAAGAAAATAGCATCTATCCTATCATCAGTAGATGCAAAGCTAAAGAAGGAAGAAGAATACAAAGCTAAACTTGAAAGACTTAAAAAAGGTCTGATGCAGAAGCTATTAACAGGAGAAATTCGAGTAAATACAGAGATGGAGGTTTAGAAAATGACTTGGAATTGGGATGAGTATAATCAATCAGAAAAACCTGCTTTAGATTTATTTGATACTTTAGGCTATAAAGTCTATGATCAATTGAAAAAGGATTTTACAGAGCTGCCTGCAAGAGAATCAGAACACCAGGTGATCTTAATAGAAGAATTAAAGAGTGCACTCAAAAGAATAAATCCCTGGATCAATGAGAATAACTTAAATAAAGCTGTCAATAAGATCAGACCAGCTCGTCTAAAGGCTAATTCTTTAATGTCAGCTAATGAAATGATCTATGATAAGCTAATTAATCACATCAGTCTGCAGCAGGATGTCGGTTATGGAAAGAAAAATCAGACTGTAAAGTACATAGATTATGATAATCTAGACAATAACTCCTTCTTTGTGACCGTCAATCTCGAGGATCTCAAGTTCACCCCCTACGGCGAGGAGCGGGAGTTCGTCTTCAAGCTGCCCGGCTCGAAGAAAACCGTGCGCTTCGGATATCTCGACGGCCATAAGGAAAAACGCTTGGCCAGCCTGCGCGAGCCCAACATCTCCTCGGCCATGCTCATTCGCATCCTCGACATCGACGGCAAGGCCCCTTCCAAGAAGAGCCTGTCGGAAATGTCGATGCGCGACCGCAACGCGCTGCGGCAGGAGATGTCGCGGGTCGACGCGGGAATCGACACCTCGGTGGAGACCGAATGCGATGGCTGCGGAACCAAGATCCGCACCCGACTGGAGGCCGAACCGTCTTTTTTGTTCCCAGGAGTTCGCTTGTAAGCGACGCATTCTTTCTCGCTTACGGCGGACTGCACTGGGGCTGGTCGGAAACCCGCTCGCTGCCGCTCAGGGTCCGGCGTCAGTTCGTCGAGGCCCTCGAGCGGCAACTTGATTTTGAACGTGAGCAAACGGAACGGCGATAGATGAACGGCAATCTCGGACTGGGCATAGTGGTATCGATGAAGGATGCGTTCTCGCAGAACGCGCAGCGCATCCGTGGCTCCATGATGGACCTCGATTCCACCGTGGCGGATGCCAGCGAGCGGATGACCCGCAACCTGGACCGCATCCAGCAAGGCACCATGATGCTGGGGGCGGGACTGGCCCTGATGGCAGTACCCGCCGCCCTGGTCGCCTCCACCGCCGCGACCCAGAAAGCCCTGGGCGAGCTGGCGTCCCTCGGCGTGCAGGACCTCCGGGCCATCGAGGACGCCGCCGAATCCTTCACTAACCAATGGTCCGGTGCCGACAAGGCCGCCTTCATCACCGCCACCTACGATGTGAAATCGGCCCTGTCCAACCTCAGCGACGAGGCCGTGGGCGTCTTCACCTCCATGGCCGCCATGACCGCCAAGGCGACCAAGGCCACCACCCAGGAGATGGTCGGCACCTTCACCACGGCCTACGGGATATTCAAGCCCATCATGGCCGACATGAACGACATGGAATGGGCGACCGCCTTTTCCGGAGCCATGGCGCAGACCGTGGCCTCGTTCAAGACCAACGGCACCCAGATGGCCGACGCCATCAAGAACATCGGCGCGGTGGCCGCCGCGAGCAACATTCCCCTGAACGAGCAGCTCGCCGTGCTCGGCCAGCTCCAGACCACCATGCCCGGCTCCGAGGCGGGCACGCTGTACAAGGCGTTCATCATGAAGGCGGCCGAGGCCGGTGACGAGCTTGGCCTGTCCTTCACCGATACCAGCGGCCGTCTCAAGGGCGTGGTTCCCATCCTGCAGGAGATCAAGCGCCAGTTCCCCGACCTCTCCAACGCCGCCGCCCAAGTAAAGCTGAAGAAGGCTTTCGGCTCCGACGAGGCGGTCAAGTTCCTGCTGCAGATGTCGGCGGGCATGGAGAGCCTCGAAGGCAATATCCAGTCGGTGGGCCGGGCCATGAAGACCGGCACGGCGGTCACCGAACAGATGGCCGACGCCATGAACCAGGACATCGGAGCCCGATTCCTGCTCCTGCGCCAGCAGGTGGCCAACCTCAGCGAAATCCTGGGACGCACTCTGCTGCCGGTGGTCACGCCGGTGATCAACGGAGCCTCCCGCTTCATTCTGTTTCTGCAACGCATGGCCAAATCGATGCCGGGCGTGACCCGGGTGGTCCTGGGGCTGTCCATGGCCCTCGGCACCATTCTGGTCGTGGCCGGAGCCGTCACCGCCGCCGTGGGCATGGTGGGACTCATGCTGCCCGCCATCAAGGCCGGGTTCGTGGCCATCAGCGCCGCGCTCGCCGGAGTGGGTTCGGCGGTCGCGACCTATTTTCTGCCTGTTACCGCGATCATCGCAGGCGTGATCCTTTCGGTGTATCTGCTCAAACGCGCCTGGGAAACCAACTTCGGCGGCATCCAGGACGTCATCACCGGGGCCTGGAACAAGGTCTCGCTGGTCTTCCGGGGGATCAGGGAGCTGGTGGGCTCGCTCAGCGGCGGCGTCGGACAGATGTCGGCCGAACTGGCCCAAAAGCTCGAATCCGCCGGTCTGCTGGGCTTCGTGGTCACCGTCTTCAAAGCCTATTACCGCGTTCGTGAGGCACTGGCCGGATTGTGGGGCGCGTTCTCCCATGCCTTTGGCCGCATCCGCGCCATCCTCGAACCGACCGTCCGCACCCTGATGAGCGCTTACGCGACATTGGCCAGCGCGGTCTTTTCAGTGGTGGAGATCTTTGGCGTGGCCGCCAGCGCCACCGATGGGTCGTCCTGGCGCACCTTCGGCACGGTTATCGGCACCGTCGCCGGTGTGCTTCTGCAGGGGCTGGCATTCGCGCTGAAGATCGTGGCCTGGAACCTGTCGCTCATCGTTCGAGCCCTGGCGGTGGTGGTGCGCAGCGTGGTCTGGGTCGGCAAGGTCATCGTCGGGTCCCTGGTCGGAGCGGCCAAGTTTATGTAGCGGAAACGGTTCTTTGGACACAAGTTTAGACTATGCTGCCATCCGATTTTCCAGCCAGTTATGGCGGATTTCGTCAGGTGACGTGAAGGCGTTTTTCTCGACTCGCCATTCGCTGTTATAAAGGCTCACGAAGGTCTTTACGGCCTTGCGAACATCATCGACGGTACGGAAAACTCGGCCATAAATGGCTTGCTCTTTCAAGGTGCGGTTAAAACGTTCGGCAACTCCGTTGGTTTGAGGCTCGGCAACGAAGGCAAAGCTGGGAGTGATCCCCCAGAACTTGATCTGGTTCTGAAAATGGTCTGAGAGGTACTGGGTGCCATGGTCCATGCGCAGGGACAGCCCCCGGGCAATTCCTTTCTCTACGCTGCCGTAAAGGCGGCTTAAGGCCATGGAAAGGGGCTGCAGGGCTGCATAGCGGTCGCCGGTTTTGCACACATGCCAGCCGACGCATTCGGCGTTCCAATGCTCCACAGCCGCAAAGATCCAGACCCAGCCCTCGTCAAGAGTGAAGACGCGGGTGCCATCGGTGCCCCACATCAAGTTCGGTGCCATGGTGATGATCTTGCCCTCATGCGCCTTGGCAGCTTTGGGCCGTCCTCGGTGCGGAGAAAGTAGGTGGTTTTCGCGCATGATCCGCAGAATCCGCTTGCGTGACACACGGTGGCCATCACGGAACCGTAACCGTCCCCAGACCTTACGGTGTCCCTCTCCTACGAACGGTGAGGTTGCCAGGTCGTGACGGATCAAGCCCAATAGGTCCTCGTCACTTATCAATGGACGCGGACCACGACGTTTAGGCACCGCTGGTGGACTTTGGCGCGAGGCATGATAGAACGAGGAGCGAGCCTGTTCCCAGACAGTGCAAACCCGCTGGACGCCGTAGGGCTTGTCTGCTCCCGGGGAGATCGTTTGGCTCATTTCGACGATCTCCGCTTGGCTAAAGGGCCGGGTTTTTTAACCCGTTCCCAAAGGAGTTCGTTCTCCATGGTCAATTCGCCGATCCGGCGCATGGCCTGATTGAGTTCGGCCTGAACCGGATCTTTTGGCCGCTTTTTTAACGACTCATCGATCCCGGCAAGGGCATTCTCCCGCCACTGCTCCAGACGGTAGATTTCGATACTCAGCTCGCGGGACAGGGCGTCAACGGATTCGCCCCGAAGCATGCGTAGGACAACCTCACGCTTGCGGGAGGCACTCCAACGCTGTCCTTCGGCTAAGGGGCCTTTGACGGTTTCGTTCTTGTTCTTTGTAGTCATATTCTCTCTCCTTGGACACGGGGACTTTACCCCAAATCAGTGTCCAAGAAAACTGATATGGCTGACAGTTGTCAAGAGCCGAATCGTTCCCTGCCCAACTGTTTTTCAGCGGTTTTTTTCGCGGTTATTTTCCAGGGTACTTGCAGAGGCGGAACCCATGTTGCGACGGTTGATCACTCTGATATTCGCGGATTGGATACCGCCTGACTTGGCTTCGTCGCGGAGCTTCCTCTCTCTAGTAGCGTGAGTTCGGCCTAAGGGCCTGATCCGATAGTTTTCCCGAGGGTTCTCCTGACCGTGGTTGCGCCCCTGTAACTACCCTGGAGTATTGATTATTGTTCGATAAGTTTGCCCCTAACGTGTTTTGAGGCTGTAGTTTTGGGTTTTATTCTTTATGCCATTATCGGAAATTCAACCTCATGGGCTATTGCCCACATAAAGGCACAGAGTTCTCGGGCGATGGCCGTCACGATCACCTGTTTGGGCTTACCCTTCGCCAGCATTCGTTTGTAGCGGGCACACAATCGAAGCTGGGCTTTCCAGGAGATATCGCATATCTCCTGCGACAGACCTTCTTGGCGTTTGCGCAACTCCCGACTAACCCGGGCAGGAAGGCGGTATGCCCAGGAGGCTTCCACCAGAACCCGGCGCACATGGCCATTGCCTGTTTTTGTAATGGCGCCCCGTTTTGTTTTTTCGCCACTGGAGTGCTCCGAAGGCACCAAACCGAGATAGGACATCAGTTCAACGGGGCTCGTAAAGCGCGTCATGTCTCCTATCTCGGCAACAGTTGTGGCGGCCACAATCAAGGAGACACCCCGGAGGGATTGGTAAGCCTTTACTACCGAAACCATTCGCCATTGGGGCAAAAGCTGTTGGATTTGCCCCGTAAGGCGCTCCACACGGCGAGTGCATTCAGTGAATGCGTCCACATATTCCTGAAGGACGATCTGTTGGGCCGGATGAGGCATTTTGATTCCGGCGATCCAACGCAAATGCGCCTGGCTCCAGTGGCTTCGCCCGTTGAAGTGGTGACCGTGCCGGAGAAGAAAAGCCAAAATGCGCTGCTTGGCCTTTTTTTCCGCCAACTTGGCATCCTCTCTCGATCGGGTGAGGTCCCGCATGGCTTCATCTTCGGCAAACGGCACAAAAACAGCCGACAATTCACCGGCCCGATGCAGGCGGGCCAGCATTTGGGCATCCCGGTGATCATTTTTGATTCGGTTGCCACTTTGCTTGGGAATCATTGCTGGCGCAACCACCATGCAATCAAATCCTTGAGCTGCAAGATGGCGATAAATCTCATAACCACAGGGGCCAGCTTCATAGACGAAATGCAGCTCATAACCTTTCGAAACCAGTTTTCGGATGACTTTGTCGAGGGCGCCAAGGCTCCCGTCAATTTTTCCGTAACTGCGAACTTCACCGTTTCGGCCAGCTTCGGCGATAGCGATCTCAATGGAGTTTTTGTGGACGTCCAATCCTACAAATATGCTAGACTTCTTCATGACCTGCCTCCTTGGTTATGGCTCTGTGTTGGGGTTCACGAGGTTCCAACATAACCCACGTTTGCAAGGGGCAGGTCTTTTTTTGTCAACTGTCAGCCATTATGTCTAGGGGCGATTCAATAAAAGCACGCTGAATAGTCGGTCGCTGTACCTGTCAAAAACTCTAGGCATTCTGCCTTCCAACGATTTGCTTGGTGGGGAACAATTATTGCCTGCTATTGTTGACAATCTCAAGCCCTCATCCTATTGCAAAACACCTTAATCTTTCCTTACCTGTCAATCCTTTCTTTCAGAAAACCTGTGAACCCCCCGCTTATAGTTGTCAAAAATTAATCTAAAAAAAAGAGAAAATATCTTGACTCTCGAGTTATATGATGATATATTACAGGTACACCGGTGAAAGTCGTTGTTTTTTGAAACTCTAGCGAAGCTGTTTTGGGTAAGGGCGAAGGAAGTCTGGTCCTTACAACTCGGAAAACTGACTGAAGGGAGAGCAGATATGGAAAACCGAAAACTGACTGAAGGGAGAGCAGATATGGAAAACCGAAAACTGACTGAAGGGAGAGCAGATATGGAAAACCGAGGTATTTCATCAAGGGCAAAAAAACTTAAAGACAAGTATTTGGCTACTCCGCCAGGGATTTGCTCTGAACGGGCCAAGATTGTCACGCAGGCTTATCAAGATTATGAGAGTCTGCCTGCAATACTTAGGCGGGCTAAAGTTCTCAAACGGGTTCTTGAAGAAATGTCAATTTGGATTGCAAATGATGAACTCATTGTTGGTAATCAGGCAAAAGTTGCCAGATATGCTCCAATCTTCCCCGAATTTTCGTTTGAGTGGATTCTGGCTGAAATGGATGAAGAACCTTTTGAGTTGCGTGATGCTGATCCGTTCTTTATTGATGAGGAAACTAAGTCCGATCTACGGAAAATTGGGCCTTATTGGAAGGGGAAAACGGTTAATGATCTAATCATTGGCAGACTGCCAGAAGAAACTGCCGCAGTTATTGCAAATTCTGCTGTATATACCTTTGCTCCGAGTGTAGTGAATTACTCAGGAGTTGGTCATTATTCGCCAAGTTATAAAAAAGTAATCACTAAAGGGTTTAATGGAATCAGGCAGGATGCACTTGAAAAGCTCAAGGTGATGGGAATTCCGGCCGATGGAAATGAAGTCGACACGTACAATTTTTTGAAAGCCGTTATCATTTCGTGTGATGCTGCCGTTTCTTTTGCCCAGCGTTATGCTGACTTGGCTAAGCAGATGGCAGTAGAAGAAAGTGATTCTGCTAGAAAAACAGAGTTGTTGAAGATTGCAAGTATTTGCGAAAAGGTACCGGCTAATCCCGCCACAACATTCCATGAGGCTTGCCAAGCCTTCTGGTTTTTCCAATTAATTTTGCAACTTGAATCTAATGGCCACTCAATCTCACCAGGTCGCTTTGACCAATATATGTATCCCTATTATTCAAAAGACCTATTGACGGGACAATTGACGCGGGAAGATGCGCAAGAACTGGTGGAGTGTCTTTGGATCAAACTGTCGGAAATTAATAAGATTAGGCCAATTGGAGCTACAAGGACGGCTGGCGGATATCCGATGTTTCAAAATCTAATTGTTGGTGGGCAGGATCGCGATGGCAAAGATGCGACCAACGATCTTTCCTTTATATGTTTGGATGCCTCTCAGAATGTTGGGCTTCACCAACCGTCCATATCTGCGCGTCTGTGGAATGGTACACCTGAGGTACTTTGGAACAAAATTGTGGAGGTAACCAAAAAGGGGCTAGGCATGCCGGCCCTTTACAATGATGAAGTAATAATTCCGGGTCTGCTTAATCGCGGGAAATCAATTGAAGACGCAAGAGATTATGCCATCGTAGGATGTGTTGAACCGGGACCTCAAGGTTATGAATATGGCTGGTCGGGCGGTAATGGAGATGCTCCTTTCTTTAGTCTTCCAGCCTGCTTGGAGTATGCCATTAACGATGGGAAAAGTTTAAAAACCGGTATGCAAGCCGGTCCCTCAACGGGAAGTTTGGCTGATTTTAAATCCTTCGAAGAAGTGAAGAAGGCCTACGAAAAACAGGTTAAATACTTTGTAGATCATTTCGCAGTCATTACGAACACTGCCGACTTAGTGCACCAAGATGTTGCGCCTTTACCGTTTCTTTCTTGTGGAATGGAATACTGTATAGAAAAGGGCATTGATGTTTCAGCGGGAGGGGCCAAATACAATGCAATTAGTACGGCGGGTGTAGGTGTCAGCAACGCAGGTGATTCCCTTATGGCCATCAAAAAGATGGTTTTTGATGAAAAAGTAGTAAGTGGATCTGAATTGCTTGAGATCTTGAAAAGTGATTGGAGCGGCCAGGAAGTTCTTAGAAATAGAATAATTGCAGAAGTGCCTCATTACGGTAATGACGAGGAAGAGGTAGACGCTCTAGCAGCATGGGCTGTAGAAGTTTACTGTAAATTGACAGAGAAATCTGTGGGACCGCGAGGGCCATATCAACCGGGGCTATATCCTGTCTCAGCAAATTTACCTATGGGGGCTGTTTTAGGTGCATCTCCTGATGGGCGAAAAGCAGGCGATGCTTTGGCGGATGGCATATCCCCGATTCATGGTCGAGACTTGAATGGACCTACAGCTGTATTGAATTCAGCATCTAAAATTGACCATTTGATTAATTCAAACGGAACCCTTCTTAATCTCAAGTTCCATCCATCTGCCCTTGAAGGTGAAACGGGAGAAACTGCTCTTAAGGCTGCATTGAAAGGTTATTTCTCTCAAAAGGGTCTCCACGTCCAGTACAACGTTGTAGATTCTAAACGGCTAAGAGACGCACAGAAAAATCCTGATAAGTATAAGGACTTGGTCGTAAGGGTGGCTGGTTATAGTGCTCTTTTCGTTGGACTTGATCCGGACCTTCAGGAGGACATAATTACAAGAACAGAAATAGAGGAAATTGGTTAGTGTCTTTATAAAGTTTTAAGGAGATTTAAAAATATAGCCGCCCCACAACACCATAAAGGTGTTGTGGGGTCTAGGAGGGGATAGAATGAATTTAAATAGGGGGTCTGATCATATTTCATGTTCTGACCCCCAATTTAAAAAGAAATAGAACTGCAAAAACTAAAATGTTGAGGTTTCTAGGGAAAATATAGATGGGAGATGATACCTTGTGAAAAACGAATCTTCAGGTTTGGTATTTGACATCCAAAGGTATACCTTGCATGACGGGCCAGGGATAAGAACCATGATATTTTTGCAAGGATGTCCATTACATTGTTTTTGGTGTCATAGTCCTGATTCTCAATCATTTGTCGGACAGTTGGCGGTAATGCCAATATTATGTGTTGGTGTGGAAGATTGCGGTGAATGTCTAAAAGTATGTAAGCAAAAGGCCTTAAATAAAACAAAGCCAACCTATTCAAAGATTTTAAAAAAAGATATTACTGCAATAAGTTTAGATCGAAATCTTTGTAGCGAATGTGGAGATTGTGCAAAGGTTTGTTATCCGAAAGCCTTGTATTTTACATCAAAGTCAATGTGCGTTGATGAGGTAATGAAAATTGTAGAGAAAGATAGACTTTATTATGAAAAAACAGGAGGGGGAATAACTATTTCGGGTGGAGAACCCATGGTGCAGAATTTATTTGCATATGAGTTACTTAAAGAGAGCAAGTATCGAGGTCTACATACGGCTCTTGATACATCTGGTTGTGTAGATTGGGGGAAATATGAACCCTTACTTCCTTATGTTGATCTTTTTCTTTATGACTTAAAGATTATCGACGATGAAAAGTCATCTAAATTTATTGGCGTATCAAGTAGCGTGATCTTACATAATTTGTTTAATATTGCCGAAAAAAAAATTCCTATACAAATAAGAGTTCCTGTCATTCCTAGTATCAATGATGATGATGAAAATCTTAAAACCATTTCTCGAATATGCAAAAAATTAGGAGATTCCTTGGATAAAGTCCAATTGCTGCCTTACCACAAGCTCGGTACTTCAAAATATGAAAGAATTGGATTGGAATATAAAATGCCACCCGTTGATCCTCCTTCAAAGTTTGAAATGCAAAGAATAAAGAATTTGTTTGAAAGAGATGGACATAATGTAATCGTTGGTTAAATAAATTATTT
>Ga0247721_100452_pt1 | contig 12797 bp, 21 predicted proteins | sample MSEWel2017_08_16_FD_189089 | JGI IMG/M metagenome (GOLD analysis project Ga0247721, IMG submission 189089) | Subsurface sediment microbial communities from gas well in West Virginia, United States - MSEEL Well Study Marcellus 3H_2017_08_16 | ecosystem: Environmental > Terrestrial > Deep...
TCCCCAGCATAATAATCAAAGGTATCCATAATTACAAAATCCTCACTATTACAGACATCACAACGATACTTAACAACTATTACTTTTTCTATGTCTAAGATTTCCATTTTACCACCTCACTAGTTATTCTTTTTAACTCTTTCTGTTTTTTATCTTGTAATTTATCTACTAAGTAATTCATTTCTTTAAATTTATTCATCACTTATTTCCTCCTCTCACTTTATTATACACATAAAATCATAAAATTTCAAGGGTTTTTAGAAAAATTCTTTATAAATACTTAAATCAACTATAACAGCACCTAAAATAAAATAAGTTTTAATAAGGTAAATCACATACCATTTATCACTATTAATTATCACAACACCAATATTAAAAAAGAAGTCTATAGCAATCAAAGTCATAATAATTCCAGCTAATATCCATAGTGCATTACCTATTCCTTCAAATACTTCCATTTATTCATCACCTTCTAAAACTTTATAATCACATTCTGGCTTACTTCCTGATAAAATAGCATTTCCACAAGTTATTCTACCCTGATCTTCATCATAACTAGGCACAAAAACTATAACATCAAATCCAACCTCTTTTAGGTTTTCTTCAACTTTTTTATAAGGTGTATAAGATTCATACCCCTCTGTGGTTTTAATATTATTCTCCTCACTACTATGAGTAATATGTAAAGGAGTAATTTTAACAATAAACTTATCAGGATTAAATAGCTTAACAAGCTTATCAGCATCAACCTCATAATTATCAGCTAGAGCAAAATTAAGTGTGTATCTCCTGCCTTTAGGTTCTGGTAAGTTTGTTGCAATCTTTGAAATTTCTTCTAAAGTTAAAGCATTTCCACTAAACATATCTTCTCTCTGTCTTTCATTAGTAGAATTAATACTAATTTGAAGCCCTGCATGTCCCTCATACAATTTATTTTTTATATCCTGTGTCCATATACTTAGAAACTTCTTTAAATATTTATTATTCTTAGGCATCATAGTAGTAACAACTGGATGCACTCTATCTGTATTATCCCAGAAATCATAAATATTTCTTCTCAGACAGCTTGCTACATCTAGAACATTACCATTAAAGGTAGGCTCTCCCATTCTAGCAAAATGAATATTTAACCTTTCTGATCCTTTTACTTCGGGATGCAACTTCAAACCTTCTTTTATTTGACTTAACATATCATGGTATGTAGCATTAATACCCTTACCTACTTTTGGTACATCACAGAACTTACAATCCATGGAACAACCATATTGTGTAGATAAAGTAATGACCCATTTCTTAGATAGTGGCATTATTTCCCCATTAGGTACTCCTTCTATTTCATCTGTAAATCCCAGAAAATCAGCTTTTATATTCTGATTTTTTCCATAATCTCCTATAGATAAAAATTCTAATTCTTTACCTTTCTCTCCGTCAATTGTACAAATATTGCCTGTTGGTACCTCTAAATTTTGTTTAATCATTTAATTATTCCCCTCTCTGAAATCTCTCATAATCTCTTTCAAAATCCTCATGTGTAAAACTATACCTTCTGGGATTAGTCATAAACTCTTGTCTCTCTGGATTAAGCAACAACCATTTAAAATATTCAGCATATCGACTAATACCATATTCTTCTAGTCTAGGAGCAGTATTTACCTCTAACACAAATACACTATCTCCTTTTACAATAACATCTACAGCACCATAATCTAAACCAAGAGCATTAACAGCCTTAGCAGCTTCTCTTATACAACTCTCTACAATAAATTCTCTATATTCTCCCCATCTGAGTGTATTAAACTCTTCACAGGCACCTCTTGATCCTAAATTCCATACATAATCATCCTTATTCTCTTCAGGAACAACCTTTTCAGCGACAATAATAGCTTTTCCAGAAGCAACATGTACTCTAAACTCTCTATCTTTTTTAATATAACTCTGGAAATAATGTATATTATGTCTATTATATCTTAGCTCATCTTTTAATTTCATTAAACTATCATAAACATAGAATCCTTTACCACCACAATGACTCTTGGGTCTGCCTATAATAGGTAAATCTGTCTCTTCTATATTAGCCCCCATCATTTCTTCTCTAGACCAGGTATAAGGAGTACTAACACCCTCTTCCATAAATATTTTCCTTCCCTTAAGCTTATCAGAAGCGTTTCTTATACCTTCTAACTTATTATATTCCTTATCTGCTGCTGGAACATATCCTGCATAAGTACCAAATCTAACAATAGTATCGTACCTATCAGCAATCATTCTACCATTTAATCTTCTTAAGTTACCATTTCTAGCTTTAATAAAATGAATATCTAAATCTTCTTCTAATTGTTCAGCTATCCCTCTTATCCAACTTACACTTTTATAACTTACAAATGCTTTCATTCTCTCATCTCCTAATAAATAATCTTATCTATCTTTTCATTATGAATAGTATAATACATAGTTTCCATTCCTAAAGATTTAGAAAAATATACTGTGCCTATCACGCTATCCTCCCCAACCGCAACTACTTCAAAAATACTGTCCATAGCTTTGAACTTATCCCCAACTTCTAACTTGTCTTTCTTTTTAAGTGGTGATAATTGTCTTTCTTTCACAACATCATAATGTTCTATTGTTTTGTGAGTATATTTGATTGCATATTGCCTATCTTTAATTCCAAATATAATAGATTCATACTTTATTCCATTTGGGCAATTATAAATAACTTCATCACCAACTTCAAATTTGTTAACTGGTTCAAAGTATTTAGGCAAATATTTTACACCTGGATTTTCTTTTATCCATATCGAATTTTTATATATTCTTTTTATAGTATATTTTCCACCCTCCTTCAAAGCTCTAGTTTTACCTCTTTTTCTTCTAATTACTTTCATTCCAACTTCACAATCTTCAATTTTCATTTTTTACCCCTCCATCATATTAAATAATTTTGATAATTTTTCAAAGCAATTGCTTTTCACATCAAAATACTTTCTTTGTTGATACCTAAAACTATCATCGCCCCACACTTCTTCATCTGGCACATCACCCGGACTCCACTTCCTCAAATAAGATTCTAACTCTAAATTATACAACTGTGTGATAATAAACAACTCATCATCATTAAGTGTTATTAACATCTTATCAACAGTATCCACAAAGTTTTTCTTCTGCTGCAAGTTGACTTCTTTATCTTTGAAAATATCATCAAACTTTTCATAAATTGTAATGTAATCGCAATAGTTGATATATTGCTTTAACACTTTATCGACTAATTCCTTATCCATCCTTTTCACCTTCAATTATTTTTACAATATTCTTTAAATCATTAATTATTTCTTTCGTTCTTTCATCTTCTATTTTTAATCTATCATAAAAATATTCATGCAATACCATTTTTGAAACAGATACTAATTCTTGATAATCTTTAAATTGTTCGCTAGTTAATCTCATCATAATCCCTTCTTCCACATTTTTTCACACAATTTGATATGTTCCATCGGATCAAGTCTATTCTCGCACCCTTCACACTCTAAATCATCAACTCTAACATCTTTAACATTGCACCACTCCACTTGATGTTTGATATAGATGTTAGCACACCTTTTGTGCCTTGTGATTGATTTGTGGAAGTGGCACAACTCTTTGCTAGTGGTTAAGTTGTCGCAACTGTTTGCTGTGCACTCTGTGTAATTATTCATACACTATTTCTGTAATGGTTTCTGGAAAAACTAAATCAACAGCACCTTTTATTTTTCCATCCAACAACCTAACAACATATATTTTACTTTCTCTTTCTTCATCATAATGCACACCAATTACTTCGTGTTCAGCTTTCCCTTTTTGTCTAAACTTATCCCCAACTTCTAATTCATCTGGCTTTTTGGGAGTTTCTAACTTTAGAGGATTAACAAATTTATTTGCCATTTTCCCATTTCTATTTTTGTATCTTATACCCACTGTTTTAGCCCCAGTTGTTGGTTCTTTAACCCTAATTAAAACCCTTGCTTTGTATTTACCAAAATTATCATTATAAATAAATTGTTCAACTGGTTTAAATTTACAAGGCTGATGGTTACAACCAATTTCTTCAAAAATAAATTTGCTATTATATATAAATCCACTTATTGTTAGTATATCTCCTTTTTCATACATAGAACTATTTGTAAGTGCTTTAACTCTCATCCCCTTTTTCCCATCTTTAAATTTCATTAATTTATACCTCCTTAAAATATACTGTTTCCTTTTTCGTCTATTACATCATCAATGCTATATATTGCCTCATAGTTTTCTCCGCATTCTTCACAAGTAATGACAACTACTTGATTATTCTCATCGCTTATTAATGTCATTTCTGGTTCGCTAAAATCTAATTCATTCTCGCACTTTTGACACTTCATTATTTATCCTCCTTAATTACCTTGTAATAGCCATTAAAATAAACGCACCTAATACTAAAATCCAACCAAAAATGTTATCCATTTTTTTCCTCCCTAATCATAGATTATTTTATCAACATCATATTCATTCCAAACTGATATTTTATTACAATTTGTTTTTCCAAAATAATTAACTGTATTTACAATGTCGTTTTCTTTCGCTATTACTTCCACAAATTCTTTATTCTTGCTTTTAAATTTATCCCCAACTTCCAACTCATCTGACTTTTTGAGGGGTGATAATTCTTTCTCATTAGCAAAAACAACAAAATCATCACCATTTTTAAACTCGCTTTTGATGGCATATATTGGTTTATTATTTTTACTTTCAACACCAAATATTTTGCTTTCAAACCCATTTCCTTTAGCACAAGCTATTTTATAGTTAACTTCATCTCCAACCTCAAACTTATTAGCTTTTTCAAAATTCTTTAGTAAATAAATCCCCGGAACTTCCTCTAAACTAATAGTATTTGCTCCTTGAAAGCACCTAATAGTATACACCCCTTCATCTAAATCATTAAAAGATTCAGTCCTTCTAATCTTCATACTTAATTTACATCCACTTTTATCCATCTTTATCATCTCCTTTAACTATATCCTATCATCTTCTTCAAACTCTGTCAAGTACTTATTTGTAGTTTTTTTATAAATCTTACCTATCCTAGAAGCAACATGTGAACTTTCTATATCCAATGCACTTATTAATCTTCTTAAATGCACCCCAGTAGACTCACAAATAAGGAAAGGATCAACACCCTGTCTATACATAAAGTTATAAGCAGATACCCTTAGCTCATCCCATCTTAAAGGAGCACCAACGTAAACTTCCCCTATTTTTCCTAAGTAATTTCTCAAGTAAGTGGGAGTCGTATCAAACAATAAATCTCCTTTATCCAAAGTACCCAAATATTTTTTAATATACTTATAAAATGGTTTAGGGAATGCAGCAAAATACCTATCTTTCTCATCACCATATCTAACAAACCCATAATACTCTAATTCTGAAAAGTTGGTAGTCTTTAGGCTAACTGCACTCTCTGGGCTAATGCCAGAACAGAAAACAAGAACTACAAGAGCCTTTTTATCCCAAGTCATTCTGCTATGAACAATATCAAATATAGTAGATTCAGTAATAATAATACTATCAAATCTTTCTACTTTGAGAGTATTGAATTCTAGTATATCATCTAATTGGGGTGGTAAAGGCTCCTTACTTGTTCTCTTATACCATTTGTAAAAGAATTGTATCCTACTTATTTTAAGGTTTATTGTCCTATTCTTAAGTCCATTCTGTTTCTGTCTCCACACAAAATCTTCCATGTCCTGGTTATTAGCATTCTTTAAAGGTTTTCTAATAAACTCTTTGAACTGATTAAGTGAGGAGACATAATTTTTAATAGTATTATCTGTTTTTCTTAGGTTGGATAAATCTTTTTCATACTCTCTAATTATTAATGACAAAGGCTACACCCCCAATAATTTTCTAACCTTTCTAAGTCTCCTATTATAAATTTGCCTAATATTCTCAGCAGAACAGCCATAAACTTCACCTATTTCAGATAAGGTCTTAGTACCAAATATTCTTTCTTTTAATATGTATTGTCCTCTCTCATCAAGGGTATCAATTACATCTAATATTTTATTTAATTCCTCCTTTTTAAAATAATCTTTTTCTACTTCGTGTTTATCTGGAATCATCTCAATATACTCTTGTTTAGTCTGAATCTCATCTTCATTTATCTGATCCCTTATGTAGTTTGAACGAGCATTTTTTAAATATGTAATTAATAATGTATTAAACCTAGTATCAAACCCTTTCTCATAGTCTTTCTTAGCTTTATAATAGGTCATGAGCTGCTCATTGAATAAATCATTACTAAGTTCACCGTTTATTTTAGAATATTTAACAACACTTCCTATGTTTCTTATTAAGAGTTTATCATCTGTTTGTCTAATTGTCAAGCTTACTATCTGCATTATTCTATCCTCCTTATTTTGTTTATCTTATGGGATAATTCTATGTATTCTCTGTAAGTACACACAACTTCCTTACTAGATTTTGTAGTTAAATGGTACCATCCGCCTGTCTCTTCTATTCTTTTCACTAGTAAATTTTTGTTCCCCCCTAAACGCTCCTCAGTAAGCCATTTAGTCGGTTCTTTAATAGCATTAACTCTATCCCCTACTTTTATCTCTCTCATTGTAATCTCCTCACTTTAAAGAAACTCTTTTTATAAAGTTTATATTTTTCATTAATATAGTCGCAACTTAGTGACATTCCTCCGGTTGTCTCAGGAAGTTTAGATTCCATCTTTTCATTTAAAGGCATTACTTTATAAGCTTTAATTTCCCCATAATCTTTTAAGCCTAAAATCTTTCTAAAAGTATCTTTATTGCTTTTATGTTGTAAAATATCACCTTTCTTAAACACTATAATCCCCCTTTAATCATCAACTGAATATTAGTCCTACCCATAAAAGTGTTGTATCCAGGTGTATAAACTAACCTATCATTCTTATAAATTTCCTCTTCAGAACTATTAAACCAGATAGCTTCAGTATCAAACCATCTAAATTTAACATGCTTTCCACCTGATAAATGCTTAACATTACTTATTTCTTCTCTAGGATAAGCAAATTTAGGTTCCTGAAAACCCATACCAAAAGGTCTAATCTTATCCATACTTTTTAATAATTGATCATTCACTTCTGTAGGTTTTAATTCAATATCATAGTCAATAGTTTGATATTCAATATCTTTAGTAATCTCAGATAATCTAATTCTTAACTCATCTATATACTTAGGTTCTAATCCAATACCAAATGCTTTAGAGTGCCCAGCAGCATAATCTATTATGTCTAGATGATTCTGTAATTCTTCCTGGAAATTAAAAGGTTCTAGACTTCTGCCACTTCCTTTACCTTCACTATTAATTATAACAGCAGGCTTTCCATATTTATTCATTAATTTACCTGCAACTAGACCAGTCAACCCTTTTTCAATATTAGCCTGGTGTACTATTATATTATTAGATAAATCTACATTTTCTTCTACTTCTTTAACTACTTTTTCTGTTTTAGTTTTTCTAATTTCATTAATTTTATTTACTCTCTTAGCTAATTTAAATCTTTCATCTCTATCTTCTGTGGTTAACATTTTAAAGCTGAGATAATTATCCTTCAATCTACCCACAGCATTAATACAAGGAGCTATACTGTACCCTATATCACTTTCATTTAAATCATCAGGGTCTAAGCCTTTAATCATTATAAGAGCTTTTAAACCTTCATTCTGGACATTTCTCATGCCTTCTATAGCTAATATCCTATTAGTTTTATTGGTTAAATCAACTAGGTCTGCTATTGTACTGAATCCAGCTAAGTCTAAGAACTTATCCGCTTTATAACCTATAAGATATTTACTAATAAAATAAGCCAATCCACCTGCTGATAACTCTTTTGTTGGGAAAAATCCTTGATTAACTTTTAAATCTATGTAATTAAAATTAGGGTTATCTGACCTATTATGGTGATCTAATACAAAAACTTCTATCCCTTTATCTTCTGCATACTGAATTTCTTCATCTTGAGTAATACCGCAGTCAGTTGTGATTATAGAGTCTGCTCCTCTTTTTTCAATCCTATCTATCATAGGTAAGGTTAGCCCATAACCATCTTTTCTTTTTGCTATATCTACCTCTACATTTAAACCTAACTCTTTTAGAGTTTTATATAGTATAGTTGAAGAAGAAACCCCATCAAAATCCCCGTCCCCAGCGATTACTATTTTACTGTTCCACCTTTTTATACTATCAAGATAGTCTTTAAACTTACCTATATTAGGTATAAATTCTGGATTAGGGAGATTATCTTTATTCCCTTTTTTTAATTGATTATAGTTAAAACCTCTTTTTTCAATAAATCTTTTTATTATAGGATGAATACTACTCATAAATTTAACCTCCTTATATCTTCTTTTTCCCAATACTTTAATTCCGCTTCTCTACGTGCTAATATTGCATCTTTTTTGTTTTCAAAGTTACCTAAAAGAATCCTCTCTCCTTTCAAACTAATCCTAGCAATCCACTTTTCTTTTCTTTTATCATAATGTACTCCTTTTACACCACTTTTATTGTCACTTCTTATTTTAGAATTTCTAGCATTACCTAGATTAGTAGAAATTCTTAAATTACTTTTCCTATTATCTAATGAATCACCGTTTAAATGGTCAGCAACTTTTTCTCTGCCCCCACTTAATCCTAAGATTATTTGGTGTATTGGTACAGTTTTGTAATTTTTTCCTATACTCATTTCTGCATAAATATTAGTTTTACTCCCCGCACGTCGATGGGCAGAAACTGTCCTTTTTATATTTTTAAATAAAATTAAGTCTTCTTCATCTATTAGAGTGTAGAGTGTATCATTTTTATGATTAAGCCTTATCTTAGCTATATTATTATTTATAGTGTATCTATTTCTTATACCCCCAAAACCCTTATTCATGTTTATTAGTCTCTTTGAAAATCCTAAGAATTTTAATAGTTTTATAGCTTTATCTTGGTATTGAAGCGTATTAGCTAGTAAATGATAAATTCCTTCTCTATTGTATAACCAATTTGATTTACCCCTAATCTTAAATTTTGAACAATTATTTTTATTTAAAAATTCTTGATTTTTATTATGTTTATATACCGAGTAACCGTACCGTTTGTTAGGATTAAAGTATAAATTAATTTGTTTTCTATCCATAAATCTTTTATTTTTATTGTCAACATAGAAATTAAAATATGTATTTTTAAATTTTTCTTGTCTTTCTATCAATTGTCCTCTAAACTCCACTATTCTAACCTCCTTATCTTCTTACAAGCTGGTTCAAAATCATCAGGCATCCAAAGAAATGGACACTCTTCAACATTAAAACCAGAATCTTCATACTCATATTCTCTTATTTGGCTAACAGTAACAACATCCCCTATTTGTATTAACTTATTTAAATGATGCTTTGCACTAACACATTTAAGTTTCATGCCAACCTCTACATCTTCTATTCTCATAGTATCTACTCCTTAACTTCAATAAGATGTTGTTTACTAATAGGTATAATAAAATATTTAGCATTTTCATAGTTATTATTTAAATAAATATTTACATCATCTTGATCTAATACAGTATGCTCACCTTTTTGTTTCTTTTTATCACCAATATATGTAATAGTTTTTCCAATTAAGTTTTTCATTTATTTTATCCTCCTAATTTTTCTTTTAAGGTGCCTTACTTCTTTTAAGTTTACACTAAAACAACTACCATATTCTTTGAAACTATCTATAATCCCAAAATTTATTTTATTTTTAACTTTTCTCAATCTCATAGGCTTGTTCCCATTAGCTATATGTCTAATTACATCTTCTATCCCATTAAACTCAACATTCCTCCCTCTTTCATAAAGTTTTAATATGTACTCCTCATTAAAAACAACCATATCTCCTTCTTTAAATCTCATAGCCTCACCTCTTATTATTAAAAGAGGAGCTTTCGCCCCTCAATATTATACTTCAATAATCTGGTTCTTTCTACTCATACAGAAACTACACTTATAAGTTTTACTATCATTATCATATACCATAACTTCATCAGCTTCATTAAAATATAACTTACATTCTGAACAAAAAATAAACTGTTCTTGCTCGTTAGTATCTAACTTATTAAATTCACTTTCAGTTAGAATATAAGCACCATCAGCTTTACTAATTTTACTTTTTTTATCCTGAGCTGCTTCAATATCCTTAGTAGATGAGTCTCCATAAGGATTAACTTTTCCTTCCCAACAATAAGCACAGAAATTATGATTGTGTTCAGTTAAACCAGCTTTTGCATATGTATCATCTCTATACCAGGTACCACAAAAATCACATTGTTTATATTTAGTATAAGCATAATCATTCTTTTTATCATAATATCTTTTTGGTATAGCTGATAGAGTAAACTCTTTTTTCTTTTTATCCCAGTAAGAAGCATGATAATCAAAACTCTTATAATTTTTAGTCTTACTTTTAGTCTTATAAATATTGGGCTGGAATTTGAGTTGATTAACAAACTTTCTTTGCTCAAGATCAAACTCATATATTAAGTTTTCTTCAGTTTCCCCTATAAAGAGTCCTAAATCACTCTCATTACCATGTACATTCCTAATCATACCTGTAGTACTTGCATATACTAAATCCCCATTAGAAGGGTTAAATAGTATGTTTAAAGGGTTAGTATGTCTTAGTAGATATAACTTTTGTGTACTTACATCTAGGATAGTGAGTGTAAAGCTTCCTTTTAATTTCTCAGCAACCTCTTTTATATGTTCTATTGTAAGAGTATCATCCCTTCTAACACTCTCTAATTGTTGCATCACTACAAAACTATCGGTTTCAATCTCTGTGTCATATGTTCTAAGCTCATCATCATTTCTAATGACACCATTATGAGCTAAAAGAAGGGTTCTGTCTTCACTAGTAAAAGGGTGATTATTAAAGTTATTCTTCTCTGTTCCTTTTGTAGTCCTTCTAGTATGTCCTAAGTAAAAGTTGCCTTCTTCAATCTTATCCCAATCCATATCTGTAGCTCTTTTATCTTCTTTAGATAACTGGTATCCCTCTTCTTGTAGACTAGCAATCCCTGTCGCATGAGTTCCTCTAACTTCTCCTTCAATAGCTAATGCCTTTAATTTCTCAAAATCTCTAATGTTTGTACCAAAAATACTGCACATATTACCACATCACCTCTGCACTTTCTCCTATATATTTTGTAAATTCATCTCTATTATCTTCAAAATCAGCATCTTTTAGGTTATCTTTAGCCTTAATTATCTGATCTAATACATCATGTTTATGTTGTTCATACTCTTCTTTTTCTCCTAATTCTCCTCTAAAACAGGTAACATCTGATTCTTCACACCCAAAGAACTCTAAAGGCATATAAGTGTCTACTTCTTCATCTGTAATCTTATTTCTAATCTGATTTAACAGCCTATGACTCTTAACAATATTTAATTGTGTATGGTCAGTCCTTGATAATAGCTTTCTTTGAGTGTCCTTACTGACACCAAGAGCATAGATAAGTGCAGCAGATTTAGTTGAGGTATTCTTATAGGAATCTATTTTATCTAATAAAGCCTGGATAACTTCCCAACTAAACTCTTCTATTAGATACATAATTTTATCAATTAAATCCATATAGTATTTGGTATTCTTATAGTTACCTTCAAAGTGTCTCAACTCAATACTGCCCCTATGAAAATAAGAGTGTAGATTAATACCATGATACTTAGTAGCATTATAAGAACTTCCTAAGTTAATATCATTTGTACCATACCAAGTCTTTTTAACTTTCTTTAATAATCTATCAGTAATCTCTTTATCCATCTCATTCTTCAACAGATTATATTTAACTTCTTCAATAGTCTTTAGGAAATTATCTTTTCTATTGTAAACACTCTTACTGTACCCGCCATGCTTGCTAAATACATTTCCATTAAGTCTATCAATAGTACCGACTCTATAAGCTGGAATTACATCAAATATAATGTCTTCAATGCTTACTAAGAATGCTGCTGTCTTTAAGAAGGTTAACTTATCCCAAGCAGGGTCTTTTTTACCATACTGACTGAAATGAATATGAGTTCCACATTTTCTTACATATTCAAATTCATGGTTTTCTAATCTATCATAGTTTCTTTTAAGGGTATTTAACACCTTATTCCCAAGATCACAACCTCTATAGACAAACTCATCATCATAGTCTTTTCCAGGAACATCAAATGAAGTGTCAGTGGTACCTCTAAACCCATCTAAACTTAGATGACCATTCCAACCCCCTTCAAGTTCAATACCATATCTAGTAGGTGTTAAGAATTTGATTCCTTCAAAGTTAAAACTGTTCCCATCAAAATCCCCATAATTTTCTTTAATAAATTTATCATAATCAAATATTTCTTCTATGTTCTCATTTACAAACTCATCAACTATGCTAGGTAATTCTGAAAATGCTACTAAAAACTTATCTCCTTCATTTGTACCGACTACAAAGGACTTCTCTGTAACAGTATTACCTTCATAATCTTCAAACTTAGCTTCTTCTCTACCCATTAATTGACATTTATATTCCTTAAAGTCATCATCCTCATTTATTTCAACACTAATAGGATAACCTAGCGGAAGATTATTATAAGTAAACTCTTCTTCGTCTTCTTTGAAATATTCTTTATAATCTCTCTCGTTGCCTCTAATATCACTATATACCAACTTCTTTAAATCCATTATTTAATCCACTCCTCATAATATTTTTTGAATTTAACAATCTCATGTTCTAAGTCAAACAT
>Ga0247721_100454_pt1 | contig 12724 bp, 9 predicted proteins | sample MSEWel2017_08_16_FD_189089 | JGI IMG/M metagenome (GOLD analysis project Ga0247721, IMG submission 189089) | Subsurface sediment microbial communities from gas well in West Virginia, United States - MSEEL Well Study Marcellus 3H_2017_08_16 | ecosystem: Environmental > Terrestrial > Deep subsurface...
GCGGCTGTCTTGGAGGAGGAGGTCAACCACTAGCTGCAGATAAAGAGGTCTTAAAAAATAGAATGGAAGCTATTTATGAAATAGATACAAACAAAAAATTAAGAAAATCACATGAAAATCCTTATATTAAAAAATTATATGATGATTATCTTGAAAAACCGGGAAGTGAAACTGCGCATAAACTTCTGCATACTAAATATAAAGCGCGAAAAATTTAATAAGATTAAATTAAAAGCAGAGAAATTAAATGAAAATTAAAAAATAAAAAGTTAATTTTCTTAATCTTAGCTTCTCTATTGACAGTTTGATTTTTAAATGGTAAACTATACAACAATAATAAAAGAATATAATTTCCTTTTAAATCAGTCCAGAGAGGCTGGTAAAGGTATACAGGTATAGCTATATTTAGCTTTTTATAGTCTAACTATATCAATTTTAACCTTCAAGCCATTCTTTCTGGTGTGAGGGTTTTATTTTTATCAATAAACTTTAGTGATTTAATTTAAAAGCAGATTAAGGAAATAAAGTAGTGAAGCAATAAAGTAGAATTTCTAAAATCACTGGAGTGATTCTAGTAAAAGAAAAAAAGTGGAGGTAGTTCAATGAAAAAAGCAAAACTTGTTCTAGAAGAAGGGAGTATTTTCGAAGGAGAAATTTTTGGGGCTGAAAAAGAAAGTGCTGGCGAAATTGTTTTTAACACCAGTATGACTGGATATCAGGAAATTTTAACTGATCCTTCCTACAAAGGAGAAATAGTATGTATGACTTACCCTTTGATAGGTAATTATGGAATTAATACTGATGATTTTGAGTCTTCTAAGTCACATGTTAATGGTTTTATTGTCAAAGAATTTGCTGAGGAACCGGAAAATTGGCGCCTGAAAAAGAACCTTGAGAAATACTTAAAGGAAAATGGAATTACAGCAATCAGCGGGATAGACACTAGAGCTCTTACTAAAATACTTCGGCGGCAGGGAACAATGCGTGGAATCATAACTACTGAAAATTTGGACGAAGAAAAACTAATAGAAAAAGCAAAAAAAGCTGCCGGACTTTCGGGTCGAGATTTAGTTTCACTGGTCAGCAGAAAAGAAATTGAAAAATATGGAACAGGAAATAAATATAAGGTAGTTTTAGTTGACTGTGGAGCTAAAGCAAACATTAAGGATTCACTACTTAAGCGGAATTGTGAAGTAATAATGGTTCCGGCCAGTACTTCAGCCAGGGTAATTTTAGATTTTGAACCTGATGGAGTAATGTTTTCGAATGGGCCGGGGAATCCAGAAGCTGCAGATTATGTGGCGGATACTATTGCTGATCTTTTAGGTGAAGTTGCGATTTTTGGAATTTGTCTCGGCCATCAGCTTTTAGGTCGAGCCTGTGGTGCTGACACGTATAAACTTAAATTCGGTCACCGGGGAGCAAATCATCCGGTTAAAGACTTAAGTACAAATAGAGTTTATATTACTTCTCAAAATCATGGTTTTGCAATCAGGGAAGAATCTTTGCTTGATCTGGAACTGGAGTTAACTCACATTAATGTAAATGATAAAACAGTAGAAGGTTTTAAACATCAAAAACACCAGGCTTTTTCAGTCCAATATCATCCAGAAGCTTCTCCCGGACCTGAAGACTCACACTATTTATTTGATCAATTTATAGAAATGTTTAGAGGAGGTAAAGATGCCTAAAAGAGAAGAGATCAAAAAAGTTATGGTTATTGGTTCAGGACCAATTATTATCGGACAGGCAGCAGAATTCGATTATTCCGGCAGTCAGGCCTGTCGCGCTCTTAAAGAAGAAGGTCTGGAAGTAGTACTTGTTAACAGCAACCCAGCTACAATTATGACAGATGAGAATATGGCAGATCGAGTTTATATTGAACCTTTAACAGCTGCTAGTATCATAGAGATCTTAAAAAAGGAAAACCCCGATGGATTGATTCCTACTTTAGGAGGCCAGATCGCCCTAAATCTGGCAATTGATCTCGAAAAAACAAATATTTTAAAAGATTTGAATGTAGAGCTTTTAGGAACACCAATTGATACAATTGAGAAGGCAGAAGATAGAAATACCTTTAAAGAATTAATGAATGAGATAGGAGAACCAATTTTAGACAGCACAATAGCGGAAAATATTGATCAGGCAAAAGAAATTGCAGCAGAAATTGGTTATCCGGTGATTGTGCGTCCGGCCTATACAATGGGGGGGACCGGTGGTGGAGTTGCTGATAATTTAGAAGAATTAAAGGAGATTACCGCCCGTGGTTTTAAACACAGCCTGATTGGACAGGTTTTAATAGAAAGAAGTATTAAAGGCTGGAAGGAAATAGAATATGAAGTAATGCGGGATGCTAATGATAATTGTATAGTTGTCTGCAACATGGAAAATTTTGATCCGGTGGGGGTTCACACTGGAGATAGTATTGTAGTAGCTCCCAGCCAGACTCTAACAGATAAAGAATATCAGATGTTTAGAAGCTCGGCTTTAAAGATAATCAGAGCTTTAGGGATTGAAGGAGGTTGTAATGTTCAGTATGCCCTAGATCCCGAGAGTTTTCAGTATTATATTATTGAAGTAAATCCGCGGGTCAGCCGTTCCAGTGCTCTGGCTTCCAAAGCAACAGGATATCCGATTGCTAAGGTTTCAGCTCGGATTGCCCTGGGTTACACTCTTGATGAGATAGAAAATGCGATTACAGGTAAAACTACTGCCTGTTTTGAGCCGGCCTTAGATTATGTGGTCTTTAAAATTCCACGCTGGCCTTTTGATAAGTTCCATTATGCGGACCGGGATCTGGGAACTCAGATGAAGGCCACCGGAGAGGTAATGGCTATCGAGAGAAATCTGGAAGCTTCAATGCTTAAAGCGGTGCGTTCACTGGAAATCGGCCGTTATGGCTTTTACTTAGAAGAGTTTAGAAAAATGAGTGATCAGGAAATTGAAGAGACCTTATTTGCAGCAGATGATAATAGACTATTTGTGATAGCTGAAGCACTGCGTCGTGGTTGGACAGTTGAGAGGGTTCATCAGATTACTGAGATTAGTAACTTCTTTTTACACAAAATAAAAAATATCATTGATTTAGAAAATTCTCTGGCAGCAAATAAAGATAAGATAAACGAAAATAGAAAACTTCTGCTGGAGTCTAAAGAAAAAGGATTTTCGGATTCGGAGATTGCTCTTTTAACCGAAAAAACTGAAGCAGAAATAAAATCTATTAGAGATCAGCTGCAGCTCAAACCAGTATTTAAAATGGTGGATACCTGTGCTGCAGAATTTGAAGCCGAAACCCCTTATTATTATTCTTCTTATGAAAAGTTTAATGAAGCTCAGCCAACAGCCAGGAAAAAAGTTATGGTTATTGGCTCCGGCCCAATTAGGATCGGCCAGGGAATAGAATTTGATTACTGCAGTGTTCATTCTGCCTGGACCTTAAATAAAGAAGGTTATGAGTCAATTATAGTTAATAATAATCCAGAAACTGTGAGTACAGATTTTGATACCTCAGATAGATTATACTTTGAACCTCTGACCAAAGAAGATATTATGCATATTATTGAGAATGAGAAACCTGAAGGTGTAATCTGTCAGTTTGGCGGTCAGACTGCCGTTAATTTAGCAGAGCCTCTGGCAGATTCAGGAGTTGAAATCTTAGGAACTTCAGTTGACTCTATTGACCTGGCAGAGGATAGGGATAGATTTATAGGACTTTTAAATGAGCTTGAGATACCTGTCCCTGCTGGTGAGGTTGCCGCCTCACTTACGGAAGCAGAAAAAATTGCTGCTGAGATTGAATACCCAGTATTAGTAAGACCTTCTTATGTACTTGGGGGTCGAGCAATGGAAGTTGTATATAATAAAGAAGAATTAGAAGAATATATGCAGAATGCAGTTAAAGTATCTCCAGATAGGCCGGTGCTGGTGGATAAATACTTAACTGGAACAGAGATTGAAATTGATGCAATTTCTGATGGAGAAACGGTGATTGTACCTGGAATTATGGAGCATGTAGAGAGAGCAGGTGTTCATTCAGGAGACAGTATAGCAGTTTATCCTCCTCACCGTTTGTCTGAGAAGTTAAAGCAAAAAGCAGTAGAATATACTGAAATAATTTCTCGAGCGCTAAATATCAAAGGTGTTGTCAACATTCAATATGTAGTCAGTGAGGGAGAAATCTTTGTAATTGAAGTTAATCCCCGCTCCAGCCGGACAATTCCTTATCTCAGTAAAGTAACAGGAGTACCTATGGTGGATCTGGCAACAAAAGCTCTGCTGGGCAGGAAACTAAAAGATTTAGGCTGGGAAAGTGGAATGGTTCCTGAAAAAGAATATGTAGCAGTTAAGGTGCCGGTTTTTTCCTTTTCTAAATTAACTCAGGTAGATACCAATCTGGGACCGGAGATGAAATCAACCGGAGAGGTGCTTGGTCTTGCTGAGAGTTATGAAAAGGCTCTTTATAAAGGATTAATTGGAGCTGGGCTAGAAATTCCAAGAGAGGGTACAATTCTGGCAACAGTTGCCGATAAAGATAAAGCAGAAGCAGTTAATTATATTAAAGATTTTGCAGGACTTGGTTTTAAAATTGCTGCAACTGAAGGAACAGCAGCAGCTTTAAAAAAAGAGGGTCTGGAAGTTGATATTGTTAAAAAGATAGGAGAAGGTTCACCTGATTCGCTAGAAATGATTGCTGATGATCAGGTTGATCTGGTAATCAATACTTTAACCAAAGGAAAGATACCGGAAAGAGATGGTTTTAAAATTAGAAGGTCAGCAGTAGAGATGGGAATTCCCTGTTTGACTTCACTGGATACAACTCATGCTATGCTCAAAGTTTTAAAAGGAATTGAGTATGGTGAGAGAATTGAATATAAAGCTTTACAGGACTATTAAAAGTAAAAAGATTCTACTAAATAAAAGCAAGGATTTAAAATAATTCATTAATTACTCTAATTTATAGGTACCAGGTACAAAAAGGCCTTTTTGTACCTGGTACCTATTACCTATCTTTTGTTATTTAATCTTAAACCAATAGAATAAAAAATTAGTAAAATAAAACTAAAAATAATCATACCAGGTGCTCCATAAGTCAAGAGTATTTTTAAATATACCTGTAGTATAGCAAAGTTAAATATTACAAAAGCAGTATAAGCCAGAGAAAAATTTGTTAATACAGGAGTTTTGAATTCCGGATCACAGGTGCGCAGAAGGATCAAGCCACTTAAAAACATACCCGTATTTACTCCCCAAATTGTTATTGCATTTTCGAAATAGTTAGAGTTAAAATATTTTTTAGAAATATAGAAAATAATTAAAAATGTAAAAATAAAAGCAGTAAAAACCATTAGAATAATAGGGATAAAATGCTCCAATACTCCTTTTATCGGAATTGCGATAATAGCCGCTGTAATTGCAATTTCTGTTAAAAAAACAGTTAATTTTGACTTTGTTTTATAATCAACAAAATGATCAAGATTAAATTTCTGCATAAGCCACCAGATAATAAACATAATTAAAATAGCATATGCCCAGATGCTTATATCAGTTAAAACTGGTATCTTATATAACTGTATTTTATCTAAGATATAGTAAGCGATTCCACTTGCTGTTATTATTAAAGTAAAATGAAAAGTAAGTGAGTCAGAAGTTGAAAAGTTCTCATTTTTTTGTGCTTTTTGCTTCTTATTATTTTTAGAATTATTATATGGTTTGACCACAAAAAGACAGTGTTTTAAAAATTTAAACAGACAGATTATTGGCAGGTATATTAATTTCAAAGTTAAAAAATAATATACTGACAGATTATATTAAAACAAAAGAAAATAAGACAGGTATCTTTCTAAATACCCGCCAGTTTTACGCTTTTGAACAACTTTTTGACATTACTTGCCATTACTTTTATCCCAAACCATATTTTTGAGCGCACTAATCCCCTGACGGGCATATTGTCTACATTGTAGACTCTTCTAAAGACTGAAGGAATACCCTCAACACCTGCTCGCTGGCTGGTTAGCTTTATGTATTCTTTAGTTTCCATCTCTTCTCTAAGTTTAGCGGTGGCATACTGCTGCTCACTAAACCTGATTGAATTATATTTAACCTGTTCTTTAACACGGCAGCTTTCTTTATGAGGACAGCCATGACAATCTTCTTTATTAAATTTTGCTGTATAAGTATCTGTATCTTCATTGAACTCTGATTTAACCGGCTCTTTTTCGTTAGCACATTCAGTTATCACTTTTTCCTGTTCATCAATTTTAAAACTGGCATAGCTCATTTTATCTTCTGCCGGTTTTCTACCGGTTAATTCACCAGGGATTAATATTATCCCCAGACTTAGAGCTTTTTTAGCAAGGTCAAAAGAATAATAAGCGCCGTCTATAAATATTTGAATTAAAGCTGTATTTTCTTCCTGAATAGAAGAATTTATCTGCTCAATCTTATCAGGGTTTTCCAGGGTATTGCTGATTTTATCTTCACTATCATTTGTGGTCGCATCATCATAAATATCACTCAGTATTTCAATTATATCTGAACTAAAGTGTTTATCACTGTAAATGTTGGGCTTAAGATCGTAGTTTGTAATGATACTGCCATTTTCATCAAAAATTTCAACTACATTTGCAGTATAACCAATATTGCTGCCATATTTAAAACGGTAGGTAGCATCAGGGTCGCTGGGATTCTGTAGACTATCAGATGCTATATTTTTGCTCTCTTTAGGTTCAACTATATTAAAGTTGTCATCATCTTTAGTTTGTTCGCCCAGCATTCTTTTTAAAGTTTTAAATTCTTCAGTTTCAGTAACTTTTTTGCCAGCTTCCAGACCGCTATTATATAGTTCTCCGGCTTGTTTTAATAAAAACTCTAGTTTAGTTTCACTTTCACTGTCTTTAGTTCTATAGATAGTTTCATTTTTATGACCTTTTTCAAGATAAGATTTACATTCTTCAGGTATAAGCTCAGTAGAAAGTTGATCAAGCATTTTAATAAATTGATAGTTAACAGTATAAACAAGTTCAATACGAGAAAGATTTTTGCAAGAAGAAGAGACCATAAATGAATCCATTCTAACTTTTTGTCCATCAATATTTAAATGCTCGGCAATTAATCTGGATAATGATTCTACTTCCTGCTGAATCAAATCAATGCCGGTAAGATTATAGTAAGCGTAAACCCGATTTCTAAAATTAGTAAATGTGTTAAAAGAAACAGGTGGTCTTTCTTCACTTGTTAGTCTTAGAGCGTATTGAAATCTATCGTCAAAAAAGATGGATCCTAATAATTGTTCATCAGTAAGCTGGAAAATTTCTTTTAAGAAAAGGGCTCCGATGATAACATTCACAGGAGAATTAGGTCTGGATGGTTTATCACTGTAAAGCACTTCAAATCTATTTTCATTTATTTCAGGGAAAATAATCTCCTGAAAGATATGAGCCCAGCTATTATATAGCATATTCTGCAGATATTTAGGCATATTATGAACTTTATCAAAAAAACTTATCTGTTGAAATGAATTTGATAGAAACATTAAAAGTCACCCTTTCCTTATATTCTTACTATAATTATACCATATAAACGCTGTCATAGCAAGGTTTATGGGTGATTTAATATTAAAAAATGACACTGATTTTAATAAAAACAATTTACACATTATGGTTTTATTGCTATATTTTTTAAGCTTTTTGTGGTAGAATCAAACTATCATAATAACATAATTTACTTTATTTCCAAATTATTCTATGATATACTTTTAATAGTATAAATATTAGAAAAGGAGGAAATTTAATGCAGCGGTTTGATGTGACAGCTCATAATTATGACTTTGTTTTTAAAGATTCTTTCAGTCTCTTTAAAAATGATATTGGCGATTTCTTAAAGGTGGAGCTGCCTGGAATTGATTCTTATCTGGAGACTGAATTTGCTGAGATTGAAACAAGTGCGGAAAGGATGGATTTAAATTTTAAATTAGAAGATGGTTCAATTTTGCATTTAGAAGAAGAGATAGAGGTTTCTGTTGACGATCTGATTCGTTTTGCTTCCTATGACCTAAAGTTGTATAATAGATATAGAGATAGGATTCGGACAATAATTTTATGTATTAAAGGTTATCCCGCTGCCGAGGCAGCTTTTAATGCCGGGAGTCTGGGCTACAACACAATTGTTGTTAACATGTCTGATAAAGACGGTAAAGAAAAGATGAAAGAATTAAGAGAAAAAATTGAGAAAGGCAAAGAAATTAATTACCTTGAATTAATATTTCTTCCGTTGATGAATAGTGATCAGGATATGGTTAAACGGGTTAAAGAGACTATTGAGCTGGAAGATAAGCTGGATGCTGATCAAAAATTTAAGAATAATTTGGCTGCTCTAACTATTGTGTTATGTGATAAATTTTTAAGCAGTGAAAATATGATAGAATTATGGAGGGATCGCAAAATGGTTAAATTTTTTAAATATGTTGAAGAGCAGGGGAAGAAAAAGGGAAAAGAAGAAGGTAGAATTGAGGGTAAGATTGAGGGTAAACAGGAAGAGGCAAGATTAATCCTGATGAGGCAAGTTAAGGCTAAGTTTAAGAATGCAGATAATGAAATTATTGATTTAATTAATGAAGCTGAGTTGAGTAAAATTGAAGATTTAAGTGAAAAAATTGTAACTGCAGATTCTAAAGAAGAAATAATTGATTTTTTAAAGCATTAGAATATAAACTAAAATCCCTTCTCATATTAGGAGGGATTTTCTTATTATAGAATTATTTTTTTAATTCCCTAAGCAGCATTAAAAAAGGTTTATTGTTTAAAGATAAATCTATAAACCAAAAATGAAGTTATTGATATTATAAAAGCCAAAATCAAATATGTCGAAATTTCTTTTTCGACAAAGATTCTGGTATCCCACCAGATCTTTGGCATTCTGATCAGATCCTTTAAGGTCCAGACTTCTCTGCGGCCAATAGCAAGGGTGTATTTTCCCTGATCTTTCTCTCCTGAAAATACTGCCAGTTAATAAGTACCTGCTGCTGGAGCTGCAGTTGAAAACTGCTGCCACCTCCAGTAAAATGTCTGGGTGAATGGTTCAAAAAAGATCTCGGGATTATCTGTATCATCTCTAACAATAATTATATTTTCCTCTGCCTCAAGTTTTAAGAGGGAATTAATATAATTTTTATCACAGCCGGCATAATTATTTTCTAAACCCGGACCAATCAGGGCAAGATCTGGCTTAAAATTTTTGTACCTTTCAATTTCAGGAATAACCATGCTGAAGTAGATTTCTTCACCCTGCTCAGCCTGAAAACTGTAGTAATCAACATCACCTGCATTATCTAATTGATTGTAGGCAGCCCAGGAAATTTGATGATCCTCAACAAATATTGGCTCTTCTTTAGTTGCCAAAGCAGATGTATCTAATGGTATATGAGCAAGTGCGGTTGATTTTATAATTAAGATAAGAATCAGGATAATTAATACTACTGAAAATGAATTTAGTAAAATTCTCATTTTTATTCCCCTCCTGATGTTTAATTTCTCTCTATAATTATACTCCTGAAATTCAATAATTAATAGGGCTTTTTAATACCTATAGACATTATTTACTTGAACATATGTATCATAAGTATTATAATTAAGTTAATAATACTTTTCACAAAAAGGGGAGATAATAAATGGGTATCGAGATTGGTCTGGCAGTTAATCCAGAGAAAATTGATGATGAGCAGTGGCAAAATTGTTATTTAAAGACGCTTAAATTAATTGATGATTATCCGGCAATGAGGTTAAAATCTGAAAGCCATCTGGGAGAAAAAAGACATGTTCTCACTTCTGATGTGGAAAAAAATATTAATGATATGAAACGCAGACACTGGAGTATCTGTGGAAATATCGAAAAAAATACCCGAGCTGAAACTTTTTCGCTATACTATAATCTGGACTATTATGATACCTGGAGTAGTTATGATAATGATGATATTTTATTTAGCTACCTTGATTTTGACAAAGATCTCCGCTTTATATATAAACGAAAAACCCAGGGGGAAGACTATCATAAATTAATTTTAGCTATTTCTATTTTAATTGAAAATTGCTTTCCTGATAAGGCAATTGTTATGGGGGATTTTGATAGTGAGGAGTTAACTGAGGCAGTTAACTGGCTGGAAAAAATATTTGAACAAAAATTTGAGAAACCAATTTTAGCAGATAAGGAAAGATTATTTTATAAACTCAAAAGCAGATTTGCGGATCAGGATATAATTAAAAATTTCTATCATTATTATCGTGGTGACCAGAATGATATGATGCATTATCTCTTCAAAAAGCTGGCTCAAAAAACTGTTTCGGAATGGCTTAAAGACTATTTAAAGGATCGCGAATATACAGTACACAGCAAAGGAGCTATAGATTTATTTATACTCTGGCTCAATGAGAGTAAAGACCTGGAATCATTAATTAAAATGGCCTGTATTGACCGGGATGGTCCTCGCTATGAAATTAAAGGCTTTATTGAAGTATTAAATGATATCTGGATATTCGTTTTTGATGAGTATAGAGATTATTTTGATAAGTTCGAAGAATTTGGGAAAAAATCTAATAAAGATCCCTTTTTAAAAATCTATTCGTTGTTTTTAGATCTTCATATTTCAGGTAGAAAAACAAGAGTAGGTTTTAAGGAAGCTGAATTATTTGAGATATTAGAAAAATATTTTCCGGAAGAAAAAAACGAATTGATAGAATTTCATCTTGAAAAGGCAGAAGCAATAAAAGAAATATTTGAGCAATTTGAAGAATTAGATAAAGAAGAGTTAGAGGCGGAGAGTGAAGAACATGAGACTAATTTTAATAAAGGTTTTAATAATTTCATTAGTGAAGAGACCCAGAATAAGTTAAAAATAAAAATTAATAAAGTTGAAGAAACACTGAATAATGCTGGGATTGAAACTCTAGATGAACATTATAAAGTTTTAATATCCTTTATTACTGAAGCCGGAAAACCACTGACTGAAGAGACCTGGACTAAACTTGACCAGATTGAAAATATTGATATAATTAATTTTTTCATTTTTATGTATTATGGACATGTTGATGACAGATTGTTTAATTTGTTCAGAGACTATATAACTGAGAATGTTGATTTTCTAGAAACAGAATTAAAAAAATACAAAATTATTTAATTGTTAATCTTTTTGAGAAGCAGCTGGTTTTTTTGATTATATCAGGATATTGAAATTCAAATAGTAGGTTAAAATAATATAATCTGCCATCTCCTTATTTAGATATTTATAAATAAAAAAAGGAATAATTTAGTTATTGCTGAATTTAATAAATATATCATTATTTCAAATATTTTCAAACAGGGGGAGTTATTTATGAACAAAAAAATTGTTTTAGCTTTACTTTTAATATCAACTTTATTTTTACTAACGGGTTGTTATAATTCAGAGACAACATTTATTATTGATGAAAACGGAAACACAAATATTCAATTTATGGCTCAGGCAGATCAGATTATGGCCGGTGATGAAATGAATGTTGCAATGTGGGGTTTAATTAATAGTTTTCCTGAATTAGAACAGAATTATGAGATAACACAGCGAGTAGAGACAAAAAACTATTCTGATTATCTAATCTATGAGTTTGAAAGTCTGGGTAATTATGATATTAATTCTATGGAAAACATAGAATTTACTGAAGATAGTGGAAGCTATAATTTTGAAATGGAAATTCCATCACTGGTCAGTGAGGCTAATGAAGACAATAAAAATGATGTAATGTTTACAATTAATGTAGAACTACCAGCAGAAATTGATATGGCAAATACCAGCAGTTATGAAGGAAATGAAGTTAGCTGGAAAATAACCAGAGAGAATTTAGTAGAAGGGGTTAGAATAAGAGCATTTACAAAATAAATACTATGATATTTATATTGGCGGAACAAATAAAAAGCACATTAAGAAAAAACATAAAAAATAATTTGATAAATTGCCAGAAATCATTGATAATCCAACACATTTAGGTGTTCATACCTCTCAAGGAGGAATAGAATTCATAAAGAAATATGAAGATAATGTAATGGTTGCAGTAAGAACCAGTAAGAAGGATGTACTATATGTTAGATGTATGTATTGTATTACTGAAGATAAAGTTGAAAAATATTTAGAAAACGAAAGCATAAAAAAAATAAAGCCAGAAAGGATTTATAAAATTAGAGGATTATTGGTGGGACGGCGTACCCCACATCTCTTTATACCTGAATTCAGGTGCGGTAGATGCCTGTTCTACCCTCAATAATCCTCTCTAAAAATTATTTTATTGTAAGTTAATCATAATTTTTTAAAATCAAATTGTCAATTTTAAGTGTACAAAATAAAATTTCATTGATAAAACCCTTCTCATTTGAGGAGGGTTTTTGCTTTTATCAGTAATTTTATTCAAAAAATTATAATACTATCCTTTAATCATCATCAATAAAAAAGGAATAGATTTCTTTTTGAAGAATAATTATATTAGCAGAGATTTTAGGAGGTATAATCGTGGCAGAAGAAATTTTATATAACAAACTAATTAGAGATAAAATACCCGAAATAATTGAAAATGCAGGCAGGGAATACGAAATATATAGGGCTGATGAGCAGGAATACATAGAAAAACTGCTGCTTAAAGTAGAAGAGGAATTAGCAGAATTTAAGGAAGATCCTTCAATAGCCGAGATGGCAGATCTTTTTGAGGTA
>Ga0247721_100455_pt1 | contig 12717 bp, 11 predicted proteins | sample MSEWel2017_08_16_FD_189089 | JGI IMG/M metagenome (GOLD analysis project Ga0247721, IMG submission 189089) | Subsurface sediment microbial communities from gas well in West Virginia, United States - MSEEL Well Study Marcellus 3H_2017_08_16 | ecosystem: Environmental > Terrestrial > Deep...
CGCAGTTTTTATTCCGTTTAAGATGCTTAATGATAAAGGGAAATATTGGTTTCAGGTTGGGGTGAAAAATTTTGAAAGGTGCTATTAAGCCTTATCAATCAAGGGCTTATTTAGCCGAAAATCTTAAATATTTAAAAAGGAGTGGTCAAATATCTGGTGATCTTACAATTGAAAATTATAAAACAATAACAAATAATAATCCTCAGCTATTAGAGAATGGAAATTATTCGTATCAATTAAAAAAATTCATTGATGAATTTGAGTTTGATAATTTACATATTATAATAAAAGATGATATTGATAATAAACCAGTTGAAGTTTTAAATAATCTTTATGATTTTTTAGAAGTTAAATCTGACTTTATTCCTTCGATTGTTAAAAAGAAAGTGTCTACTAGTATTAACCCAAAAATTAAACTTTTTGAAAAAGTAAGAATTAAATTACATGTTTTATCTAAAAAGTATGCACCTTGGTTTATTAATTTTATTAAAAAATATAGAATATCTGAATTTTATCGTAAATTAAATAATAAAAAAGGATTTAAGATTGAAAAAGAAGTAAAAGAGATATTATACAAGTATTATGAAGAGGAAATTAATGAAACTGAAAAATTAATTAAGAGGGATTTGAGTATCTGGAAAAAATAAAAAAGTATAGATAAAGGAATGGTATAATGTCAAAACTAAAGTTTGCACTAGTTGGTTGTGGTAGAATTGCTAAAAAACACACAGAAGCTTTAAATGAACTTGATGAAGCAGAACTAGTATCTGTATGTGATCTTAAAGAAGATAAAGCTAAAGAATATGGTGAAAAATTTGATATTCCATATTATACAAGTTATGATGAGATGCTTCAGAATGAAGATGTAGATATAGTAAATATTTTAACTCCAAGTGGTTTACATGCTGAACATACAATTGATATAGTAAGTAAATATCAAAAAAATGTGATAGTAGAAAAACCGATGGCTTTAAAATTAGATGATGCAGATGAAATGATAAGGACCTGTGATGAAAATGGAACAAGACTATTTGTAGTTAAACAGAATAGATATAACTTACCAGTAATGAAATTAAGAGAAGCAGTAGAAGAAGGTCGTTTTGGCAAGATGGTTATGGGTACTGTTAGAGTGAGATGGTCCAGACATCAACATTATTATGATATGGATGACTGGAGAGGTACCTGGGCTATGGATGGTGGAGCTTTAACTAACCAGGCATCTCACCATATTGATCTTTTAGAATGGATGATGGGTCAACCTGTAGAAGTATCAGCTCAAACTGCTACTAGATTAGTAGATATTGAAGTTGAAGACACAGGTGCTGTAATAATTAAATTTGCTAATGGCTCTATTGGGATAATAGAAGCTACTACAGCAACTCGCCCCAGTGATTTAGAAGGTTCTTTATCTGTAATGGGAGAAAAAGGTGCTGTAGTAATTGGCGGTTATGCAGTCAATGAAATGGAAACCTGGCAGTTTGAAGATGCAAAAGAAAGTGACAAAAATGTTATGGAAGAATATAAAGAAAATCCACCTAATGTTTATGGTTTCGGTCATAAAAGATATATTGCTGATGTTATTGATGCTGTTAAAAATGATAAAAAAGCACTTGTTGATGGTCTAGAAGGTAGAAAGTCATTAGAGCTTATTAATGCTATTTATGAAGCAGCTGAAACAGGTAAAACTGTAAAATTAAGATTTGAACCAAAGAAAAGTAAGCTGGGAATTAGAGATGACAAATAATAAAATATATGAGAATGTTGAGATTGGTAAAAATGCTGAAATAGGAGATTATGTTATTATAGGTAAACCTCCTAAAGGGAAAAAAGATGGAGAATTAAAAACTGTAATTGGTGATAATGTAGTAATTAGATCTCATACAGTTATTTATGCTGGTAATAAAATTGGTGATAACTTTCAAACAGGACATCATGTTACTATTAGAGAAAATAATTATATAGGTAATAGTGTTAGTGTTGGTTCTGGAACAGATGTTGAATATGAAATAAAAATCGAAGATGAAGTAAGAATTCATTCACAGGCTTTTATTCCTGAATATAGTATATTAAGAAAAGGATGCTGGATTGGTCCTAATGTTGTCTTAACTAATGCCAGATATCCTGGTTCAGAGGGAGTAAAATCACGACTTAATGGTCCAGAGTTAAAAGAAAATGTGAAAGTGGGAGCCAATTCAACTATTTTGCCTGCAATTACAGTAGAAAAGAATTCTTTAATTGGTGCTGGTTCAGTTGTGACAAAAGATATTGCAGAAAATATTATTGTTGCAGGTAATCCGGCTAAAAAAATAAATGATATAGATACTGTTGAATATTATAAAGAATCAATGGAGGATAAATAGATATGAGTATACCTTTTATGGAATTATCTGATTCATATGATTTAATTTATGATGAAGTGATGGAAAAGATAAAAAAACTAATAGATAATACCAGATTTATTAGTGGAGAAGAAGTAACAAAATTTGAAGAAGAATTTGCAGATTATTGTAATGTTAAAAACGCAGTAGCCTGTGGTAACGGTACTGATGCGATAATGATAGCCTTAAAAGCTTTAGATATTGGGCCAGGAGATACAGTTATAACAGCCCCACATACTTTTATTGCAACATCTGAAGCCGTAACAGCAGTTGGAGCAGAAGTTGATTTTGTAGATATTGATGAAAAAACTTATACTATGTCTCCAGAAAAACTGGAAGAATACATAGAGAAAAATAAAGATAAAAAAAATATTAAAGCAATAATACCAGTTCATTTATATGGACAGATGGCAGATATGCCAACGATAATGAAGATAGCAGATAAATATAACCTGAAAGTAATTGAAGATTCAGCCCAGGCACACGGAGCACAAATTGATGGCAAGAGTCCAGGAGAATATGGAGATTTTGCTACTTTTTCTTTTTATCCAGGTAAAAATTTAGGTGCTTTTGGTGATGCAGGAGCTCTGGTAACAAATGATGATGAACTTGCTAAAAAAGCAAAGATGCTTAGTAATCACGGTCGATATAATGAAAAGTATACTCATCAAATAGAGGGCTATAATAGCAGAATGGATTCTATTCAGGCTGCAGTCTTAAGAATAAAGCTAAAATATTTAGATCAGTGGACAGATATGAGAATTAAAAATGCTGAAAAGTATGGTGAGTTATTACATGATAAAGATGTTAGAATTCCTTTTGTTAGAGATAATTCTAAACATGTTTATCATCTTTATGTAGTAAGAGTTAATGATAGAGATGAATTAAAAAGCAAATTAAAAGATAATAATATTTCGGCTGGAATCCATTATCCAATACCACTACATTTACAGCCTGCATATGATTATTTGGATTATAAAAAAGGAGATTTTCCTATAACTGAAAAAGTAAGTGAAGAAATATTATCTTTACCAATGTGGCCTGAAATAACTAAGTCATCACTGAAAAATATTATTAATTGTTTAGATTTAAAGGAAGGATAAATTTGAGTATAAAAATAATTACAGCCCATTATTTACCTAAAATTAATGCTGGTTCTATTAGATTGAAATCTTTTGTTAAATCATGGAAAAAGAAATGTGATATTGAAATATTAACTGAGAATAATAAGACTATAGAAGAGGAAAAATATATTGAAAGAACTTTTACTAAATTAGCTTCTAATAACCAAACATTTTTATACAGAATAGTATTTGAAATTATATTTTCAATAGAAGTTTTTATTAGGTTACTTTTTTCTAAAGATGATGATTTATATTTTGTATCCTCTCCTCCGTTTTTATTAGCAGTGTCTGTATTTATGGTATCTAAAATAAAAAAAAATGAATATATTTTAGATGTTAGAGATTTATATCCTGAAATTTTATTTAACTTAAATATAATCAAAAGAAATGGTATTTTAGCGAATATTTTGTTATACTTCGAAAAAACAATATATAATAATGCTTTGACGATTTCTACAGTTACAAATGGATTGCTTAAACATATTTCCAAAAAAACTGATAATAAGAACATTTATTTAATAAGAAATGGTTATGACAAAGATTTATTCTATTATAAAAAATTAGATAAAAATAAAGATCAATTTACTATTATGTTTCATGGAACGATTGGTAAGTTACAGAATATTGAATTAATGTTAGACTATGCAGAGCTATTATTAAGAAAAAATATCCATGATATTAACTTTTTGATAATTGGTGATGGAGGAAAATCTGATTATCTGAAAAAGGAAATAAAAAATAGAAAATTAAATAATATAGATTATTTAGGAAGAAAACATATTAAAGAAATACCTGAAATAATTAACTCTGTAGATTTAGGTATTTCACCAAGGATGGATGGTGTTATTGGTAAAACTGCTTTTCCAGTGAAGGTTTATGAATATTTAGCTTGTGGGGTTCCTGTACTAGTTACTCCTATAAGTGAAGTTGGTAGCTTTTTAGAAAATAACAATATAGGATACCAATTGCCTAATGATATTGAAGAACTTCATGATATTATTATGTATATAAAAAATAATAAAGAAATATATCAGGAATTAGTGGATAATGCTAAAGAAAAATCTAAAAAATTTGAGCGCTCTAAAATTGCGGATAATTATTTTAATATCATTAAGAGTCATATAAGGTAAAAAAATTGCTATAAAGGGAGCAAATAATGCTTAAAGTAATAATATTAACTCAACAGGACAGATTTTTTATACCTAAAAATATACAAAAAATAATAGATAATTCTGAAGTCTTAGAAATTGTTAATGTTGATACATCAAGTTCACTTCAAAACAAAATTTCTGATTTCATTAAATGGTTTGGAATTTTTCAGGTAATGAAAATGGGAATATATACAATCTATAGGTCTATCCTGGGTAAATTAGATCAAATAAGTGGATATAGGCTTTGTAATGGAGAATGTGGTGTTGAATATGTATCTAAAAAAAATAATATACCATATAAAGTTATTCATGATTCAAATAGCAAAGAATTTGTAGAAGAAGTTAAAGATTTAGAACCAGATGTTATTTTATCCTTCTCAGCACCTCAGATAATTAAAGAGCCATTATTATCACTACCTGAACATGGGATCTTAAATGTTCATGGCAGTTATTTACCCTATTATAGAGGTTGTATGCCCAGTTTCTGGTATACACTTAATGATGAAGATTATGCTGGTGCTACTGTACATTATATGTCTAAAAAAATAGATGATGGCGATATTATAGCTCAGGATAAAGTTTATGTTGGAGATTGTGATTCAATGTTTCAACTAATGAAAAGAACCAAAAAGACCGGTGGCGAAATGATGATCAAGGCAATTAAAGATATTGAAAATGGTCCTGTTGAAACTAAAAAAAATGATACTTCAAAAGGTAATTATTTTAGTTGGCCAACAAAAGAAGATGGAAAAAGATTTAGAAAAAAGGGTAACAAGCTAATCTAAGGCAAGGAAAGCGTGAGTTTATGAGGAAATTTTTTTTAACACTTGATTTAGAAGAGTGGTATCATCTTGATTATATAAAAGAATATAAAGATAAAATTAATTCAGATCAGGAATTTGTTCCTAAAGTTATGAGATTTTTAAAAAAGATGGCTTCTGAAGATATATTTTTAACTGTCTTTATTTTAAAAAATGTAGCTGATAAACATCCAGAAATCATTAAATCTATTTCAGATTTAGGACATGAGATTGCCTGTCATGGCTATAATCATGATTTAGTTTATGATTTATCTGTTGAAGAATTCAAAAATGAAACACTGGCTGCCAAAGAAAAATTAACGGAGCTAACCGGGCAGGATGTTTTAGGGTATAGAGCACCTTGTTTTTCAATGGAAGATGAAAAATTAGATGTGCTTTGGGATTTAGGTTTTAACTATGATGCCAGTTTAATTAGATTTGCAGATCATCAGTTATATAGTACTCTTGATATGTCAGAATTTAATAAGTTGGAAAGTTTAATTTATAAAAAAGGTAATAAATTTGAATTTGAAACTCCAACTTTAGATATCATGGGAAAATCTTTACCTATTTCTGGTGGAGGTTATTTTCGTTTATTTCCCTTATGGTTAATGAAAAAGTTTATTAAAAAGCACTGGCAAAAAGAAGATAACTTTGTTTTTTATATCCATCCATTTGAAGTAGCTTCTGGGAAGTTAGATAATGGAATTAAAATGGGATTGAAAAATTACTTTAGATTTCAAATTGGACGGAGAAATTCCGAAGAAAAATTATATAAATACATTGATTGGTTAAAAAAACAAAATGTTAAATTTATGACTTTTATAGAATTTATAAAACAAGTAGGTATATAAAATGCAAAAGAAGATTTTTATTACTGGTGCAAATGGAATGATTGGTAGTGCTCTTGTTAGAAAATTGGTTGATAAATACCAGTTAATCTTACTCTCACCAGATGTAAATAGAATAGAGAAGTTTTCAGATGAAGTTACTATTATCAAGAAAAAACTTTCTGATTTAGAGGAATGGAAAAAACAATTAGAAGGTGTCAGTTGTTTAATTCATTTAGCAGCAGCGGTACATTGGACTCCTAAAACCGAAGAAGATAAAGAGTATTTTAAGAAAGTTAATGCTGAAGAGACTAGAAAAGTATTTTTAGCTGCGAAAGAAAAGAAAGTTGATAAATTTTTATTTTTCAGTACCAATGATGTATATAGGCCTTCTGAACAAATTATTACTGAAAAAACTGAAGTTAATCCGAGCAATATTTATGGGGAAAGCAAACTTCAGGCGGAGAAGTATTTGTTAAATGAGAGTAAAGAGAGTGATACAGAATTAGTTATCTTTAGAGCGGCCTCTGTATATGGTAAAAATGATAGAGGCAGCATGAAAACTTTAATTAATTTGTGTAATAAGGGTATTATTCCTATGTTAGGCAAAGGTGAAAACAAAAAGGCTTTGTTATACTTAGAAGATTTAGTTCAGGTTGTAGAAAAATATATTGAGAGAAATGAAGATTTAAATAGAGAAATCTTTAATATTCATTCTGGTAATTATGAGTATAAAGAGATTATTAATTCTATCTGTGAAGTCTTTGATTTTAAGGTTTTTAAATTTCCAATTCCAGAATGGTTTATTAATAAAATAGCAGCTAAAATTAGTTTTTTAAATAAATTAGAAACTGCTGCAGAAAACAAGATTACTTCCAGTAAAAAGGCTGAGGAATTACTTGGTTATAGGAGTGAGTTTGATTTAGTTCAGGGGTTAAGTGATGCAAAAGAATATTATCAGAAATAATAAATTATCTGTAATAAAATATATTTCAAAAAAATAATTAAATAGAATTAGGTGATAAAAGAATGATAACAGCACTAATTATGGCTGGAGGAGAAGGAACTAGATTCTGGCCTCTTAGTAGAAAAGATCATCCTAAACAGTTTTTAAAGCTAAATGATAATCAGAAAACAATGCTGCAGGAAACTGTAGAAAGAATAAATGAACTTGTTCCCTTAGAACAGGTTTTTATTGCAACAAATGAAGCTTATCAAAAAGCAATCAAAAAACAGCTGGATGGTATACCAGAAGAAAACATAATAGTAGAACCAATGAAAAGAAATACTGCTGCCTGTATAGGTTTATCTTCAGTAGTTATTGAAGATAAATATCCTGGGTCAACAATGATTGTTTTACCAGCTGATCATTTGATTAAAGATCAAACAAGATTTATAGATATTTTAAGAAAATCAATTATGACTGCAGCTACCGGTAAAAACTTAGTTACTATTGGTATAGAGCCAACTCATCCAGAAACAGGATATGGCTATATTCACTTTGGCGATCAATTACATACTATAGATGGAGACCAGGTATTTGAAGTTAAAAACTTTACTGAAAAACCTGATTTAAGCACTGCTAAAGAGTTTTTAGAGGAAGGAACATATCTTTGGAACAGTGGTATGTTTACCTGGCAGTTAAGCAGTATTCTAGCTAATATAGAGACTCATTTACCTGAAATGTATGATTCCTTGCAGAAAATAAAGAAGGCTTTAGGAACAGATTCAGCAAAAAAAGTAATTAGAGATGAATTCGAAAATATGCAGAGTGTTTCCATTGACTATGGAATTATGGAAAAAGCAGATGATATCTTTGTTATTCCTGGGTCTTTCGGCTGGGACGATCTCGGTAGTTGGCCTGCTTTGGAGAGAGTTAAAAAAGTAGATGGTAATGGTAATGTAGTAATAGGTAAACATTACGGTATAGATACTACTAATTCTATTATTCACAGTCCTAATAAGGTAGTAACTACTATTGGGCTTGATGATGTGGTAATAGTTGATACAGAAGATGCTATTTTAATCTGTGATAAAAAGCGAGCTCAGGAAGTTAAAGAGATTAGAAATATTTTGGCAGATGATGGTTTGCAGGATTGTTTATAAAGTAAAACGTTCACGTGTTGTGGACCACTCGATATATTTAGAAATTTTTAATTGAATATTAAATGCAGTTATCATTACACCACTACTCTCACCAGAAAATTTAAGGTGAGAGTTTTCTGTTTATTTAGAGTAAGACCGAATACTTTCATAAATTTTAATTGCTTGATACTGCGGCAATGTTCCGGCAGAGAAGCCGGTTATTTTTTTAGCTTGTGCTAGAAAAAGTGCCAGCAGCAGAAACTGCTGCTTTGCTAAGCGAAAAATGTACCACCTGCTAATTGAATTGTGTACCAGTTGGCAGTGATAAATAAGATTTTACACTTTTCGCTCATTAAGATTTTACTGGTTTTACTAAAATTTGTAATTGTGTTTGCTGCAATAATTGGGGATTTCAGTTTGCAACTTTCTGCATTGTTACTTTGTAATTCCCAATAATTTTAAAATAACACATTATGGAGGAAGTTATAGTGAAAAAAATTAAGATATTAAAAAATAAAGGTGAATATAACTAGTTATTGAATATATTACTATGGAAATTAATATTTTCAAGAAGGGGTTTTTGTTATGACAATACCTTTAAAAGAAATAAATATAGCAATAGGTATGGGCAAGGCGATCTTAGCTTTTAAAGATAAAAATAATATGGGACTTGCTGAAGCAATTTGGGAAACTTTTAATGAAGCAGTAGGATTTAAAGATAATAAGGATGAGCTTGAATCTTTATTTAGAGAAGCAATTTCTGAGACAATTGAAGAAGAAAAGAAAATACTTGAACAATATACTTTTCAAGATGGAGAAGTTGAGCTAGAAGTTGAAGATTTTATAGATGCAATAAAAAGATCTGATGCTTCTTTTGCTAATAATGAATTATTAAAAATGAATGAAGAAGAATTCACCGATAATTTAGTTAACCATTTGCAAGAACATCTTTTAATTGGTGGAAATAATTTATCTAGAGATGATCTGAAATCAGTTTGTCGTAATTTTTTATCTCATTTCAGAAATAAGTTGCAAAAAAAGATTAAAGATAATGAACATAGATTTAATGATTTAATACTGGATTATTTAAGAGAAAATGTAGGAATTTCAGAAAAAATCAAAATTGAATTAAATAATTTTTTAGATAACTATAACTTGGATAAGACTCAAATAAATAGAAAGTTAGATTCAGTGATCGATAAATTAGAAAAATTGGAGAATGGGGAGAAGCTAAGTTTTGATGAATTATTAGAAAAAATATATGAAGAATATAAAACTAAAGATTACGATGATCCTGAAATAAGGAATTTATTTTTAGAAAAATTAAAAGAAATATTAGGAAGAATTGATCAACAGGGAGAAAAAGAGTTCCAACTTTTAATTAATACAATATTATTACCTTTTCCACCATCTTATAAAAAAACGAGAGAAATAAACTATCATGAGAAATATGATTACATAAAAAGAATTATTTATATTTTGACTCTAATAATTATTAAATTTCCAGATTTAAAATTAAAACATGAAATTGGATATCCAATTAAAATTTCTAAAAAACATAACATTTGTTATCTATATACAAAAGATAAAAAGAGGATTGATAAGGCTCTTGTTGATTTTTTTACATATGAGAACTCTAAATTTTCTGATTTAAGCTCTATTTGTAAATATTTAATTGGTAATTCAGCTGCAAATTGTGATAATAAACCTTACGGTTATGAATTAGATCTTAATTCAATCATTCCTCGTATAAGTGAAGTTCCTTCAACTAAGGGGAAAGAATTTTTTCAGCTTGATTTATATGCAGATCAGTCGATTATAACCCATTGCGGTAATTGTTTTATGCTTGAGATTCAAATGGGTGAGACTAAAGATGATTTAATTAAAAGATTAAATAAACTGCTGGAGGTTAAATAAATGTTAGAAAATATTTTTATAAATAATTATGATCTAAAAAAACATAAAAACGATAATCTAGAGCACTTTGATTCCTACTTTACAGATTTAGAAGAGGAAAAATATTTATTTGTTTATAGTATATTTAATTCTTTTAAAGAATTAGAGGATAATTGGAAGGATTATCAAAACGAGGATATTGCACTATATTTGCAAAACAAACTTTATAAAGGTATGGATTTACGCTGGGATATTTATTATTTGTTATTTTATAAATCACAGTCTGAAATAAGCCAATCAAAAATTTATGATATTGAAAGAAATAAATATATATGTCGTAAGTTAGTTATTCCAATGGGAAGTAAAGAAGAGATTATAGGTGATTTGAATCTTAAACTTCCAATTAGCAAAAATTTTTATAATTTATCGCAATCAACAAAATCATTTAGCGAAAAAGATTTTTATGAAAAATTAATTAAAAAAATGGAAATTAGAAATTCAAGGCTTTCTGAAAATGAAATATTTAATCCTTTAGAAAACAAAGATAAAATTAGAAAACTGGCTGTTGAGGAGAGTGACAATCTATAATGGAGGACTTACAAATCTTAAAAGTTGAAATTGATCATTTCCGAGGTTTTCGAGAGCCGCGGGTATTTAAACTAGAAGAGGGTACAGATCTAACAATTTTATCAGGATCAAATGGATTTGGTAAAACTTCTTTTTATGATGCTGTAGAGTGGGGTTTTACCGGGAAATTATTTCGTTATGAAGATCCCAACGAAGAAAAAACAAAAACACATTTTATAAATCATAAGTTTGGAGCAGGCGAAGAAGTTGAAAAAGCTGCTGAAGTTAAAATATATTTTGGAAATAAGCAGGAAGAATATGTATTAAAAAGACAGGCAGATAATTATGAAAATAAAGCTAGTGATTATGGAAATTATAGAAGTGCGGTATCTTTGAAGGGGAAAGATGGTCAGGAATATTTTGAAGATGATGCAATGAAAAAACTGAATGAGATTATTTTAAAGGAGGAGTGGCAGGATAGAATCAATTTTGCTGATATATTTAGTGATTATCATCTTTTAACACAGGATAAATTAAATTATTTTGTCAGTAATTTAAAAGGTCCCAGGCGTTGGGAACAAATATCTAATCTGATTGGTACTCATCGTTTTTTAAATCATCAAAATGACTATCAAAAGTTATTGAATGAAATAAATTCTGACTTAGAGGCTATTGATAATGAATATAATGATTTAATTAGTGAGAGAAAAACTTATAGTGAATTGATTGATGAACAAAAAGAACAAGAATCAGATAATAATATTAATTTAAATGAATATTTTAAAGTGGTAAAAAATAATTTAAAGGAAATATCTGAAAAAGTTTCTTTAGATTATAATATTCCTGACTTTAATGCTTCAAACGATCTTGGTTTTGTTAAGGATATAAAAGAAGAGGTTATTAATTTCAGATCATCAGTTAAAGGAAAAGAAAATAATGCAAAAAGAAGATTAGAGAACTTAAATGAATTAAAAGTTGACTCCGTTGATTATTTAAAGAAGATTAATAAATTTGAAGAATTGAAAAAATTAGTACCTTTATTGGAAGAAAAAAAAGATCTTCAATATATCAAAAATAATTTATCTGAATATCAAGATCTTTCAAAAAGAATTAAAAAATTGAAAATAGAGAAATCAGGGAACAAAAATGATTGTAGTGAACTTGAAGAAAAAAAATCAGAAATAAAAAAAGATATAGATAACTTAAAAGAAGCCGTTCTTTTTATTATAAATAGATTAAATGAAGAAGATAAACTAAGCCAGCAGATATCTAAATTAATAATATTCTTAAAGTCAAGAAAACTGCCAGATTATCAAATAGATAAAGATTTATTTGGGAAATTGGAAAATATAAAAAAAGAAATATCATCTAAAGAGAAAAATTTAGTGATGAAAAAAGAAAATTTATCAAATTTAGAAAATGAATTATCTAAAGAAAATACTTTGAATGATAACCTGAATCAGTTATTGTCGGATAGTTTATCATTTCTTAATGGTCGGGATATAGAAGACGATCAAAAAGTAGGTTGTCCTGTTTGTGATAGCCAATTTAAGTATAAAAAACTTATTAGTAAAATAAATGATAAAATAAATTCAGGAAATGAGGCAGTGACAAAATTAAGGGCAGATATTCAAGAGTTAACTGACAAAATTAATGAAGAAGAGGAAGATCTGGAATTTTTAGAAGCTAATACATTAAATCTGTTTAAAGACTTATTATCCGATATAGAAAAAGAAATTGATGCGAAAAACAGTCAGGATGAGGAAATTACAAATAAAATAAATAGAAAAATCTCTAGAAATAATGAGATTGACGAAAAAATTAAAGCTCTTGATCAGATGAACAAAAAGATAAGTGACTTAATTTCCAAATATAAACTAGAAGAT
>Ga0247721_100460_pt1 | contig 12690 bp, 19 predicted proteins | sample MSEWel2017_08_16_FD_189089 | JGI IMG/M metagenome (GOLD analysis project Ga0247721, IMG submission 189089) | Subsurface sediment microbial communities from gas well in West Virginia, United States - MSEEL Well Study Marcellus 3H_2017_08_16 | ecosystem: Environmental > Terrestrial > Deep...
CACAAAAGAGCCCTCGTGCTTACAGCACGTAAATTTGTCCGCCTCGTTTTTGCTCTGCTAAGCAAAGGCGAAATATATCAACCACGGAGGTAGATAATTATTGCAAATTAGTCTGTTTACTTTATTTTCTATCAGAACTATTATTTAGTCATGGGCTGAATTGGTAAAAATTACTATTCGGGCTAGGCGGATAGATCTATGCCTAATTTAACTATTTTCAACCAAATAAATTAAATTATTTTCTTTTTTCTTCTTGACATCTTACCGTATTACTAGGTTTTATTGTCGTTACTCTATTATACACAGATTTTGTGCCTCACGACAACTAGCCTAACACATAGGGATAGATGATTTTATCATTGGAGAAGATTATTCTTCCTATGATATTGGTATTTTTGCTAAAACCTATAATATTCAAAACGGTATATATTTGATTGGAGATGAACCAAACTACCAGGCAATTTTTATAAAAGCTACCCTAAAAAATGGAGCTTATCCTAATGAGTGGATCAAAGTTGATAAAGAACTTAAATATTATATGTATTCATTAAAGGATAATTATGATCCAGAATATAAATTCAATCAGGCAATTATTAACTCTAATAATATTCCAATTTATGTTTTTATAAAAGAAGGAACAATTTGTACTTTAAATGGAATTTATAAATATGTTGAATATGTTGTCGAAGACGATGGCAGCAAATGGTTTAGACTCAAAAAAATTAACTCTATTGATGCCGATGTTCCAATGACTAAAGAAGAATATGATAATGAATTAAATAAAAAAGTAGAAGAAGCTGAAAAATCAAGTGAGGGTGAAGCGAGTAAAGAAATTGGCAATAAAAGCCCTAAAAAAGTTAAAACTTTAGTCAATGAATTTGAAAGAGATCCGGAAGTTATTGTTGAAGTTTTAAAAAGAGCAGATGGAGTATGTGAGGAATGTAATGAAAATGCTCCTTTCAAAAGGAAATCAAATGGGAGTCCATATTTAGAAGTTCATCATAAAAAACCACTTTCTGAAGGCGGAGAAGATACAGTTGATAATGCTGTTGCTTTATGTCCAAATTGTCATGCAGAGGCTCATTATGGTTTTTAGATGTATATTTTTGAATACTTATTTTTTAGAGGTGGCTTTAGATTGCCATCTTTTTTATTGTATATTTTGTGAATTATTTACCAATTTTTTTATAATCATAAGTTCCATTGTATATTTTATATTATTATTAACAATATATGTATTTTTTGGGTCGGTTGGGACGGTAATATAGAAAAGTATTTTTAATTAGAGAAAAAATTTCAAAAATTTTTTGTAGTAGAAAAAAAGTTTCTTAAAACTGCGACCCAACCGTCCCAAAAAAGATAATTATTCTAACTAACAATAGAAATAAATAATTAAAAATTCTTTAAAAAGTGAATTGTGATACATAATATAAAAAAAGTTTTATAATGTATTGAAAAGAACATAAAAATGTGGTATTATAATATATAAGATAGAAGAAAGGGGAGTAAAAAAACATGACGGAATTAAATCAGATTAGGATTAGAGTAAGCAATAACCATAAAAAAATGCGAGGTTTATTTTCTTTAACGCAAGAAGATATAGCAAAAAAAATTGGTATAGGGAGAGCTACAATATCCAAAGTAGAAAGCAAAAATCAAAAGTTCAAAATTACCAAACCTAATATGTTACTAACAGCATTCATATTCAAAAATGAATTAGAGAAAAAGAAAAAAAAGATTGCAGGTATTAGTTTAATAGGAAAAGAAATCGATTATACTGAAGTAATAAAACAACTAGAGGATGCTAGTATAAAAGAGGAAGCGATAAAAGACTTTTTGGGTAAACATGGGCAGCAATTCATAAAAAATGCAGATAAAGAGAAAAGAGATATGATAATGTACATGTGGTTTTATATTTTAGCAGATCTGTTTAAAAAGCCTAATGAAGTTGATTTACCAAACGAATTTTTAGATGAAGAAACCCTTAAAAAAATAATTTATGGGTTAATTAATTATTATGAATTTACTTTGAAAGATATTTTTTTAAATAAAAAAGAAAAATTTGATGTTAATCAAACTTATGACTTCGATCCATACAAATTCATGGATTATGTCAATGGGAAGGGGGTGTAAACATGAATCCGATAATCAAAATGCGTAAAGAAAATGGATTGACCAGGAATGAATTGTCGTTGGTTTTGGAGGTGCCCTATTCTACATTAGCAGAGATAGAAAATTCTAATTACAAAAACCCAAAAAATGTAATTGAAAAGCTGGCAGATGTATTCGAGCTTGATGAGGACCTACTATTAAGAGATTACAATAACTGCAGGGAAGAAAAGAGAAAAAAAATTATGAATAAAATAAAATGAAAAGAGAGGCGATAAAAATGTTACGAGAAGTAGATAAAAAAAATGAGTCCACCTTTTACCAGAAGGCAGACTCTTTTCATATTAAACATTCCAAATTAATTTTATCAAAATTAAGAAGAGAAATCAATAGAACCGCTATTAAGGGGGTTTTATTATGAAGAAGGCTGAAAATGCAGCTAGATTATATAAAAAAACTGGATTATCTGTTATTCCAATAAGTCCAGGCAAAAAAACACCGAAAATGAAGTGGAAGCAATTTCAGAAAAGAATTATGAGCCTGGAAGAAATAGAGGAATATTTCGGCAAAAATTCAAATATAGCAATTGTCACAGGTAAAATAAGCAATATTATTGTTCTTGATATTGATCCTAGAAATGGTGGAGATGAGACGCTTAAAGGTCTTAAGATACCAGACACTGTAACTGCTGAAACTGGAGGAGGAGGTCTTCATTTTTATTTTAAATATCCAGAAGGTTTTGATAAAATATCTCCTTTTAGTAACACGAAAGAGTACCCTGGGGTAGATTTAAAAGCTGATGGAGGATACATAGTGGGAGAACCTTCTTTACATCCTAGTGGAGAAAGGTACAAATTTGTTGAAGGTAAGTGTTTTGGTGAAATTGAACTTGCTGAAGCTCCAGAATGGTTGATTAAATTTATACGAAAAAAGCAGTCTGGAAATGGAAAAAAAACTAAAAATAATAGTCCTAAAAAGGCAAAAACAAATTATAGTTCAATGAAAATCGATAATATCTTTGATGCGGTAAATAAATCGGTAGCTATACTTGAAGTCTGGGATAGATATGGTGATGGCCAGGAACCTATTAACAACAAGATATGCTGCCCATTTCATGATGACAGTAATCCATCGTTAAGTTTCAAGGTTGAAGAAAACTATTTTAATTGTTTCGTCTGCCAGGATGTTGGTGGGGGTCCTGTCGATTTAGTAAAAAGATTAAAAAATGTAAGCGCGATAGAAGCCGTAAATATCCTTGAGGAAGATTTTAACCTTGATTTAGATAAGTATAGAATAGATAACAATAACACCCAAAGCAATAATAGGATAACAAGTTCAGATAAAGAAATCTTCGAATTAGTTTTAAAACATAGCTTAAAATCAATTAAAGAAGAGCATCTTGATTTTCTAAATGATAATTACTCTTTAAGTAGAGATATAGCTAAGAAGTATAAAATAGGATTTATAGATTATAATGACCTAAAAGACAAGTTAGATGAATATAGTCAGCAAGAACTAATGAGTTCTGGTTTCTTTAAGAAGCTAAAAAACACCAGTAAATTGGAGTTTATTTTCCATAATCATATTGTGATACCCTATTTTGATGCAGGGAAAGTACACTTTTTTGCTGGCATCAATATTTCTAAAGGCTATGAAGGTAAACGTAGGTACATGAACAATAAAAAAGAAGTCTTTAGTCCTGGGGAAGTGATAAAATGACCCAGACACTAATAGTTCAGGACGAATTGGATGCTATACAAATTAGTGAGTTAACAGAAAAAAATGTAATAGCAATTGGAATGGATGGTTTTGATAGTTCGAAAGAAGAAAGTCTAAAAAAGAAAATCAATTCTAAAGATGAAGTGGTAATCCTGACTTCAAGAAGTTCTAATAAAGAACCAATCTATAAAAACAAGAGTCAAATTATATATGTAGCAGAAAGGCTCCTGGCAAATAATATTTTTGCCAGGGTTGCCGATATTATCTGGCCAACTAGCATAAGAGAGTATATAAATGCTGGTAATGATTTAGAATCAAAAATTTCTGAGGCAGAAACTTTGTTGGATAAAATAATAAAGGATATACCTGCCCTATACAACAAGGGGAGAGATGCAATTAATGGAATCAAAGATGATTTGATTCCTTTAGTTGCTCAATTAGATCGTGATTTTTGGGATACTTACATTGAGATGACAAGGAATAAATTTGCTGAGATACCTTCATGTAGCAAAAGTTCTTTCAAAAAATCTACTATGGAAGAGATGCTTGAAGAGAAGCGTAAGGAATTAGAGATTGACACTCACAAAGTTTGGGGAGAAGGTACAGACTTTAAGCCAGCACTATTAGCTCGAGAAATCCAAAATAATTATGATTTTATTGCTCTAGGTAATGGTGGTTCTCCTGATAGATACACCCTATATTTTTATGATAAAGGGGTTTACAAACCGAATGGAGAATCAATGCTCCACAAATTGCTTCAGTCAGACTCTTTTTTAGGTAATAATTGGAAAAAAAGAGATGCTGACGAAACTGTCTCTTATATCAAAAGGGCAAATCCTCAAAATCCTATTGAAATGATCAGGGCAAACAGCAATAAATATCCAAACCTAGTTAACTGTAAAAACGGAATGGTAGATGTGTTTACAGGTGAAAAAACAGAGCATAACCCAATCTATAATTCTTTAAACCAGTTAAATGTTGAATATGATCCTGATGCTAAATCAGACAAGTTAGAACAGGTAGTTAGAGATATTTTAATAGATGAAGCAAGCCCTGATGAAACTAAAGTTGATCTTTTTTATGAATTTCTAGGATGGACAATTTATAACGGTGAAGTCAATATGAAAAAGATGCTTTTTTTATTAGGTAAAGGGGATAATGGTAAGAGCGTTTTGTTAACTTTAATAAACTCACTATTAGGTTCAAGTAATTATTCCTCTTTAAAACTACAAGATATCGCTGAAGATCAGTTTGCAGCTGCCGGTTTATTTGGTAAGCTAGCAAATATTAATGGAGACCTTGACAGTACTGATATAACGGAGACATCCTTGATTAAACAGCTAACAGGTGGCGATATAGTTGAAGTAGATCAGAAGTACAAAGAGCGGCTTCAATTTAGAAACAGAGCAAAACTTATATTCGCTTTAAATTCGCTCCCAGTAGTTAGAGATTATAGTTCAGCATTTTTTGAGCGTCTTATTATACTCTCATGTCCTAATACATTTAGGCCAGGAATGGAGAAATATGATCCCAATCTTATGCAAAAAATTACAACAGAAGAAGTAAAAAGTGCTTTATTTAATAAAGCACTTGAAGGATTAAACAGACTCAAAAAGAATGATTGGCAGTTCACAGAGTGTAAATCATCTGAAGAACAAGTCAGAAAATATCAGATAGAAGCTAACCTTGTTATGGGATTTCTGAAAGAAATGTGTGAAGAAGTTCCAGGAGCTAAGTTACCTAAACAAGAACTATATGATCTATACTTAAGGTGGTGTCATTCAAATAATTACCACCCCTTTAGTAAGCGTAATTTTTTATCCAAAGTTAGAGATAACTCATTAATTTGTGTTAAGGATGGAAAGGCAGCAATTGATGGTAAAAGTCAACGGGTTTTTCAGAATATAAGAATTGATCAAGATGCCAAGTCTAATTATTATAATACTTTATAAAGGAGAATTAAAAATGTTAAGAATTGAAGAACCAATTCAAAAGACAGCAGATGATTTTCACGCGAACTATAACCATAAATATGGTAATGTGTCATTAAAAATTGATAAATTAGATGAAGAATTCAAGACGATAAGTGATCATATTGATTATTCAGAAGTGTATTTCGATGATTATTCAGAAGAAGTGTTCGAACGCTTTGTTTATATGTTTTATATCCAAAAAAAATGGATTTTTTCAAGAATAAAGACAACATTATTACCAGAAATAAAAAGAATAATTGATTTAGACCCTTTATATGATTATGAGGACACTGAAAAAATTGCCCGAAGATATGTTGGTCAATATATTTGGCCGAAAATTATTGCAAAAAATAACTTAGCTCAAAAAGCATTGGATTTAATAGACCAACAGTATTATATGGAAGATGGGATGTGTTATAAAGGGCAGAGAGAGGGGCTATCAAAAGTTGATAGTGTGAAATTAGACATGTATAAATACAGTGAAGAAATTAATTACGATCAATTTAAATTTGCTTAAAATTAACATCCAACCCCTGTTTCAGCAATGGAGCAGGGGTTAATTGCGTTATAATGAAAGAAAAAACCAAAATTAAATATAAGTATAGTGAAGGCCAAGCTGGATGTTGAATTATATTTTTCAGAAAGGAAGTGGTTTATGAAGAAAAAATTAGAAAATTTTATAAAGGAATTAGCTCAAATTATTGATACTGATGATCTTGAATCAATCAAAAAAAAGTCTGAACACTGGCAGAGCAAAAACAAAGGCAAAGAGTTACTATCCAATTTAGTATTTTATTTCAAGTTTTTCTATAACACAATCGTAGATTTCTTAAGCAATAAAGAAAATATCCCCTGGAAGGCTGCAGCCATTAGTGCTGCAGTTTTGCTATATATAATGAATCCCCAAGATTTAATACCTGATTATATTACTGTTGTGGGTTACGCTGATGACATGATAGTCATTTCGCTTTTTTATCCAATTGTCAAAGACTATAAAACATAATAACAATGTTGAGCTGTTAGAGATTAGAACATTAATCTCTAGCAGCTTTCTTTATTTTGAAAGGAGAATTAAAAATGTGTAGAGTATCAGAAAAAGGAAGAAGCTTTTGCTTTCACTTATTTGGTTACGACTTGGATTTTCCGGAAAGGTATACTCTTTCCATTCCCGAAAAGATAATTAATTATTTTGATACCTTAGAAACTGATGAAGAAGATATAGAAAATATCTTATGGAAGTTGGGAGATGCAGCAATTGCGGCTAAAGATAAATTTGTTATTTACAATAGGTCCTCAACTGATTTCCTGTTATTTAACATAGACTTAGATGAAGCTTATGATGGTTTTTATATCAATCTCTTAAGCTGTTTTAAAAAGAATAATCTTGGTCGACTAAATGAAAAATACCCTATTATAACAATCAACTAAAAGGAGAGTGGCTAAAATGATTGATGGCAAAGAAATAGCAAAGCTTATTAGAAAGAGAAATGATGTAATCATTGAGAAGTTCGAAGATGGGTCATATAACGTAACAGACACTTACATCATGGTTAAACTCAATGAAGCTGAATTTGGTAAGCTTTTCGCTAAATACAACAGTTACAAGTCAACTGCAGATATTCCCTTTAGCTTCGAAGGAACTATCTCTTCTGCTGGGGGTAATATATTTGCAGAAAATAAGCTGAACACTAAAACAGTTACCAGTCAAATTGGAAATGCTAAGTATGAGGCAGTAATTACTGATTTCTACAAGAAAAATGATTCAGGTGACGAGGTTCGACTCTTTAAGGCAGGTAATGAAATTGGAATGTTCAACCGAGATTATGAATTCTTGCTTCAATATGGGGTTAAATATAAAACCAAAGACAACAAGAATCCTCTATTCATTTTAGATAATCAGGATGATGTTAAAGCTGTTATTATGCCGGTGCTTGATAAGGGTGAGAAGCCGATTAAAGAGATACTCAAGGACTTGACTAATGATAACTACCTAAAGATTAAATCAGCGTAGGAGGGGTTAAATAGATGTATGTAAAGGAATGTCCGGAGTGCAAAGGTAAAAGCTACAGTGCTGGTAAAAAGAATTGGATCTGTCCCTACTGTGGTGAAGATTTAAATGATGTTGAAGCAAAACAACCGGAAAATTAAGGAGGCAGTCATGGAAGCAATTAAATTAAAACCAAAAATAGAAACTCAGAAAAAGCAAGATGATTATTTTGTAATTGATAATGACCAAAAAGCTAACTGGGCGTTACGGAAGATTAGACACCTAAAAAAGAAAAAGAATGAAAATGATGATTTTGCTGAAACAGAAATTGCAGCTATTCAAAAAGAGATTGATGAGGTCAACAGCTGGCTAGAATCTGAAAACAGCACCTTAAATAATGATATAGAATATTTAGAGATGAAGCTTAAATATTACGCTCTGGATTTAAGAGATGATGATCCGGAACTAAAAACATATAAACTACCCTTCGGCCAGCTGCAGTTTAGAAAACAGAGGAATAAGTGGGAATATGAAGATGATAAGCTGCTGGAGTTTGCAGAAAAGAATTTAAAAGATGCTGTTAAAGTCAAAAAGAGAGTTGATAAGAGGAAGCTGAAGCAGAAGATTAAGGTAGTTGGTGATAAAGCGGTAGTAGCTGATACCGGTGAGGTTATTGCAGGAATTAAAGTCATAGAAAGAGGTGAAAAGTTTAAAGTTAAGACAGATGTTTAAGCTGATCAATAAGTAAAATTTGAATAAAAAAATCAAAGCTCAGCCTTAACCGGCTGGGCTTTTTTAGGGGGTAATTAGATGAATAAAAATAAAACCAAAAAATTATTAGAGCAGCTCAATAACAGAATTGATTCAGTTAGGGAGTCAGATGAGTTTAAAAGCATGCTCCAGTTTTTAGGTAAATTCCATAACTACAGCTATCAGAATTCTATTCTAATTCAGATGCAGAAACCTGATGCAAGTTATGTTGCCGGATATAAACAGTGGCAGAAGAAGTTTAACCGTAATGTCAAAAAAGGTGAAAAAGCTATCTCTATTCTAGCTCCTTTCACCTATAAAAAGAAAATTAAGGCAGAGAAAATAATTGGTGGACAGCTAAAAGAAGTCGAAAAAGAAGTTAAGAGAATGTATTTTAGGACGGTCAATGTATTTGATGTCAGCCAGACTGAAGGTGATCCACTGCCCAATCTAGATATCTCAGTTGCTGATGATTACAGCAGACTTTATAAACCACTGGCTCAATATACTGAGTTTAAGGATATAATCCTGAAGCTAAAGTTGCTGCCAGAAGCTCTCAAAGGCTATTCTAGAGGTGGAGAAATTGTACTCAATAAAATACTCAACCAGACCGAAAGATCAGGAGTGTTAGTCCATGAATTAGGACATGAATTGCTCCATCAGAAGTGTGGGTCTGAACTGAGCAAAGAAGTCAAAGAAATGGAAGCTGAAGCTGCTGCTTTTGTGGTAATGGATCACTATGGTGTAGATATTAAATCAGATAAATACCTAGCTTTATATAAGGAATCCTATGATTTAAAGCAGAGCTTAAAAAGAATCGACAATTTAGTTTCAGAGATTATTAATTACTGTGATGATTATCTAATTAAGAACAAAGAAAACGATAAAAAGTTGAAGGAGGTTGTTTAAATGGGAGCTCAAAATAAAGTTGTTGATATTGAAAGCAGGAATAAGGAATTGATCAGCTTTACTCAAAAAGAAGTTGAAACTATTAAAAGAACAGTGGCCAGTGATGCTAATACTGATGAGCTGAGGATGTTCCTGCATATTGCTAAAACCTATGGTCTGGATCCCTTTAATAAAGAGATATTCTTCTGGAAGATAAAAGGTAAGCCAACAATAATGACTTCCAGAGATGGTTATCTAAAAATAGCTGACAGACATGATGAGTATAACGGGCTGGTATCAGATGTGGTTAGAGAAAATGATAAATTCAGAAGAAAAGCTCAGGGTATAGATCACGAGTACGGTACCAATCGTGGAGATATTATAGGAGCCTATGCCTTAGTCTACAGAAAGGATAGAGAGTATCCAGTCTATGTCTTTGCTCCTTTTCAGGAGTATTTTGCCGGCACCAGGGTCTGGAGCCAATATCCGTCAGCTATGATATTAAAAGTGGCTGAATCAATGGCGTTAAAGAGAGCTTTTACTGTTTCAGGTCTGGTTAGTGCTGAAGAAATGGATGTTCAGCGTTTAAATGAGAAAGATAAAAAGAATCCTAGAAGGCCGTTTTCTAAGAAAAAGAAGGAGTCTGAAGATAATAAAGAAGAGCCAATAGAAATAGAAGCTGAATTATCTGAGAGGGAAAAAGAGATTAAGAAGATAGTGGGTGACAATAAGAATCTAAGAAAAGATTTATTTACCTACCTGAGGGAAGTGAAAGAAAAGGAAGGTCTAGATAACGATAAGCACATCTCAATAGATGATTTAAGTGATAGCCAGTTTAAACAGCTTAAAAATATTTTAAATACATTTAAGAAAATGGCTTAAATAGAAGGGGTGATAATAGATGCCTAAATTCAATGTTAGATGTAGCTGGAGAGAATTTCATGGGGGAAAATTAATAATTAAAGCAGCAGATAAAGAAGAAGCTGTGGAATTACTTAAGACAGATCAGAATAGATTATTGGAAGTATTGATTGATAAATATGCTAATGAAACATTTGAGAGCTTAAGTGATATTGAGTTAATTCCGGGAGATGCTGATACTGATAGAGATCTGGATTTGATTATTGATGCTGGAGAAATAGAAGTTTGTAAAAGCTAATGAGGTGATAAAGATGCCGGTTAACGGAGTGCCCAGTGATCAATGGAGAACTAAAAAAGCCTTAGGACCGTATGCTGAGCCGATGGATGAATTAGAGTTATTGGAAGAACAGAAATCGATTCGACTAAAAAGATTGAAAAATAAATATAAAGGAGTAGATAACGATGGTTAATATCCAAAAATTTTCACTGAGAGTGGTTAAAGAAAATGGTGGGCGATATGATATTGATAAAACTATTAATAACCCTATAGCAGCAAGGAACTTGTTTATTGAAGTGGCTGAGTTAGATAAAAGAACTGAAGAAGTCTTTGTGATGGCGACTATAGATGTGAGAAATAAGGTGACTGGATTATTTGAAGTTTCAACCGGCACCTTGAATTCAAGTCTTGTTACACCCAGGGAAGTATTTAAAAGAGCAATCTTACAGAATGCAGCCGGTATAGTATTAGGTCATAATCATCCTAGTGGTAACATAGATGCGAGCAGTGATGATATTAATATTACTAAAAAGTTGGTTAAGTCAGGTAAGATACTGGGAGTTAATGTAGTAGATCATATTATAGTTGGTAATGAAGGTAATTACAGCAGTATGAAAGAGGAAAATCACATATAGAGAGGAACTTAGTAGATGCTAAAAATTGATAGTATTGAATTTGATGATAAAAAGAAGGATAACGGAAGATTAAATAATTATATTAGAACTCCAGAAGATGCTGTAGGGATATTTGTGGATGTGCTGAAGATGGATGCTCAGGAAGAAGCAGTAGGAATGATTGCTTTAGATAGTGATGACAGATTAATTGCTGTAGTAGAACTAATTAGGGGAGGTGATGCTTTTCAAAAGATTGGTACTGATGATTTATTTTATAAGGCTTTAAGATTAGAAGCTCATTCTATTATATTAGGTTATAATAAAGCTGCTGGATTGAAAGTAAGCAGTGATGATTATGAATTCAATAAATTTCTAATACAGGAAGCTGAGAAATTCAGAATTAAAATCAATTATAATTTGATAATTTCAGGTAGAAATTATATCAGTATTAGCTGAGTGTTTATTTAAGAGGCTGTCATTAATTTGATAGCTTCTTTTTTGCTTAGTTAATAGAGTTACTAGTTTCAACTAAAAATTATTCAGAAACCTACCTATGTGCCTTTCTTTCCCTCCTTTAGACTTAGATGAATATAGTACCTATCATGAATATGATACCTATCTTACTTCAACAACAGTAATAGCAGCTAACAAAGGAGGAATTAAGCATGAATAATTATTTAGATTATTTACCTGAAATTCTGGATGAATATGAAGAAAAATTTATTTTAGAACAGCCCAATAAAAGATGCATTACTGGTTTAAGAAATTACACTTTGATGAAATTAATTTTAACAGCTGGCTTAAGGCCAAAAGAGGTTCTAAATCTTAAATGGGAGGATATTGATTTAATTGAATACAGTTTAATGATAAGAGCAAAAAACTTAACTCAAAATAGAAAACTATTTTTAACTTTAGATGCTGTTGATGCTTTAAGAGAATGGAAATATAGGCAGCAGAAAGAAATAGGAAACTGCAGCTTTGTTTTTACTACTTTAGAGGGGAATGTAATTAAGGCCAGGTATATGAGGAGTATGATTTCTAGATATGCTGATAAAGCTTTTATTTGTAAAGACGTTTCTCCCTATACTTTAAGGCACACCTATGGAGCTAAGTTGTATAATACCAATGAAGATTTAAGGAAAGTCAGAAGAAATTTAGGTCTATCTGATTCTAATCATCTTAAAATTTATTCTATACTTGCGGATCAGGATGTTGGATTTTTATATTGAATTAAAACTTTATTTAAAATAGAAACTAATATTAAGAAAAAGGCCTCTAAATCAAAAAAATAGAGTCTCATATCATCAAAAGTTTTTTTCTTTTGGAGATTTATACAGACTTTTTATTTTAAATTGATGGTTTAAACCTGAATTTAGTTCTTTTTACTCCAAACCCTACTTTTGCGAAGATTTGTTATTTTATTAAGAAGCAGGATTGGCCATATTTTAATTGAAATATAAATACAATCATTTGCGGAATCTTTGCTCTATCTGTATCAAACTTTACAGAGCT
>Ga0247721_100467_pt1 | contig 12399 bp, 12 predicted proteins | sample MSEWel2017_08_16_FD_189089 | JGI IMG/M metagenome (GOLD analysis project Ga0247721, IMG submission 189089) | Subsurface sediment microbial communities from gas well in West Virginia, United States - MSEEL Well Study Marcellus 3H_2017_08_16 | ecosystem: Environmental > Terrestrial > Deep...
GTAAATGGTTCAGCTGGTGGAGGAACATTCCTTTTAGACGAAAATGGTATCAGACATACAAGTGGTAGCTTTAGTATAGACCCCGACGGAAACGCCCATTTTGAAGGCGAGATAGTAATTGGAGGTATTGCAACTTCAACCAATGACTTGGAAACACAATCAGGTGCAAAAAACAAAGCTAATAATGCTGAAAGTAATGCTAAAAGTTATACAGATACCTTAGAAAACTCACTAGGTAACTTAGCATTTGATAATTTAGTAGAAAAGGCTAAACTAGGTTCTACCATCATAGATGGTGGTTACATTAAGTCTTACCTATTAACAGCAGACAATATCGTAACAGGCACTCTTGATGCTAGTGTTGCTAATATAATTAATATAAATGCTAGCAATATAACTACAGGCACTCTTAATGCTAGCAATGTTTCTATAGGGACAAGTACAACTTATGAAGATGGTTATGACCCAACTACTAAAGAAACACCTAGTGGCGCACAGGCAAAAGCAGACACAGCTGAAAGTACTGCAAAGGATTATGCTAATCAAATATCAAATACAAGTGAGAGAATGAGACTAAAGCCTGAGGGTGCTTATTTATGGCATTTTGATGGCAATGTAACAAGTACAGATGGAACAATAGCACAGGTTAACTAGGAAAGGAAGTGGTTTAAATGGATGTGATGTACAGTGCAGATGTTAATAGTACTAACACAGAGCTATCATCAGGTATATCAGACACAGCTACCACAATAGGGGTTGTGGATGCTAGTGTACTTCCTCCTGCCCCTAACATAGCTGTGATTGGTTATGACACTGATAATGCAGAGACAATAAAGTACACAGGTTTAGATGAGACAAACAATAATATAACAGGAGTTACTAGAGGTTTTCAAGGGACAGCAACTCAATGGGGGGTAGAAACAAAAGTTGCAAGAACATTTACTGCTTATGACCATGATACATTTAAAAGTAATATTGAAGAGTTAGACACATCTAAAGTCGAACAAAGCGACTTTGATAGTCATAGTGGTAATAGTTCTTCCCACCATGATAGGTATACTGATAATGAAGCTGTTAGTGCTGTATCTTCTGCCGATGATTACGTTAGGAATACAGGCGATACAATGACGGGGGCTATAACAACTCCTAATGGAGCTATGGGAATCCACTTAGGGGACGACGCCTCAATTGGTGATGTTAACACGGCTAATATGCTCGGTTTACAAGGGCAACAAACCCCCACTAACGGTGGTATTATATTCGGTTCTGATTTAGATACTAATATTTATCGTGGTGGAGCAAATGAATTAAAAACTGACGACCAAATGAATGCTGTTAGCGGTTATAAAACAGGCAATTTCGAAATAGTATACAACAGCTCGAGCGATTCTTTAGACTTTAACTATATAGCTTAAAAAAGGGAGAGGGTAAATATGGATATTATTAAGAAGATTAAGGATATTGAGGGAACATTCGGTCAGTTAAACGAGAGAATTAAGAAGGAACAGGAAGAATTTGAGGAGATTAAAAAAGAAAAGCAACAGACTGTAAATAATATAGTTGATGAACAGAAAAGATTACAGGGAGAAAGAAAAATATTAGTTGCTATGGGTGAAAAACATGGGATACTAGAGGTTGATGAGAAAGGTAACATAACACCTATTGAGCAGTCTGAGGAGTAGATAGTATGAGTTTAGTTGGACATTGGCGACTCGATGGGAATTTAAAAGATAGTAGTATTTATGGTAATGACTTAAATAGTTCAAATATATCCTACTCTAACGGGAAACTAGGTCAAGCAAGGGGCGCAGGCAGTGCTAATATAGCAAACGTTAAAAAAATAAATGTAAAAAATGAACTGTCTATCTCCTTTTGGGTAAAGCCATCTACATCAGGAGCTAGAAGGGTAGTAATGCAAACTGCTTATGCAGGCTCCTTCTGCATTAACCACGAAACAGCAGGTGACTTAAGATTTTACAATGGTAACAATTCATCATATACGAGTTTAGATTCCTCTGTTTTGGACAATGGCAAGTGGTATCATTGTGTGATAACAAGAGACTCTAACAATAACTTAACTTGGTATCTTAATGGGAATAAAGATACATCAAGGTCAAATTCATATAGTGGTGGTACAAGGGTCGATACTTTTACTATAGGTACAGGTTATACAGGGAACGACTTTAATGGACTTATTGACGATGTAAGAATTTACGACCACGCCCTATCCACCAAAGAGATAAAAGAGTTATCTAAAGCTAAAGTATTGCACTATAAGATGGATAATTTTGCAGAGCCTACTGAGAATTATCTTTCGAACGGGGGTTTTTCAAGTGGTAGCGACATAGTAGGAGCAGGAGGGCACGCTAACCCTGAGTATTTTAGTATAATAAATGACCCTGTAGTTACAGCAGACGGTAAATTTGATTATGTGTTAAAGTTTGACTCTACTAGCGGAGCAACTTGTGAGTACCAAGTGTCTGAAGGCATAGGAGATACTGCTCCCGCAAAATATACTATGTCCTGTTGGGCTTATGTTAGCCCCGACTATGATGGAAGTGAGCAATTAATTCATACTAGATGGTATGTATCTGATGATGGAGGCTCTCACCCCATAACGGTGGGAGGTTTTCCTTCTAAAAGAGGTCAGTGGGAAAAAATATCCGTAACTAGAGACCTATCTAATTACTCGGGAGATATTACTTCTGTTAATTGGTATGTAGGTTATCCTCAAAGGAGTAATAATGGTTATATTTTGGTAACAGGCTTACAAATAGAAAAAAAAGACCACGCTACTCCATTCGTAGACGGCGTAAGAGAAGGTAGAGTAACAGACTGTAGTAGTCAAGACAATCACGCTGACTTAGCCTTAACAACAACTCCTAAGTGGACTGAGGATAGTGTTATTGGTGGTGGAGCTTATATCATTAATGAAGGTCAAAAAATAGAGAGAGACTCATTTAAGCTACAAGACCATACTGTCGCTTTTTGGATAAGGCAAGTAGATGGTTATATAGGAAGTTGGGGTAATAATATATTCTCAAATAGCAATTACCGTAACCCTTCAATTTGGCATTATTCGTCTAAGAATGGTTTGCATTGGAACTTAGAGCACAGTGGTACTAATTATTCAATTAACCCTTCTTTTGACTTGAATAAATGGTATTTTGTAGCAGGGACTTGGAGTAGTGAAACTGAGACCTTCAAACTATACAAGGGTGACCTAAGTGGAAACTTTGGCTTAGATGGTAGCACAACTGTTCCTGCCCCACTAGATACAGGTGGAGGAATGTTCTCTATTCACACAGGAACTAATGAGTATGATATTGATGATTTTAGAGTTTACGCTACCGCTCTCTCAGCAGACGATATTAAAGAACTCTACCAACAGCGTGCTAGTATAGACGATAGCGGTAACTTTTTTGCGCAAGAGATAGTTGAGCCTAGAGAAAAATTGCTGATAAAAGAACAGACTAAAAATGTGTATGATAATACTTATCGCTCTATGGGGGCTTGGGGTATTGTCGAGGCTGATGTTAGCAGTTTTGTAGAAAGTGATGATACTTTAGGTAAAACTGTAGTAGAAGGTTTGGTGCATTGTACTTCTGCTGATTATTATTTAACTACTATGGAGTACACGAAAGACAATAATACTAAAGGTTTTAGGCGTTCAATCCCTGCTCCAAAAGACGGTTGGAAAGAAGGTTGGAATTATATCAACTTCGCAGTTAGCGGTTATAATGACGCTGTTAATACTCCGTGGGGGGATATGACACGTTTAGAGTTTTACCGTAGCGGGAATGCGACAGGTGTTGATACTTCACAAGAAATTACAATTAGAAACTTAAAGTTAAAAAAATATTTCGACAATAGAGAGTTTAGTTTTAAAGTAGATAAGAAAGGTATATCTAATCATAATTTATTGTCTGAAAGTATCAAACCCTCAAGTAATATTTTAGACTATTCTACTTGGGAGGTAGGTACAAGTGGTAATCAAAGTGGGTTTAGTCAAAACGGAGACGGAAACTCAATAGTTACAGGCGAAAACCCTTGGGGGAGTATAATACCACTGTGGAGAACTAAAGATAATGACACTACTAGTAATGCAGATGGTGGTTGGAACACTTCTAGTTTTAATGTAGATAATACAAAACTATATAGGTACTCTGTTTGGGTTAAGAGAAATGCCTTAACAAGTGGTAGATTTTATTTTGGTTGCCACGGCTATGGTAGTACAAATGGGGTTATAAACATCGAAAATGGCTCTAACAATACCAATCCTTATTTTTGGACAAGTGGTGGTAGCGGACAAGGGTTACTTGTTGACGAGTGGCAATTGGTAGTTGCTCACATACACCCTCATACGTACTCAAGCTCTGCCGACCATATTGACTCGGGTAGATATGATGTTTACGGCAATAAAATAGGAGGGATAGGCACGGACTTTAAATGGAGGTCTGAAACAACTAGTGGAAATTACAGGACTTATTTGTATTATTCTACAGACCCCTCAACTACTCAATGGTGGTGTTACCCACGAGTAGATGTAGTTGATGGTAGCGAGCCTTCTATAGAAGATTTATTAAAAGGTTACGATTATTTGGAGTCTAAAAGTGGAGACTTTAGTGTCAGACAAAAAGAGAATGAGTTAATAGTAAACAGGTTAAAGGAGGTTTAGAATGGCAGAATTAGCAAGTACGACAATATACGGAGATTTAAAAGTAACAGGAGAGTCCAATGTAATGCCTAGTGGTGGCATAATTATGTGGAGTGGGTCTACTGACGACATTCCAACTACATGGGCTTTATGTGATGGACTTAATGGCACTCCTGACTTAAGAGATAGATTTGTTGTAGGTGCAGGAAGTTCTTATAGTGTTGGAGCTACTGGTGGAGCTAATAGTGTCGCTTTAACTATAGCTCAATTACCAGCTCATGCTCATAGTTTTAGTGGTAGTTCAAGTAGTGCTGGAAGTCATACTCATAGTGGTAGTACAAATACTACAGGTAATCATAATCATTCAGTTGGTGGTGTACATCAATCGGGGGGAAATTATGGCGACCATGATGGTGGTGGCAATTCTGCTGGTTCAGGTACTACTGACTATGCAGGTAATCACTCCCACTCGTTATCAATTAATTCTAATGGCTCTCATACTCACTCAGTTAGTGGAACAGTAGGCTCAACAGGTAGTGGAGAAGCTCACGAAAACAGACCACCCTTCTATGCACTTGCTTACATTATGAAACTTTAATCAGATAAGAGGAGGAAAATTGAATGTTTGAATATGGTAACTTAAGGTTTATCGAAGAAGAAGGTTGGGTTTTTATTAAAGAAGGTAAAGTAGAGAAGATAGAAACTGAAGGTTTTATAGAAGCTTTTAATGACTTAGGAACTAAAAGGTGGTCGCTTGTAACCTATGTAGAACAAGTAGGATATATGTTTAAAAGGAGTGTGTATTAATAAATGAATGTAGTTAAAGTTTACAATTATGATTCAGAAGGTAAAATAACAGCTACAGGAACTATGGATTTAGATGTTTTTAAGACAGTACCAGTAGATGCGACAATAGTACAACCACCAAAACAGGAGGAAGAATTAAAAAATGAAGTTTTAAGGTTTGATGAGGTAAATGAAAAATGGGACTTGGTGGCTGATTATCGTGGTAGTCAATATAAAGATAGTGATGGTAATATTCATGAGATAAGCGAACTTGGCATAGAACCAAAAGATACTTGGGTTAAATACACACCTAAATCTCAACCAACAGAAGAAGAACAAAGAATTGCTGACTTAGAGGATGCACTTGCAACATTTATAGGTGGGGGTGCTTAATATTATGTAACAATCAACTGTAAATATTTTTGTTAGGGTAATAAATAGAAAGCAAGATAATGGTGATTCAAGAACAGCTAGCGAAATCCTAAATCAAGACTACCCAAACCTTACAGCAGAAGATAAAGATAAGATAATTTCTAATTTATAGGGAGTAGTTGGTTTATATGTTTAATAGAAATTCTAATTTTAATAAATCAAAGTTTAATAAAGGTGTTAAATTAGGTGCTACTAGGACTCTATTAACTAAAATAGATATTGTGGTAGGTTTATCTAAAGAAAGTTTAGCTAATACGCTTTTAGAGATAGGAAAGCATGATATTTTTGATATTAACATTGATATCAATATTGGCAAAACAACAGACACCTCAACCCCAACTGTATATAACATAGGAAAAATTGATATTAAAACTACTTCTCCTACTTATTATAATATAGGGGAAGCCAATAAAATATTAACATCTCCCACTAAGCACTATATAGGTGAAAAGAAAATAGATAGCGTTCCAACTAAATATGAAGTAATTAAATTTAAAGACGATATAGAGTTCTTTAAGAGCGACTATGGTAATGGAGTTAGATTACATCAAAACAACATCCAACTACCTGTAGATTTACCTAATGATTATACTATTAGACTTAAGAGAAAACCACTTGAAAGATTTACTGATGAGTGGGATGAGGTAGTAGTAAGAAGTGATAGCAATACTTATGTGAATGGACAGTTGGATAATAGTTTCAATATTAGTTGGTTGGGCTTAGAACCTACTGAAAATATGGTAGCAGGCTCTACTATGGGAGCTAATGCAGACATTATATTAGGGGAAGATAGTGTTGGGAAGTATATGATTGAGCCATCAGACTCTACATGGACTACAGGTATATGTATACCATACACGAGCATTAACCCTGATACTTATTATAACTTCTCAATAGAAATTATGTCTAAAAAAACATTTACAATAGGTGTAGATTTTAACATGTATGCTGATAATTACTCAGGTAATGATAATGCTAGGGCTGACTTTTATTACGAGCAAAAGAAATATAACACCCCAAACCAATGGCAGAGGGTATCTTGGGGTAGTAAATCATACGCTGATGCAACAAACCCCCAAATTAGGGATACATTTTTATGCCCTATAGAAAACGAAAAGATATATTACAGAAAACCACAACTTGAGCAAAACGACCATGCTACAGGCTTTACCACAGGCACTAGGCAAGATGGAATCATTGAGATAAACAACTATGCTTGGGAGATAGACGAATTAACAGTAATCCCTAAGGTGGTAAGTGAATCAGAAATACAGGAGTGGTACGATAAACAAATATACTTTTATTCTGACACAAATATTAAGAATATCCATACACCTTCTACAGTGTCTATGACAGAATTATAAAAAGGAGAGGATAATATGGCTTTACATTTATATCATGATAGTGGTGCAACTAATTTGATAGAAGATGGTGACGAGGACAGTTATAGAGGGGCAGTACCAGCTTCCCAAACTGCTACTCATGAAGAAAAAATATATATTGGCAGTGATGATAGTGGGTTAACTTATGAGAGTATAGAAATAGATACAGTTGGCGATGAAGATGGGGCTAGTACAAGTGGAGAAGTTAATGTACAATATGCTGTTGATAATAGTGGGTCAGCAGGTACTTACTCAGAAACTTTAACTCTATCAAATGGAGACTTTGACCCTGCCATCCCTATATGGAGAAAGATTACAGCACCTAATTTGCAAAGTGCTTTTAAAAGAACAGATATACAACATAGAATAACTTATGATGAGTATGTGAAATAAGGAGTGGTATAGATGGCTATAGAATTTACAGAAGGTAGATACAATAAAGCTCTAAAACTCAATGGGCAAAACTTAAAACTACCACTCAGCTCTAGTGAGTATACAGTTATAGTTAATAGAAGGAAGGAAAATGAGGCTCTATGGGAACAGGTTATTAAAACTTCTGATGGAGATATTTATGATGATTATGTGCTTAGCTTTGATAAAAGTGACAATATTAACTTTTCGACTTTAGATATTTCAGCATTAACAAATTGTACAATAACCTTTGAGTTAAAAACGACAGAAACCTATTGGTTGCCCTTTAGCAGTGATGGTACAGCACATTATATAATGGCTAGCAACTCAACAAAAGATTTCTACCATGATGACACCACAGGTGGGAGTATAACAATTTATGAAGATGGTGTTGAGGCATTAAGACCAAAAAATGATGGGTATTGGCACAGCTATACAGCAACCAATGTTGATTTAAGTTCTTGGTCAGGTTTTTATTTTAATAATTATGGGAATAGTGATTGGCAATTTGATTCCTGCTTGAAGAATATTACTATCTACAACAGAGCCTTAACCAAACAGGAGATACAAGACACAATGAACAAAACCCTAACAGGAAGCGAAGATGGCTTAGTAGCCTATTACCCACTAAACGAAGGTACAGGTAGTGTAGCCTATGATAAAACATTAAATGGTAATAATGGAGTTATAAATGGAGCTACATGGGAGAGAAAGAGTGATTATGCACTTTATTTTGATGGGACTAATACCACAGATTATATAGAAATACCACCTGCTGTATTTGATGGACTAGGAGATTTCACATATGAAACTGAATTTACCTTAAAAGGTGTGCAGGAATGGGGTCTTTTGAGTCTAGCTCACTCTAGTGATAATAATGAATTAATAATTGGCACAAATAGTGGTGAATTTGCTATATACAGGCATGGTACTAGTAGGTTAAGTGGTGTAACAGCAGAAACAAATAGATTATATAGTTTGGCATTAGCTCGCACAGGAGATACCTTTGATTTGTATTTAGATGGACAGCAAGTTCATACTACTACATTTGACAATAATACTTTGATTGTAGAAGGTGTAGTTATAGGACAGGAACAAGACACTGTTTTAGGTGGTTATGTTGCAGGACAGTCTCTACATGGTAGTGTATTATGCTCTAAAGTTTGGAATACAGCTCGTACTCAAACAGAAATACAAAACAATATGTACACTGAACTAACAGGAGATGAAACAGGGCTTGTCGCTTACTATAAAATGAACGAAGGAATGGGTGACACCCTAAAAGACCACGCAGGTAATAATGATGGTACTATATATGGTGCTAGTTGGGATTTATCTTGGTTAGGTACAGATTCTAATGGTGACTTAGAAATCAACCACACAGCAGAGGTCGTGGATGAGGCAGTAGTAATACCTAGAGTAGTTGACACAGCTAATTTAGAAGAATGGAATACTATACACAGACCATTTTACGATAATATTTCAAAGAGTAATCTAGCAATGCCAACATCAGTAATAATGAAGGAGATATAATATGGCAAAGGTTTATAAGGATTTAAAGGTAACGTGGACATGGGATGGTGACAAATATGATTTAAGAGGGTTTAATGTTGCGATAGTACCACAAGGTGGTGACCCTAAAAATGATGCTGTTGTAATTCAGAGAACAGGAAAAGATATTTTTGAACATTCTTTTAGAAACATATTATTAAATGATGTAGAAACTTATATAGCGTGGGTACAGGCAATCTATCCTAATGAAGATAGTAATTGGTTTTCAGAGTCTAACTTAACAGTTAGTGATGATGGAACTGCTACAATTGAAACAACCAATGGGGCTAGCAATAAAGCAAGTAATGCTGAAAAAAATGCTAAAGCATATACTGATGACCTAGAAACATCACTAGGCAACTTAGCATTTGATAATTTAGTAGAAAAGGCTAAACTAGGTAGCACCATTATAGATGGTGGTTATATTAAATCAGACCTATTAACAGCAGATAATATACTTACAGGTAGATTGGGTGCTAATAGAGTGCAGATAGGTGGAGGAACAACTTATGAGAGTGGTTATGACCCAACCACAAAAGAAACTCCTGATGGCGCACAGAAAAAAGCAGATGGAGCTGAAGATAGTGCTAAAAGCTATACTGATACTATTGATATTGGTAACACGAATTTATTCCCAAAGTCAGAAGTTAGTGTTTATGGGACAGAAAGATGGAGTGCAAGTGTACCAACTACAGTTGACAGCACAACAACTTATCAAGGAAATGATACACTTGAACTTAAACCTACTTCAGATGGTGCTGGTATTATTAGTGACCCAATAACTATTGAAGGGAATCAAACTTATACTTGGAGTTTCATGATAAAGGCCTCCTATAGTTTTTCACCAGATAGTAATAAAGTGTTACATATACAGGTAATAGATGATAGTGGAGACCTTCATAGAGAAACAAATACTAAGTATTATCCTGCAACTGTTCCAGCTAATGAATGGACAAAAATATGGGTAACTTTTGATGCACCTAAAGATGCTAATAATCTTACTTTTGTTTGGAAAGGGTATATTTGGTATTTAGATGCAGGAGAAACTTATCATGTAACAAATTTTCAACTAGAAGAAGGTAGTAAAGCCACAGCGTGGTCACCTATGCCTAAAGAAATGAGTGTTGGGACTATAACCATAGATGGTAGAGGTATAAAAACTACAGGAGCTAATGGCAATTATTCTTTATTAACTGATGACCAATTAGCCTTTTATGAAGCAGGTAGCTCAACACCTCATTGGTATTCTAAAAATGTTGCTTATGGAACTGCTCAAGATGGTGATTATATTGAGTTGAATTGGGATAAGCCACCTAAGGTACAAACAGCTATAAAAAGCCTTATGAGTTATAACAGTGAGCATAGTGCATCAAACCAAATGTATAAAAGTTATCCTAGTAGTGTTAGTGAAAATGGGTTTTATGTTAGTGGTAAAAGCACTATAGTAGATGCAATTTTTGGTTTAAGTGGTCACTCATATACAAGTGGCGAATACAGTTCAACAAGCACAATAAATAACACTCAAACATACCAATCACCACTTAGTGTGTCTAGTGTTACTAACATATCTTGTGATATTAATTTTAGCGTATCAAGTATATATACAAAATGGGACTATTATAGTATTGCTGGGTATTTTAGTGGATATGCTAAAATAAAATATAAAAATAATGATGGTGTAACAACAACATATGACACATTGGTATTTAATAGAAATATATCTCGCGATGATATAGGTTATGTAACAAAGACATTAATAAACACTAATGTTACTATAGACAATTTGCCTGAGGATAGATATTATTTAATTGTAGAACTTAGCATTACCATGAGTCCCAATGGCGATAATCCTGATGGTACATTTAAATGTAAAGTATCAAACTCAGTAAGTAATGTTACAACAAAATCTGACACTATAGTTGACAATGGTGAAGTTATGTGGATAGCAGTAGAAGGAGGTGCTGATTAATGTCATCAAGGTTATTGTATGATACAAGAGATAATTCAATATTAAGATGTCAGCCTGAACCAAAGGGTAGCGCAGGTTTGCCTTCATTTAATGGCTTGTGTAAATCAGCTAGAGTGCCAGAAGATGAGAAAGAATATTTAGATACGATAGTAGTAAGTGGTGACTACTTAACACATACTATGCAAGATGATTTTAGAATAGTTGAAATAGATAATGAGATACAAGTAAAAGAAAAACCTAAAGTAATAATTCTCCCATCTACAACAGAGTTAGATACATCAGTAAATAATATCTTAACTATTGATATAAATATTCAGAATATCCTTATAATAGATAATATAACTAGTGTAGATATGAGGATAAATGATGTTAATTTTAGTATAGACATAGCTGACAACACAGGAAGTATGGAAGTTGAACTACAAGAAGTTGATACTTATGAGGTAGCTTGTACAGAAGATAGGTTTATTTCTCAACCTGCAATAGTGGAGGTGGTTTAATGGGTAAATATCAAGGTAAAGAATCAAATGGTAGATTAGTAATATCTAAGTCAATAGAAAAATTAGCTGATGAAAATAATAAATTAAGCAAAGATTTAGACTACATTACTAAAGAAGAATTAATAGAAGCAGTTCATGTACTTGCAGCAGAAATAAGTAAACTAAAGGGAGAGCCATTCGATATTAAATTTACTTATGAGAATAAAAAAAATAAACTTTAAGTTTTGTGTTTAGTAATGTTTATTAAATAAAACTAAAAAAGAAGGGAGGTGATTATAGATGCCATATAAAGAAAACTTAATAATTGCAATTAGCGCAGGACATGGAGGAAAGGACGGAGGGGCTGTCGACCCTAAAGACAAAAAGTATGATGATGATATTTATGAAGATGAAATCTATACAGAAGAGAGCGAAAAGAACTTAAAGGCAGCAAAGATGCTTAAGAGTTTATTCGAATTAAAGACAGGACACAAAGTAGTAATGATTAGGGATAAAGACGAATATGTAAGACTTAGCGAAAGGTGCAATATAGCAAACAATGCAAAGGCAGATTTGTTTATCTCAATCCACGCTAATGCGGCAGATGCAGAGAGTGCTGAAGGGTTTGAGACGCTTCATTACCCTACCAGTACTGGCGGTAAAAAGCTTGCAGGCTTAATACAGGAGGAAGTAATAAGGGACCTTAATCCTCGTGATAGAGGCCTTAAAGAA
>Ga0247721_100469_pt1 | contig 12363 bp, 9 predicted proteins | sample MSEWel2017_08_16_FD_189089 | JGI IMG/M metagenome (GOLD analysis project Ga0247721, IMG submission 189089) | Subsurface sediment microbial communities from gas well in West Virginia, United States - MSEEL Well Study Marcellus 3H_2017_08_16 | ecosystem: Environmental > Terrestrial > Deep subsurface...
AATTAACAATTTGATAGCCAGTTTCAGTTTCTTTTATTAAAATTCCAACAATTGTTCTGGTGCCAATATCCAGAGCAAAGGTAATCTCACTGGTCATAAAGATATTCCTCCCTGTAAACATATAATAGAAATAAGTAAATTAAATTTTCCTACCTGCTAATTATATTCTATATTCAGGTAAATATCCCTTTAAATTAATCAAAGAAAAAGGGTATAATCCATCTGAATTTATGGATCATACCCTGCTTTAAAACACTATTTCTTCTTTTTATTTTAAATAAAGTTTAATAGTTTTTATTTCAAATTTACTAAGTTCAAAACTTAATAAATTATTATCTAATTTAATTTCACTCTGCTTTTCAACCGGGTTTTCCAGTAGATTCACTTCTGCTACTTTTTCTATTTTAAAATAATCAGCTATTTTAATCTTTATACGATCTCGACCACCATAGGGCTCATAGAAACGTAGAATAACCGCCTTATCTTTTTCAGCTTTTTTAAGAGCAGTTAGCCGACTTTTACCTTTTTTAAACTCCAAAATCGAATTCAATAAATTATGAGTTGTTTCATCTCCCATATATTTCCTTACGCTTTTTATCTTCTTAGAGACTAATTTTTCATTAATATTTTCAGCTTCATTTAATGTACGAGACTTTCTCAAACTGCCGCTGTGAGAATAGAGAGAATAAATAAAATTATGTTTGCCCGCATCTGCTGTTGGATCAGGATAGTTTGAAGATTTGAGTAAAGTTAAACGCATTAAATTATTTTTGATATCATAACCATATTTTGAATCATTTAAAAGTGATACTCCAAATCCGGACTCAGATAAATCTGCCCACCGATGAGCTGGAACTTCAAACTGAGCCTTCTCATAATCTGTGTTGCTGGTTGTTGGTCTATTAATCTGACCAAAAGCAATCTCATAGCTGGCCTGTTCACTTAACAAATTAACAGGAAAAGCAGTTTTGACAAGTATTTCTCTTTCTTGCCAGTCCAGACTACTTTTGAAATCAATTCTTTTTTTATCAGTTAAGAGAATAATCTCCTGTTTAATTGTTGAGTCTCTAAAAGTCCAGCTAATTATAGCCCTTTTTTCTAAATCATCTTCTGCCACAGTTAATGTTTCAAGATTCAATTCATTTTTTATCTCTTTTTCGGCAAAATCAGCTTCTATCTCCCAGGCATCATAGCGGGGTGGCTGATCTACAAAAAACTGCAGCTGATTAGCTTTTTCTCCTGACTCAATTAACTCCCGTTCCAATTTTTTATCGTAAATAGAACTGATTCTTCCCTGAGAATCAAACTGAAGTCTGTAGTACTGATTTTCAATTTGAGCTGATTTTTCCTGCAGTTGATTCGGAATGTAATTCTTTTTCATATAACTCGATTTAAATTCTTTGGAATTATTCTTCCCAACAGCCTCTATTTTAATTATCTTTGCAGAAAGTCCAGAAATTTTATCTAGATAAATTTTCAACATTTCTTTTGAGCTTAAATCTTTTTTAAAACAGAATTTCAAGTCTTCTGCCTCCGGCCAGCTTTGAACTCGAATTCCAGCTTCAAAGTCAATATTTAGCTGACTGCATTCAATTTCCAGATAGGAATTTCTTTGCCTACCGAGACTATTCCAGACCACAAAATAATCAACCTGATTATTATCTAAGGTTTTTTGATCTGCATCAGAGCTATTTTTATTTAAACTTAAAGCCTGCTCAAGATTATCGTTGATAATCTGATTAAGTTCCTGCTCGACCTTTTTATAAACCTGATTAACATCCTGATAGACTTCTTTAATTGAAGTGCCAGGTAAAATATCATGGAACTGATTACTCAAAACATCCTGCCACAGCTTTTCAAGGGTCTTCTGATCTGTGATTTGATAAATAGTATTTAAAATTTCTGCCTTTTTTAGCTTTTCCTCAAGACGGCGATTTTTTAGTTTAATCTCTGCCTGTGAGGTGTAAGTTCCGCGGTGGTATTCTAAATATAGTTCCCCCCGCCAGTCAGGATAGGAAATATTATTTTCCTTCCTTTCTTGATCAATCCTCTTAAAGTATTCTCGGGGCTGTGAAAAATCAATATCAGCCAGGTAGGGAAGTTCCTTAAATCTTTTCAGTTTTTCTATAAATTCTTCTGTAACGCCCCCACCACCATCACCATAACCATAAATATAGATCAGATTATTGTCAGGAATCACCCTGTCCTTTTTAAAATAGTTGGAAGAATCACCAAATTTATAATCAAACACATTCTCTTTTTTCTGTTCTTCATAATTATTTTCTATCTCTTTAATCTTGGCTGCATCTACCTCACCATTATATGTATAAGGTAATATAACCCGGGGAACATGGGTTAAAACCTCACTGCCATCTATTCCCACCCAGTTAAAGATTGAATAGGGAAAATCATTGGTATCATTCCAGGAAATCTTGGAAGTCATAAAATAATCAACTTCTGCTTTTTTCATAATCTGAGGTAGAGAGGCTGTATAACCAAAAACATCGGGCAGCCATAAAACTTTAGAATCTTCACCGAAATGATCTTTAATATATTTTTTGCCATATAAAAACTGTCGGACCAGAGATTCACCGCTGATTAAATTTGTATCAGCCTCGACCCACATTCCACCTTCAACCTGCCAGTTATTCTCTTTTACTTCCTCTTTGATCCTGGCAAAAAGTTCTGGAAAGCACTCCTCCATATACTGATACAATTTTGGCTGAGATTGAATAAATTTAAATTCAGGGTAAGCCTTAAGTAGATTTAAGGCTGTAGAAAAACTGCGCGCTGATTTGCGAACTGTTTCTTTAAACTGCCAGAGCCAGGCGAGATCGATATGAGCATGACCAAAACAGGCTATTTTATAATTATTTTCAGATTCAATCTTTTCAATTTCTGAATGATAAACTTTATTTAAAAACTTAAAGTCGATTTTAGCATTTTTTCTTTTTTGATTATAATACATTTCTTTTAGTTTTTGATAAATAACTTCTATTTTTTTATATTTTTCTTTTTCGATTCCCTGCAGTTCATTTTTTAGTTCAAATAATGAAAGTAAATTATAGTAAAATGATTTTCCTTCCCGATCAACAATTTTAAATTCAGCTCGAGAAAATGAATGTTTATAACCTTCAATTTCTAAATAAATTTTATTAATTCTATCCAGAGCAGCTTCTATTACCAGTTCCACTTCTTGACCGGCATACTGATTACTATCGATAATCATCTCTTTATGGTTACGGTCTAGCCCGTGAACAATTTCTCCATTTATAGAAAGTAAGGCCTCTCCTCCAGTTTCAAAGTCAAATTTCCAGATCATATTCTCCTGATTATCAGCTGGAAAGGCAAAATCACTTTTGAAAAATGTAGTTAGCTGCTCAGCTTCTGACCATTCTGCCGGCAGCTCAATCTCCTCCCAGTTATTTAAATATTTATAACTGAGAATATCCTTATATTCTGCTTCAATTTTCTGCCAGGAACTGATTTTTTGACTTTCAATAATAGTATTTTCTTTAACCTCTAATAAAAAACCATTCATCTTTAACTCCTCATTTCACTTACTATTCTATCAGTAATTAGCTGTGGTCTCGTAATTGCTGATCCAATCACAACTGCAAAAGCACCATATTCCAGAGCAATTTTTGCTTCCTGACCACTGCTGTAGTGTCCTTCAGCTAAAATTTTTATTTCTGTAGCTTCTTTTAGCTCTTTAATCAATTTGAAATCAGGTTTAGCTCTTCCCCTGCTTTCAGCAGTATATCCGGACATTGTTGTCGATAAAAAATCAGGTTTTAAATCGCCAAGTTCTTCAAGATCCTTAAGAGATGAAATATCTGCAACTATTCCCCGGTCCGGATAGTTTTTTCTGAGGCGGGCAAATATATCTTCCAAGCTTTCTGGCCTTTTCCGAGCAGTACAATCAATAGCAACATAATCTGCCCCTGCTTCCAAAACAGCTGCTGCTGCCTTATAAGTAGGAGTAATATAAACCGGATAACCATTAATTTCTGTTTTCCAGAGACCGATTAATGGTAATTTAATTTTTTCTCTGATTGCCCTAATATCTGCAGGAGAATTAGCTCTAATCCCCTCTGCTCCACCAACCTTAGCGGCTTCTGCCATTTTCACCATAATTTCTGATCCATGTAGAGGCTCATCTTCAAGTGCCTGACAGGAAACTATTAATGAGTTTTTGATGATTTTATTCATAAGATCACATACCTTTTATTAAATAATATTTATTTTTATTTCAAATAATCTGTTCCAGGGAAATGAAACTTCAAAATCATTATTAAAATTTTTCAAATATTTGTTTCTGAATTTAACCATTTTTTCTTTGGTTTTTTTACTTATTTCTTCTTCTTTATCTTTTAAATCAAAATAGTTTAAATCCGATTCCCGAAGCTCATCATTTAACTCAGCTCTTATCTGATATTGATAAGCCCAGTCATCAAGATAACGCAAATAAAGCATCCTGCTGTTCTTTCTTTTTATCCTATCTGCACTTTCCCCAATTTTTTCAGCAATAATTAGTGTATTTGCATGAGCGACAACTGAACCAATTGTATTAGAAGAGGTATTCCAGCCCCCATAAACAGATAGATCTTTTAGCATATTTCTGGAAGCCATCATCTTTAATAATTGATCATCAGCACCATTAATAAGAGCCGAATCAGCAAGAGCAATTTTTTTATCTTCCTGTAAATAATATTCGATCGAATTGACAAAATCATGCAGACTTCTTGCTGGATCAATAATATCGTATCTATTTAATAAAAAATCCCAGTTTTCCATGACTTTCATTGTTTCAGTACTTGGAGTATTAACAAAAAGCAAATAATCTGCATCATTAATATTATCAACCCTCAAAGCTCCTGCAGCAGCAAGCTGTTCTTTAACTGTTATTTCCAGAGGTCGATCTTCTAAAGGTGGAATGATGTTTTTACCACTACTGGATGCATATTTAATATAAACTTTAGGCTGATAATTAAATTTATCAGTCAAAGCCCTGCTTAAAAGCACAAGTCCACTCTCATCTGCCCCGGGGTAAGACATTAACCGATTATTTAAATCCCTCTCAATTGCTTTTTTTAAAAGCTTATTTCTCTCAGCTGCAGAAAATCCATATTCTGAGTTATCATCCATTGGAAAAAGTAAAAAATCTATCACTTCAGCTTCCAAAAGCTCCAGCACTTTATGATTTAAAGCATGATTTTTTTCTCTTCTATTTAAATAATCTTCTTTTATTTCCTTTGGTAGTTCAGCTTTTATTTTTTTAAGTTCTTCTAATTCAGATTCTGTTAAATTAGATCTATTTTTTTTATCATTTAAAAACCCAAATTTATAAATTAATTCACCATAATCTGCATAATAATCTGGCTCTTCATCAGAACTATTGTAAGCTGGAACTCTAGTTATCAAGTTAAAGGCATAAATTTTCAAGTTTTTATTTTTTGCTTTAAGCTCTTTTAAAAATTCTACTCGTTCAAAAAGTTCTTTTTTAGTTAAATTGTGAATTCTGGAGGGCAAAATCCCTCCAAAAACCAGCATTTCAATTGAAAGCACAAGTTGCTTTGACTGATTTATTTTATCAAGCAGCCAGGACTGAATTTTATTAACATCAGCTTCCTGTTTTTTATATCCCATTATTGAACGAGGAGCTTTTATTAACTCCGTACTGCTTAGGTCAAAAATTAAATCAGGGTGCTGATAATTACAGGGCCGCTCATCAGCAGCCAGATAAATAATTTTCTCTTCCATCTTTTCGGCCTCCTTATCTTAAATATCTGCTCCCCAGTCCAGCATTATTTTTTTGATTTCTTTACCATTAATCTCTTTTAAATTCTTTTTTTCTTTTACTGCAATTGCTACAGCAAGTGCTGCTGCTTCTCCTGTAGCCATAACTATCGGTTGAATTCTAACAGCAGACTGACCACTAAAAGTAGCAGAAATATGGCGGCCAGCCACAAGTAAATTAGTTACTTTTTGAGGAATCAGGCTTCTAAAAGGAAGTTGATAATATTCTCCCCCCTCCAATTTATCAAGTTTAAGTTCCTGACCATGAACATCCAGAGGGTAGGCTGAAGAAGCAACTGCATCATCAAATTTTCGCCTCTCCTGATAATCCTTTAGCCCAAAAGTATATTCTCCTTTTATTCTGCGGCTTTCCCTAACTCCCAGCAATTCTGCCTGAGAAGCCAGTTGAGCCTGCTCAAATCCAGGAAAATACTCTCTGCTAAAAGCAATCAATCTTTTGATAATTTTTCTTCCCTCAATATAGGCCTCAGTTCTCTGACTGGCATCCAGTGGATCTACTTTAAACGGAATCTCCGGACAATTGAAAGCCATTTTTCCAGACTGACCAGGAATAGAAAAGATTTGAAAATAATTTAGATCCTCTTTTCTAAGAATTCCTTTATTTACTGCATCTTTAAATAGATTAGCCAGCACAGAGTTCTGATCTCCGGTATAAGCAGTTTCAACTAAAGGATATTCCAGTCCCCGGCTCTGACCTTTAGCTTCTAAAAAATCATTAAACTTTTTTAAATCTATATTATCCATCGTAAAGCGCAGGGAAACTGCCTGATAATCTTCACCTTTATCTTCCTGCATCGGAACCGAGGCAGAAAAAGCAAGCTCAGCATCGCCACTACAGTCTAGATAATAATCAGCCTGATAGGCGGTTAAACCACTTTTATTTTTTATAATTATATTCTCTATTTTTTCTTCACTGGTCTGAGAATCAACAAAAGTACTCTCATAGAGAATATCTCCCCCAGCTTCTAAATAGAGTTCTTCTAAAACAAATTTGAGTTTTTCTGGATTAAACCAGCCGTCATTATTAGAACTATCCTCTGCTCCAGCATTTTCTACTTTCAGTCTGGATTTAATTTCTTTATTAATTGCAGAGCTATTAGGATTGCCTTCAATTTTTACAGGCATCATTGGTGTCACCTGTCCCAGGGTGCTGCTTCCCCCAAGAGCACTTTCTTTTTCTACAATCAAGGTCTTAACTTCCATTCTGGCTGCTGCTATTGCCGCAGTTGCTCCAGCAGTTCCTCCACCAATTATAATCAGCTGATAATCATTATTTAATTTTATTTCTTTTGAATTAAATTTAATTGTTTTCATTTTATCCTTTCACTGCTCCTGCCATAGCTCCTTTAATAAAGTAGCGCTGTAAGAAAAGGAAAATAACAATAATCGGAATAATTGAAATTAGCGAGCCAGATGCAATCAGCCTCCAGTTTGAAGAAAACAATCCGGAAAGATAAGAAATTCCAACCGGCAGAGTATAGTAATCAGGGTTACTGATTACAATTAAAGGCCACATAAATCTGCTCCAGGACATCATAAAAGTAAAGATTGAAAGAGTAGCAATTGACGGTTTAACTAGAGGTAATAAGACTTTCCACCAAATTTGAAAACTGTTACAGCCATCAATTACAGCTGCTTCTTCTATATCAACCGGAATGGTTAAAAATGCCTGCCTTAATAAAAATATACCAAAGGCATTAACTGCTACCGGCAAAATCAAGCCCTGATAACTATCAGTCATTCCTGTGCGTACACTAAAAATATAGATTGAAATCATTAAAATCTGAAAAGGTACCATCATTGTTCCTAAAATTCCATAGAATATTATATTTTTAAAGGTAAAATCCATTCTTGCCAAAGGGTAAGCTGCTAATGCAGATACAAAAACATTAATTGCAATTGTAACTAAAGCCACAAAGGTACTGTTTAAGAAGAATCTTTCTATGGCAATAGCCTCTCTAACTTTTAAGAAATTAACCAGAGTTGGTGATTCAGGTATTAAGCTAGGTGGATATTGAAATATATTTTCTCCACCAGATTTTAAAGCTGTAGAAAGGAGCCATAAAAAGGGACCAATCATAATCAAAGCTATGGTAATCAATAATAAGTAAATTAAAATAGTTTTAATAATTTCTTTTAACGATTTAGACATTAAGATCCTCCTTATCTACTGCCCTGATCCATTAGTTTAATATTAAAAAATGAAAGAATAAAAATAATAATAAATAAAACGAAGCCCATTGCTGCTGCATAACCAAGATTTAAATTTTCAAAAGCCATCTGATAAATATAATAAACTAAAGTTTTAGAACTGTTTAAGGGACCACCTTTAGTCATTACATACACTTCTGTAAAGACTTTCATTGCTGCTATTGAGGATAGTATTGTGACCAACATAATACTTGGTCTCAATAGCGGAATAGTAACATGAATATGTTTCTGCCACCAGCTGGCTCCATCAATTTCAGAAACCTCATAAAGTTCCTGGGGGATGCTCTGCAAACCTGATAAGTAAATAACCATATAATAGCCCAACCCCTTCCAGACTGTAACAGCCATTACAGAAAATAAAGCAATCCCGGGATCGGTTAACCAGTTAATCTGATTATTAATAATTCCTAAACTCTGCAGTACATAATTTAAAATTCCATTTCCCTGATAAAGCCATTTCCACATTATACCAACTACTACCATGGAAGTAACTACAGGTATATAATATGCTGCTCTAAACCACTTTATTCCTTTCAGTTTATTGTTAACTAAAATAGCTAGAAAAATAGGTGCCACAACCAAAATTGGTACAACTCCAATTAAATAAATAAATGAGTTCTTTAAGGTTTTCCAGAATAAGGGTTCATTAAATAATTTATTATAATTTTCTAATCCCACAAACTGAGCTTCTGTAATCATATTATAATTAGTAAAACTTAATCGAAAAACATCAACAATTGGATAAAATAAAAAGACTCCCATAAAAGCCAGAGCCGGCAGCAAAAATAAATATGGTGTATAAGCTTTTCTTCTTTTCATCTATAATCTCTCCCAAAAATAGCAGGTGCCATAATTTTATAGCACCTGCTTGATATTAAGTAATTTATTCTGCCAGAATTCTATTCCATTCTGCCTCTGCATCAGCAATTGCTTCTGCTGCTGTTTTTTCACCTAATAGTGCATTCTGAACCATCTGATTAATTGCTTCGTTTAACTGATTTTGATTTGAGAGTGGTGGCACTAAATTAACGGCTCTATCAAGCTGCTCAGCACTAACTTTTCTTGCCATATCACTTTTAGAACCTGATTCCACATCAGTAAAGAACGGATCAGCTGCTGCTTCTTTTGTAGATGGTAAAATTGTAACTATTTTTGCGAAATCAAGCTGATTTTTGTTATTTGTAATAAACTTAGCAAATTCTATAGATTCTTCTTTGTGTTCAGTATCCTTTAAAACTGCAATATTCATTACGGCAACTCCAACCTTATTTGCTTCACCAGTGATTTCTGGAGCTACTTCTGTATTTTCATAAATTCCTGGAGCATTTTCTTTAATTCTATCTAAGAACTGAGGACCTGTAAGTAAAATTGCTGCCTGGTTGGACTGATAGAGATCTACTGCTGCATTGTGACCTTCAGTTACTGTTTCTCGTGGGATGATTCCTTCTTCAAACATCTCTACCCACATTTCTAAAAATTCTACTGATTTTTCAGTATTGAAAGCAGCTTCAGTTCTGTCTTCATTTAACAGAGGAATTCCCTGTCTAACCATATATTCTAAATATCTACCTGTTTCAGCAATTGGAGGTAACATTAAATACTTACCTGTTTCTTCTTTGATCTGACGACCCATTTCTGTAAGTTCACTGTATCTAGCTGGTGGAGCTTCTGGATCAAGACCAGCCTCTGCAAAAATTTGAGAATTATACATTGTAATACTTGTAGATAAATACCATGGAATAGCATGAGTCTGACCATCATAAGTATTTGAACTCCAAACACTTTCAAAATACTTATCTTTTACATCCTCGGATAAATTTTTGTCCATATCTACCAGGCCGCCAAGTTCTGCGATCTGCATACTAAATGGAACATTTAAATTTGCAACATCCGGAGCGTTTCCAGCTGCTGCTGAAGATAATAATTTCTTTTCCATATCTGCCCAGGGTACATCTACCCAGTCAATTTCTACCCCTGGATTTTCTGCTTCAAAATCTTCGATTACCCCATTAATATAATCTGTAAATGTTGGCTTTAACTGCATTGTCCAGAACTCAACTGTCACATCTTCTGCCGCTACAACAAAACTAAAAGAGAAAACAAAAAACAATAACATTGAAAAAACTAATAATTTTTTACTCATAATAACCCCCTTAAGAATTTTTAAAATTTTATCTTAATTTAATTATATGTAACTATATTCCGATTGTCAATACTAATTTGGGAATTTAATTCCGAAAATTCATTGACATCCAGTTATTAGGGGCTTATAATTTTAATATAGCTTAAGAATCAGAAGATTTTCCGTCGGTCATCTTAATTTTCTTTAATATTATTAAAATTTCAGCCTAAAGGAGAGAAAACCTATGAATCAAAAAAAACAGAATGTACTACCTAAAATAAGGTCGGAATATAATTCTCTGCCTCCCTCTGAGGTCAAAGTAGCAGATTATGTTCTCCAGAATCCTGAAGAAATAATATATTTATCTGTAAGTGAATTAGCAACTGAAGTTGATGTCAGTGATTCTACTATTATTCGTTTTTGTAAAGATGTTGGCTTCAAGGGTTACCAGGAATTCAAACTTTTTATTGCACAGGATTTAGTAGTTACCATTGAAGATATAAATGAGGATATAAGTGAAAATGATGATTTAGAAACTTTAAGCAAAAAAATAACTTTTTCTAATAAACAGGCCATCGAAGAAACAATGAGTGTGCTGGATTTAGATGCTCTAAAAGCAGCAATTGATAAAATATTAAATTCAGATAAAATTCAGTTTTATGGAGTTGGCGCTTCTGGAATTACAGCCTGTGATGCCAAATATAAGTTTTTGAGAATTGGAAAAAACGTTGACTGTTATACTGATGCACATCTGCAGGCAATGTCAGCTGCAACTCTGGGAGAAAATGACCTGGTCGTGGGTATCAGCCACTCTGGAAGTACTAAGGATGTTGTTGATTCCTGTAGAATAGCTAGAGAAGCCGGGGCGACTGTAATTTGCATTACCGGTCATAATAAATCACCAATTACCAGAGTTTCAGATATTAAGCTGCTGACTGCTACTAAGGAGGGTCCTCTCGGAAGTGGTGCCTTAAGATCAAAAATTGCCCAGCTGCACATGCTGGACCTTATTTTTACCGGTGTTTCTTTAAAACAAAAAGAAAAAACTATTAAATTTACCGAAAAAACTGCTAAAGCTGTTATAGATAAACTTTATTAATTTTATAAGTTAGATTTAAAAATGTAATATTTACAAAGTTTATTAATAATAAAATAAGGAGCATTTTAATGAATAATAAGATTGCAATAGGAATTGATATTGGAGGAACAAAAATAAATATCGCTGCTGTTAAAGATTCAGGAGAGATTGTCAAACTAAAAAAAATAAATACTCCTGCTAATGATAGAAAAGAACTTTTAAAGATCCTGATTGAGAATATAAAAATATTTGTTAAAGAATTTAGTTCTTATAAAGGAATAGGTATTGCTACTGCAGGAAGAGTGATTTTCGAAGAGAAAAAAATAGCTTACACAACTGACAATTTAAAAGACTGGGATAAAAGTGATTTAATTAATCAACTCTCTAGCCACTTTTCAAAAAATATTTATCTTGACAATGATGTTAATGCTGCTCTTTTAGCTGAAATAAATGGATTGAAAGATATAAAAAATAAAAATATCATTTTTATTACTATTGGCACAGGTTTGGGAGGTGCTCTGGCTGTAGATGGAAAAATAGTCAGAGGTAATACTGGGTCGGCTGGAGAGTTTGGACATATGGTTCTTTATCCTGAGGGCAGAAACTGCAACTGCGGTAAAAAGGGCTGTGCAGAACAGTACATATCCGGTAAAGCCTATCAAAAAAGGTTAAAAGAAAAATTAAAAGAAAGTAAGATTGCTGTAAACAAAAATTCTCTTTCTATTGACAGAATAGAAATAGAAATAAAAAAAGAAAAAGGCCTTTATTATCAGGTTTTAAAAGAAATGATTAAAGACCTTAGTCTTTTACTGGAAAACCTTAAAAATGCTGTTGACTATGACCTATGTATTTTGGGAGGTAGTTTTTCAGCCTATGATAAAATAATATTGAAATTAATTAAAGAATATACTGAAGAATATCAAAGCAAATATTACAGCAGAAGTAATCATAAATTCTCTGATCATAAAGATAAAGCTGGAGTTATTGGAGCTGCCCTAATGGTATTTAAACAATCACCTTAGTAATTACAATATTCATGTGCTTTAAAAGATCCAGTTCCTTATCCAGCTCATTACCTTCATCATCTTCGATTAATCTGAGAACCGGTCTGGTCGGAAACCCTACATTCTGA
>Ga0247721_100472_pt1 | contig 12341 bp, 19 predicted proteins | sample MSEWel2017_08_16_FD_189089 | JGI IMG/M metagenome (GOLD analysis project Ga0247721, IMG submission 189089) | Subsurface sediment microbial communities from gas well in West Virginia, United States - MSEEL Well Study Marcellus 3H_2017_08_16 | ecosystem: Environmental > Terrestrial > Deep...
ATATTTAGCAATATTTTTAGCTTTTTTAAAAATACCTACACATTGATTTTTATCCTTGGTATCATATAAACCATATACTTTTTCCAATACCACCACCTCGCTAAGTTATTTTATTTCGATATATTTTTTCTAGAAAATCAGTCTTTCCAGTTGTATCTAGTTCATGTAATTTATCATCGTTAGTCTTAAGGTTGAATAATTTTACTACTGCTATTATTGTGATTATGATAGTTAGTATAATTAAGACTGGTTTTAACATCTTTATCCCTCCTCTAATCTTTTTGCAATCTCATAAACAACCGGCACTGTGACGCTATTACCAGCTTGGCGATAAAGTTGTGTGTCCGAATTAACTTCTTGTGCTTTTTCAAACGCTGAATCTAGAAAACCTTGTAGTCTAAAACATTCTTTAGGTGTTAACTTTCTAATTCTATACCCATCATAAACTGCATCCCAGTTATGTTTATCGCTTAATGAACCTCTGCCACCTTTTCTAATTGTTCTATTTATTTCATCTGGACTTGTTATCCAACCTGGCACTGCTACACCGTGTATATCTGATTTAGTTAATGTAAAACTAGGTTCTCCCGGTTCTTTAAACCTTCTACCGTTTTGTCTTTTGTTTAGTCTGTTAGGTGTTAAACATGCCCTAGCTTCTAAAACTCTTTTGTCACCACCAGAGTTAGTTGCTCTAATAGTCCCACAAACCCCACCTTTAAAAGTTCTGGCTCCTTCATCACACCTTTCTTCAAAAATAATTGATTCTAAAACTCCTGTTCTAGCTCCGTGATTATCTAATCCTTTATGATAATTGGCATCTATACAAGTTGATTGCTCTCTAGTTCTAGGTTTACCGTGAGTTATATATAAGCTAGTTTTAGCACCACCGCCACCTGCATTACTAGCCAATGTTCTAGCTGTACCTCTGATAGAGTCTACTCTATCAGATTGATTTCCATCTATAACTTTTTTAAGAGTTCCTTCTGTTTTTCTTCTGATAGGAAATACTTTTGATCTACGTTTTCCTCCAATATGTCCGATAATGAACACTCGTTCTCTGTTTTGTGGGACTCCAAAATCTTTGCTGTTAAGCACTTGCCATTCGACACTATACCCCAAGTCATGAAGGGTGTTGAGGATTGTTCCGAAAGTACGTCCTCCATCGTGCGAAAGTAACCCTCTGACGTTTTCAAGGAAAAGATATTTAGGGTTTCTTGCTTTAGCAATCCGTGCGATTTCAAAGAATAGAGTGCCTCGGGTATCTTCGAAACCTCCTCTGTTTCCAGCAACGCTGAAACTTTGGCATGGAAATCCTCCACAGAGGACATCGAACTCTGGCAATTCGTCAGGGTTAACTGTTCTGATGTCATCGCTAAACCACTCTCCTTTCGTGTCATGTATTGCTCTGTAAGACTTCTGTGCAAACTTATCTTTTTCACACCAACCGACTGGTGTGTGTCCTGCTTGTTGCATACCTAGCCGAAAACCACCAATCCCAGCAAATAAATCTATAAAATCAATTCTAATCACCTCGCAGCTCGATATTATTACAGCAAGCTATATGCTTAATTGCTTTCTGTTCTACTCCAATATATTAGTGTAATTAAGACTGGTTTTAGCATCTTTATCCCTCCTTTTTAATAGTTAAAAGTTAGTTCTTTCTTAGCTTTAACCCAAGGTTCATATTCCTGCCAGTCGCACTTTTTATAAATTCGGCCATTCACCCACCTAGCAAAATGTTTTAGTCTTATATCATGTTTTTTGTTGTAGATCATCACATAAGGGTCTACTTTGAGATCAACCAGTTTTTTAAATCTATACATATCCTGCTCAAATGTCGTGTTAAATCCAACTAGCATAAAACACATTTGCTTATATTTTTTGATGTGATTAGTTAGAATCTCGATTCCTTTCATGACTTGCTTTTCGTGTTTCATCAAGTCCCAGGCATAATGAACAGATCTTAAATGTTTAATTTCTGATAGTGCCTTAGCCTTCTTAGGTGTAAGTAGTCTAACATCTATTCCCTGGCTTATATCTACAGTTAAGTTTCTTTCTTTAATCTCATTACACTTCTCGATCATGTGTGGATCAGCTGTAAAATTATTATCTAATAAAGTAATTACATCAGATTTAGGATTAATTAAATCTTTGACCTCTGCTGTTTGCCTAAACTTACCTTCTTTCTTTGGCACTACACAAAACTCACAATCACGAACACAACCTCTCGAAGTGTAACCTAATCCCATATTTTGTAATGTCTCCGCTTTCTTTAACCTAGTTTCTTTCTTCATAATTCCTCTAATATTTGGATATATATCATCGATTTCATATAAGTCATAATCTGGCTCGCATTCTTTAACTTCTGGTGGTAGTTCCTTCTTGTGATCCCAACCTGTTCCTCCATATTCAATATTCTCATACATAGATTGCAACTTAATAGCTTCGCTCTTGTTCCAGGTATATAAAACTGAACAATACACCTTATCGACATTAGCTGGAACTTCATTAAGAAAAATTCCTACTCCTTGATCTTTGTAATACGTGCTCAATTTCATAAGAGCAAAATTCGGAACCTTGCCATCAAAATCTATTAAGCCTATCTTCATCTATACCGCCTCGTCTCTTGACTCTTCGTATTTATCACAATTCTCTACTATATCTTCATACTGATAAGATTTTTCATTAAAATTTCTTGGTGGGTAGCCACAAACTGGTTCTTTTCCTCGAAATGTATTTTTGATATGACTTAAATTTTCGCAATTATGGCAACTGAACATTACATACCCCTCCTTGATAAGTCTTTTACATCTTGGTACTCTTTCTTGTAAGCTGCTTCCACTATACCGACTTCTCCATCTCTAGCCTTTCTAACTAATAATTCCATGATGTTGTTTTTATCAGTGTCTGGATTGTAATATTCATCCCTATATACCATAATCACGTTATCTGCATCTTGCTCAATACTACCAGAGTCTCTTAAGTCGCTCAGTATTGGTCTTTTATTATTTCTTTGCTCACACGATCTACTTAATTGAGCCAAAGCTATTACGTGGGTCTCTAACTGATCTGCTAAATTTTTTAAGTCTCTCGATAATTTCTCGACTCTCAAATTATTATTCCCTTCATTCTCATAGCCTTCTAAGAGTTGCAAATAATCAACAAATATAAAATTTAACTTTCTTTTTCTGTTTAGTCTTCTAGCAATGCTTTTTATTTCACTAATTTTCTTTACTTTGTTATCTATAATAATTAATGGCAGTTCTTCGATTATTCTATTAGCTTCATCAGTTACTTTCTCCCAGTCTTCATCTTTGATGTTACCTAATTTTAATTTTAAGCCATTAATTTTACACCTCTTGGCTATCAATCTATTTATTATTTTTTTCTTTTTCATTTCTGAGCTAAAATAAGCGCCTGGCCCATCATTTATAGCCATGTAATCAGCCATATTAAGCGATAGCATAGTTTTACCTTGCGACGGCCTTGCTGCTATTATGGTATAGCCTCCTCCTCTTTCAAATCCACCTAACATTCTATCTAGGTCTGTTATGCCTGTTGACATTCCTGTTATACCTTTTGTATTATACGCTTCTTCTAATTCATCTAGGTAGTCCATCATTACAACGCTATCCTGAAGATCATAAATAACTTCTTGCTTGCTGTTACTTAAGCCTAAATTATATATTCTGTTCTCAGCAAAATTTATTATTTCATTTACTTCCTCGTTTGCTTCAGATGATCTCTGCTCTAGTTCTTTGCCTAGTCGAATTAAATCTCTATATTTTGAATATTCCTTAACTTTTATCGCGTAACTTCTAGCTTTTTTTGAAGTTATTACACTATCGCAAGCTTCAGTTAAAAATGTCATTGGTATTTCATTATCCCTTAATTCAGTATAAACAGAAGGCAAATCTATTGGTTTGTTTTCTGCCTGCATTTGTCTTAGCTTTTTATATATAACACTACATGTTTCACTATACATGTCATTCACATTGATTATTGCTGCCACTTCATCTATTTGCTCGTGATCCAATACCATACAGCCGATTATTGTTTTTTCTAGATTTATGTCAGCTGGTAAATTCAATCTAATCATCCTCCCATAACTCTTCTACATTTGTATCATGGTTATTAACTACTCTATCCGATTCAAACTGCTTGTTCTCGTTGGTGTTACTATGCTGTTTATCCAATTCTTCGACATCACTTACAGAAGTTACGCCTTCATATATCCACCTATTAAGCATCCCTACTTTCTTTAAATCACCATCTTTTGCTCTTTTTCGTGATTCATCAGGATTGCTACTTAACAAATAAGTGAATGGATCATCCTTATACTTGGCTTTTCTCATAGCTAACAAAATTACATCAAACGATAATCTATTTGTATATTCAATTAGTTTTAGTAATTTATTGCTGTTAACTGCCATAGGTTGTATATTCCAGTATTCAATTATGGCTTGTCTAACTGTTTCTGGTTTTTTTGATTCCTCTTCTTCATGTATGTGTGTACTTAAATCATTACTTAGTTCAAATTCATTACTTAGTTGTGTTGGATTATCCGACGTCGGGCAATCCGATTTCGGTTTATCCGAATTCGGAAAATCCAATTTCGGTTGGTTACCTTTGCAATGTGGATTTAAACTAGGTTTTTCATATAAATCCCTACTCCAACCATTAAAATGACCTCTTTTGTTTCTTGACCTTTCTTTATGCATATATCCATTATCTTCTAACTCGTTTAATGCCGTTCTAACTGAATCCTTACCATCTTTTTCACTTATTTTGGATAAATGCTCAATATTAATTTCCCAGTCATCAGGTTTTGTTAATAGATAAGCAGCTAATCCTCTAGCTTTTAAACTCAATCTCATATCCTCCAGACAAGTCTTGTCGATAACAACATACATTTCTGTGTGTTTGTTAACTCGGATTATACCCATTTAATCACCTCTAATACTCACATAAGTTAGATTAGCCAGCCTGACCCACTCATTAAAAAGCCAGGTTCATGCTTGTCCTATTACTGCCTTATTTATATTTATTTTGGCAATCTGGACAGTAATTTTTACCATTGTATAGACCTTTATTAGCTTGACAATATTTCATTATTCCTTTAGATATTTCTTTGCCGCAGTCGTCACATACTAAATTATTAGAATTGCTTTCTCTTTGCTTGCCCTTATTCTCCTTACCTTCACCTACTGGACTATCTACTATTCTATCTCCTTCTTCTAATTCTGGAGCAAACTGAGTACCGTATCCTAATGCTGCTAACGCCCGTCCAATTGCACCTGTCTCTGATTTCTCTACATAATCGAAGAATGATACCTTATATTCCGTCTTAGTTCCTGTAGCTAATGGATTACCTTCATTGTCATATATCGTTGCTTGACAGATTGCTACCCCTTGATCTATGTCTAGTTTTAGGAAGTTAGTATCAATTCTGTAATCTGGATGATCTTCTCTAAACCATACTAACCGCCATTTTACTTCTAGATAATCTTTACCTTTTACTTTAGTTAAGTGTTGTTTTGGATTAAAACTCAATTGCTACACCTCCACTTCTGCTGTAGGATCCTCAATATTAAAATTCTCTCTAGCTCTTTGTTTTGACATTTCTAAGCTCTCAGCTTCTTTCTTACGTCTATTCAATGCTCCATAGTCAATTACACACTCTCCACAATCTGTACAATCGTTATACCATGCTTCTTTGCATCTTCTCACCTAAATCACTCTCCTCTAGGTTTATTTGCTCTATAAATTCCCATGTGTGGACCATACCGCACGCTTTATACTGAACTATATATTTAGTACCGCCAATCTCATAGTCTACTCTAATCAAGTTGTAGAGCTTTATATCTGAACATTTAGTCAGTTCAATAACTACCTCCAAAAATTCATGTAAATATTCTTGGTCTTCTTCAATAAACCGCTTATTATCAATATCTAGCACCTGTTTCACTAAGAATGTTTTATTCTGCATATCTCTTAACTGTTCAATGGCTTCTAATACTGATATTTCAGTCTCTATTCTTCTCTTATATTCATCCCCAGCTTGTACAAAATAAGTGAATCGTACTTCTTCAGCTTGATGTGCAACTCGATCATGAATCGCTTGTACACTGTCTAACATTCTCATTGATACACACCTCCAAATGTGATATAATACTAGTAAGTGAAATTATTAAGTTTCTCGATCAGCTGTTGTCGCAGCTGGTCTTTTTCTTTTTCAAAGACTTGTCCACTCTCAACCCAAATTAATCTGCCTATAGCAGCTATCAGAACAATTATTTCTACTCTGATTAACCAATACATGAATTCTTTCAATTGCCTACCTCCTTCTCTTTTAGTCTAGATTTATGAACATAATTAAGGCCACCATTGTATTTTATTTGTAGCCATTCTCCGTTTTCAGCTACAACCTCAACTTCTTCACCCGCTTTAAGTCCATCGCCAGGATTTAGCATATCAGGTGTGTCTTTAGTTACTATCGCTTTAATTTTAATCACCTCCTGCTTGTACATTTTATCTCCAGCCAACGGAAAGCCGCTGACTATTCTTCTTTCCTTGTAATCTCCACAGGATATAAACTTTCTCCCAATCTCTTAACAAGTTTAAATGTCATTTCTTCCACCTTCTCTGGGTATGCTTCTCGTAATTCTTCAGCTGTCATATCTGGAGTACAAGTTCCATCTTCTTTCCTAAAACAACCTACTACTTTCATATTGATCACCCCTCAGTAAATAATACGATTACTATAACTCGTCCTATTACTAAAAGATTGGCAATGTATTTTAGGTTAAATAGCATATACTATAAATAACCCTTTCCTGACAGTCAGTTTGAAAAATCCAGTTTCCCGCTCGCATCAAATGATGGTCGAACTGCCGTCTTTCAGCCAGTTACAATGCGTCAGTTGCTCTCCTTATGGGTCGTGGCAACAACTAGACCTTTTAAGCTGACTGCCAGGTCTCGTATTAATTTTTAAACTCAATTTTGCCTAATAATTCTTCTAACTTACTCTCGTAATCATCGACTTGCATTTGTGAGATAGAATATATCTTATCGTCTAGACCAGACTTCATCTTAGGAGATAATAATTTATTAAATTCAACATCTTCGACTTTGACCTCTACACATTTTTCTCCGTCAGTAATTAAGTGATCATTGACTTTGTTTAGATCTTCTATTTTATTAATCAGGCTACTAATTTGATTAGTGAAATGTTGTAGTTTATTAAGTTTACTCATTTTTATCTCCTTTCTACTAAAAGTAAAATTATTTTAGATGTTAGCAAGATAAGTTTTGTTTAAGTGAACTATCTTCCAAAAAAATATCTTTATAGCTTTTATTCGGAAATAAATTTAAAATCTTATTAATTTCGCTATGTGTAAATTCTGTTTGTCCATTTTCTTTCCTCATGTATGTTTTCTTTGTAATGCCTAATTTCTCAGCTACATCTTTTTGCCTAAGGCCATACTCTGCTCTAGCCCCTTTTAACTTGTTTAGCATTAGTGCACCTCCCTATAAAAATGACTAATAAAGTTTTGTATTTGTCAACTGTCAAATTAATTATAGTACACTTTAAGTGAATTGTCAAGAGGTTAAAAGGACTTTTTTTGTACTTTTTCAAAACTTTATATTTTTCCATTTAATCTAGTTTCGTATTAGTGTATAATACTTGTACGGAGGTGAAACTCATGACTACATTTGGCAACAGACTACAAGAATTAAGAAAAGAAAAAGGATATACATTAGATGAGCTAGCAAATAAATTTAATAAGTCTAAAAGCACATTCTCCTCCTATGAAAACGATAGAAGGAAACCTGATATTGAATTAGTTGCAGATTTAGCTGATTTTTTTAATGTAAGCTCTGATTACCTTTTAGGTAAAACTGATCATCGTTTTGATCCAGCTGATAGACTACAAAAAGCAGTAGAAGATGATCCAGAATTGGCTAGCTTCGTAGATGATCTAGTAGCTAGAGACTCACTTAAGTTAGCATTCAAACAAACAAGAAAGCTCTCCGATGATGCAATCAAAGATGTAATGCGTATAATTAAGCGTATAGAGGATGAGGAAGACGAGATGTACGACTAAATTGAGAGGGGAGATATAATGACTGAAGATGAAATGGAACAGAAAATTGATTTTGATAGGCTAAGAGATATTTCTAGAGAATACGGAATTAAACCAAGGCTTGAAAAGCTCCCCAGGAACGTCTGGGGAATTACATATCAATCTTCTAGGGACCGTTATTATATACTCATTGATAAGAATCTAACTCGTGAAACTCAACAAAAGATTTTATGTCACGAATTATATCATATTATGACTGACTTACATGAGCTTGACTACTACCTTGGAATTGATATGCATCTTCATCAAATAGAAAGAGATGCTGAAGAAGTAGCTAAGGCAGCCATGGAAACTAAATATAAAGAAATAGAAAAAGAAGAAGCGATGGTATTCGCTTAATTTTTTTATTATGCTAAGAAATATATGCCATATACTACAATATACTTCAAAAAATATGTCGAATAATCTTAATTAGAGGTGATATAATGAAAAAAGTAGCTATATATGCTAGAGTTTCATCTAAAGAACAAGCCGAAGAAGGTGTCTCTATTCCTGCTCAAATCAAGCAATTAAAGCAGTATGCTATAGAACATGGTTATGATATTGCCTATGAATTTGTGGACCGTGGTGAGTCTGCTAGAACTGCTGATAGACCAGAATTCCAACGAATGATAGCTACAGCTAAAAAGAAGCCTAAGCCATTTGATATTATTCTTATCCATAAAACAGACAGGTTTGCTCGTAATCGTGAAGACTCGATTATATACAAATCTCTTCTTAGAAAGCAATGCGGGATTGATGTAGTATCTATAACTGAAAAATTCGATGATACTCCTCAAGGAAAAATGATGGAAGGCATTATGGAAGTTGTAGCTGAATTCTATTCTGCTAACCTTTCAAAAGAAGTGATGAAAGGTATGACTGAGCAAGCTTCAAAGGGAATAGCATTAGGCGAACCTCCTTATGGTTATAAGATTGATGAAGATACAGGTAAGTTTGATATATATGAGCCTGAAGCTAAAGTAGTTCGGTATATATACTCTGAATATATAAATGGCGGTTCTTATCGTTCTATTGGTATTGATCTACGTAAAAACGGAAAAAATATGTTTGGAAAAGCTGCGCTTAAAAAAGTATCTAAAGCAATTGGCAACGAAGGAAAACATAAGACACAGCAGCTAAAGTGGAGACCAAATTCAATCAAAAGAATCTTGAATAATAAGAATTATACTGGTGATTTCGTGTGGAATGGAGAAATAATCAAGAATAATCACCCCTCTATTATATCTTATGAAGATTTTAAGTTAGTCCAGGAGTTATTAAAGAAAAATAGACGTGTCCCTAAACTTAAATCAAAAGACTATCTACTTAAAGGAATTGTGACATGTCTAGAGTGTGGTGGGTCGCTTTCTCAACTTAACCAGCGTTACACCACTACATCTGGTGAAGAACGAATCTATAGAAAGTTAAGATGCTCGAATCACGTACGTATGGCTAACTGTTACCCTAACTCTCATGATATGTCAGAAATCGAACAGAACCTTGTTAGTTATCTAAAAGAAGTAGTTAATAGTAATATTGATCCATCAAAGCTAGACATCAAGAAAACGCAAGAAAATAATTTATTTAAAAGACATAATCAGTTACAGAATAAGTATGATAATTTTGATCAACGTTTTGATCGACAAGTCGAAGCATACGAAAGTGGAGTAATTAATCTGGAACAGCTACAAAAATACAAAGAAAGATTAGAGGACGAAAAAAAAGAATTAGAAGCTGAACTAGAAAAACTCGAAAATAAATTAAACGCCGAAAAAGTAGATTATAATCACTTTCTAGATCAGCTAAAAAAAGTAATTAACATTATTGAAGATGAATCAATTAATCTGCAAAAAAAGAAAAACTCACTCCTTACTATCGTTTCTGAAATTAAAATATCTGGCCAAAAGGATTTAATGAGAGTTATCTTCAAGTATTAATTTTTTAACACACTGTACTTAGAGGTGTAGCTCTGAGTACAGTGTGTTAAAAATATAACTTGTTTTTTAGTTTCTACATTATAATAGTAATATTATACGATATTTTTAATTTTCTTCAATTCGGATAGTAACTTATCTAAATCATCAACATGACAACCTGCATCTGGCAGCTGCAATCTATCACAAAAATAATCTATTCTATTCTTACTACCACTAGTCACAAATATAACTCGATTAACTTTTCCACGTAATCTATTATAATTCTCAGTCTTTCTTCTTAATGTCTTTAAGTATTCTGTACCTCGATCTACCTCAACAGCTATCCTATGTTCTGGATAATATATATCAGCTACAACAGGCCCTAATCTTTCTTCGCGTCTTCCCCAGCTGAATCCATGTCTATATGCTTTAATTCTGTATTCTGCTACTAGAGTGTGATGCTTAAATGTAAGTGGCAATTCTCTGATTTTAACTAAATCAATATCTAATGCCTTAGCTCCTGCATAGTCTAATACTATATGTGCTGGCATAGAACCTTCACCAATAGGAGCAGGCGGATAAAACTTATCTATACAATGTAAGTCATACAATATTCGTAAGCGACGGTTACATAAGTCTTTAGCTTGCTTTCTACCTCGCCAATACATTTTCATAATCTGATTACTAGTGACTATTCGATTCTTATTGACGAACTCGAGGATTTTGTAGTCTCTTTTTGTGAGTCTTGGCTTAACGAAGTCTTGGAAGTATTCGTTTGTGACTCGCACTGATTCACGTTCATACTTTGATCTAGCCAATTTCTATACCTCCTTTCAATGTTACTCCTGACTATTTCAAAATTCTTATTATACTTATCTTTACACCGTTCGATAATTTTATTAATCTCTTTTTGGTCTCTTAACTTTTTAGGTGGTGCAGGAGCTTTAGCAACAAACTGACCATTCCTCATTTTTGCTAGAAAGTGCCATTGCTTCAAACTTTCAAAATCGAAATCTTTAAATATCTCAGTTTCAGAAAAAGCCAATATATCTGGTTGATTATGTAATATAACTTTTAGCAACTTACTACTTTCGTCCTTAATTTGCTCGGTGCTCTGGATAAGACACATAATATTAAGTCTACTCTTTCTAGCTTTGGAGAATATATCATCCAAAGCTTTCTCGTTGCTACCTAGCCAATTCTGCGGTTCATCTGCTATGACTGTGAATTGTTTAGAAGGTTTATTCCAGACACCCTCGCGCCTTAATCCTGCTTGCCAGAAAGAAAGCACATGAAGAGCGGTTATGCATTTTACAGCTGTAGAACTTAATCGATTATCACCTTCTCCTGGTACTTTGATTAGCACATTCCATCCTTCATCCATCCACTTCTTATATTCTAATTTCCTGTTAGGAATCTGACCTAGAGTAGTTTTGAGGTTTGTGTCTGTCATCAATATCCCTGTACGATTAAGGATTGGATCTATATATTGTCTTTTTTGACCGTCGCTCATTTCATCAAATCCATTCCAAAATTCTTTTACATCTCTATAATCACTACTTAACTTAGATATTACTTTATTCCTATAGTCTTCACTTTTAATTAATTCAATTACATCTAATATAGTAGCATTGTCTAATCCGAATACAGCTTTACAGGCGTGTTTAAGTATGTTTTGCGTTCTGAATTTATCTTCTATTCCGAAATTTGATATAAAAAAGTTAACCCATTGGTCGGTTATCATATCTGCCTTAAAAATATCGTCAGCGCTTTCTATCATACCTACTGCGAGTGGATTATGCTTATCGGAGTGATCTAGTACGACTGTCTTTTCTAGCTTTTCAGGAGACAATGAGCGTAATATCAAGTCAATTGCCTCACCTTTCGCGTTATCTATGAAGCAGCAACCATGATCTGCATTAATAACGTAATTACTGCCCCACATACTCTTTCCCGACCCTGTGCTGCCTATAATAATTTTGTGTAGCCAATCTCCAAATGGAAAATATAGTTTAGTAGATAATAAACCTCCCTCTGTTGCAAAGTAAGTACCATTATCTTTAGTAATAATTTTAGGTATACTGTTGTTGGTAGAACCCTCTACATCTACATCCTTTCTTAGATCAACACCTAATAGACCTTTAGAGAAGGTGTATACTATTTCATCAGCACAACCTTTAATTAATTTTAGAGCAAATATAGGAGCTTCTTTTTTGATTTTTTTAGCACTATCTTTAACATTATCAATTTCATTTTTAACCATTTTCTTAATATTAAACATTATTTACCTCCTTTC
>Ga0247721_100476_pt1 | contig 12298 bp, 14 predicted proteins | sample MSEWel2017_08_16_FD_189089 | JGI IMG/M metagenome (GOLD analysis project Ga0247721, IMG submission 189089) | Subsurface sediment microbial communities from gas well in West Virginia, United States - MSEEL Well Study Marcellus 3H_2017_08_16 | ecosystem: Environmental > Terrestrial > Deep...
GGTTAACCAAAACAAACCCTGCCATCACAGCCAGTCTGATATAACAATGACTATATCTTATCAAAGCCAAAAAGATGTGCCTGGGCTATTGAATTTTATTAATTAACTTTAGAGCTAGGGTGTTTTTAGTAATCAGTTAAATTTATAAATAGAAAGGGTGATGATTGTGAATAAACATGAAAATATTAAAGATATACTGGATGGATTAGAGCCAATTCCAGGAAAAATTAATCCTTCAGATGATATAGAATATGATATTAAATCTAAAGAATCTGAAATAAAAAAGCTGGAAGAAGAAAATAAAAAGTTAAGAGAAACGGTAGTTAAGCTTGCTGTTGAATTATATAGTAGAAAAAATTAATAAACATTAAAATCTAGCTATAAACATTTTAATAATAATATAAAAAGTGTAAATAACAATAATCGATGAATATTAACAGGAAGATGAACTTTTAGTGTTGAAATTAGAAAGCCTCCCGAAAAATTGGAAGGCTTTTTTGCTTTATAAAGACTCAATCCCAGGCAGCAATTCTTCCTCCAGTGATTTTTTGGAGAAGATCCTTTTAGTTTTATCTTTAACTTTATTCTTGGCCTTTTCTTCGACTTGATTTTTGGATTTATCAGTTTCTCCCCAACCACGAATATAAGTCTTCTCAAAATCAAAGTATAATTTAACTGTTCCCGTCTCACCATGCCTATTCTTATCTATGATCAGCTCCATTTGATCATTATCCTGGAGATTCCTCTTCTCAAGCTGCTGATCATTCAAACCATAATCGGCCCTATCCAGTAAAGTTACCAAATGAGCGTCATTCGCGAGAGATTGGGACCACTTAAGATTCTGTTTTGTTGGCTTTCCTTTGCCGCTATCATTTAATTGAGAGAGTATAGATATAGCTATTTTAGATTTTGAAGCTAAAACTCTGATTGAGCCCATTATATTTTTTAAGGCGTTTGTAAAGTTGTTGTAACTATCTGCAGAATCTATATTATGAATATGGTCAAGGTATATCAAGTCAATCTTATGCTTTGCATTGATCACAGACATGTTTATTAGCTGTGATTTTATATCCTCTACGGTATTTTTGCTTCTCATATCAATGATATGATTTTCGAATTTATATTTCTTTAGGTCTTCAACAACTTCATCTATAGCTGCTCTTTTATCCTTATCCTTACAGTTATAGCCCATATCAATCCAGTCTTTAGCAGTTAGCTCATAATTTTTAAATTTAGAGTCATGAGTTGAGTGGATAGTTAAAATCTTTTCTAAAATATCGTTCTTATCTTCTTCAAAGCTTAAGTAATAGACATTGTAACCGTTAATTATCTGATTATAAAACCTTGTAATTGCATAAACTGACTTTCCCATACCAGTCTTAGCCCCTATAATTTCTATGTACCCGTTTTTTATGCCTTTATTTAAGTATTTTTTGTCGTACTCATCTATATATGTAGGAATTCTATTTCCTGCTGCAGCTTCTTTTCTCTGTGCTTCAACTATATCTTTTAATCCCTTATTATTGATTTCATCTCGAAAAATGAAGTTAAAACCGTCCTTAAAAATATCACCAGGATCATAAACTTTACCATCTTTAATAGCATTATTTACATTATCCTGTATTTGATTTAGTTCTTCCCTGACCTTCATTAGATGACTCTGGTTTTTAAATTCATCTATGTAGTGCCTTGCTTCCTGATCCATATTTATGTCGGGATTTAAAATTTTATTTAGCTTGTTTTTAATAAGCTCTCTTGCCCTATCACTCTGGCTGCTGTTACCCTTTAAAATTGAAGATAACTCACTTTTACTGATCTTACCCAGTATATTTTCTATCTGCTGCTCTTTTTTATAAATTTCATAAGCAATATCTGGGTCAATAGCCAATTCCTTTATTTGAGGGGTTCTTTTTTTATCTGAAATGATTTCTTTGCTTTTTGAGAAGACCAATTTATCAATTCTATTAGAAAAATCACCTTCGTTTATAGTTTTAAAAATAACTTCTCTGTCATTATAATCTTTTGAATTACTCTCTAGATCTAAGAACTTTGCTAATATTATGCTTCTCAACTCATTATAACTATAACTATAATTCAAGCTTATTCCCCTCCCTTGAATTCAATATTGTATTTTTCTCTTATTTTTTCAGGGATATCTTTTTCGGATCTGGTTTTAGCTGCTACAATAGTGTCTTCACCCTTAGAATAAAAAGGAACATAGTATGTATTTGCTTCACCACTGTTTTTTTCTTTGTCTATCAACCCTAATTCTTCAATTAAATCACAGTGGGTTTTTACATTAGCTGCAGTGATCCCTAAATCTTTTCCAATTTCACTGTGAGAAATATTTAATTCCCTTACTCCAAAATAAGCGATGTTATTTTGTTGATGCCTGAATTTGTTGTAAAAGTTAAATAATAAATATATATATGTATTAAGGCCTTTATTACTATCGGTACTTTCCAGCCAATGGAGGATCTTAACCAGGGGAATGCTCCTGAAGTCTTTGCACTGTCTCCCAAAGTTATATTTAAATTCCCTATTTTTATGGGAGCCGTTAACGGTTATTAGTTTTAATTCTTCTAATTTTTTTAAATGAGAGGATATATTTGATGTTGTCTTAGCAATATTAAACTTAATGCCTTTAAAATCAATAGTATTAAGCTCCTTATTAGTTAGCCTTTCCTTATTTTTCTCCTTGTCATAAATCCAGATGTTAATTAAAAGCAACAGCTGTTGAGGAGTTAAATCCCAGAGTTTATTCAAGTTTTCAGTTTTAATTCTGAAAAAATACATGTGGTTATAGTGTTTACGGCAGGGATCGTGATATAAACTTCGAAAAAAAATATTTTTTTCTTCCAATAAAATCACCTTCCTGAAATTAGTTTAATTAACCAAATAATGTTTAAAGCACATAATATATTATATAAAAGAATCGGTTTACATTCAACTACAATAATAGTATGTTTTTGTAAAAAAGATTAATGGTTATTAGATATTTGTATATTTAAATTAAGTGGTAGTATTAATTAAAATTAGATGTCAAACCCCTATTAACGCTTACTATGATTGAGCTTATAAAGAATCTGTATAGAAATTAATATATAGAATAACATTTATATAGAAATTATAGATATATAAATGTTATGTTATAAATTTATGTAGGAAAGATAAATTATTTAAGTTAAGAAGTTATGATTAAGGGAAAGAAGATAAAGAAGTTGTGGAAGAGGATGAAAGTTAAGAGAATGCTTAAAAGTTACATAAATAAAAGAATGTGAGGAGAGGAAAAGTAAAGTTTTTATTAGTTAAAAATCAGCCATTGTACCACTTCCAATCTTCGAGTGTCAATAAGATCGTTTGACACTCTTCGATCTCCGTGGTGTGTTGGCGTTGCTTTTTTTATTTTGTTTTGTGGTTTTGTTTTATTCTGCATAAGAGTAGTTGTATTAAGCTGATGGTAATATTCGCTTTGAAAGAAGAAAGGAAGAGAAATTATAAATGTTATGTTTTAAGCTACTGACAACATCCAGTCATTGAGAAGCTAATACTAGTAGTTATATTTAAAATTTATTTTTTTGTAATATTTATTTAAGGTGGTCAACGGAAGGGGGAGGAAAGTTAAAAAGTTAAGCTTATAAATATAATGATAGATTAGAAGCTGGGAAGTGGAATATGAGGTTAGCATCTAAGAAAATCGTTTGTACCCCAAAATAAAATTTGGTGGGGGCACAAACGATTTTTGTCGTTTTAAAGATAAAAACCTTTTTAAATAAATAATTTTCAATTAAATAATGAAAATAAAATTTTTTGATTATATATTTTTGAAAATAACTTAAGGAGTGATTGTTGTGGCTAAATACTTTAAGGTAAATCTCAATTATGGACATCAGGGTGCAGGAAAGCGTCATGAGAGCAATCGTTATCTTCGTATGAGCAGCAATGCAAACTATATTGATGTGATGGATCTAGCAAAAAGGATGCCAGGGGTTAAAAAAGGTATGAAAGCATGTAATGAAATTGTTGAGATAAGCAGGAGTGAGTATTTAAAGGGGAAGAAGCGTAAGGAGGAAGATTTCTTCATAAAGCAGCTGAAGAATCCTGCCTTAAGACATTAAACCACAGTTTGTGAATTTTTTATTATTATAAAAGGGGGAGATATAGTTGAAATGTAGATATTGCGATTTTTTTAATGGTGAAGAGTGTGTTTGTCCAGAAGTGTCATATGAGTTTCTGGATGATTATGATTGGAATTTTGATGCTCTACCGTTTTTCTGCTACTACTTTACACCGACCAAACACATAATTGAAGTCCTAGAAGTTGAAACTTCAAACATGGATAAGGCAGATAGCATTACCGTGAGAATGGGATTTGTGATCATGAAGGTCCCAATATTCAAGGACAAAGGTAATTACTACTGTGTCCTCCAGGGAGAGAAGACTAGCAAGAATGGCAATAAGTATTACAATATAAACTTTGACACACCTGATAATAAGTATGGAAGAAAGATGCAATATCAGCTGAATAATGAGCTTAAGAAAGCTCTTGTAGGCATATATATGTATATGTGTGGGGCAGCAGAATTTGAGGATGTATTTGATAATCAGTATGACATCGTGCTTTCAGAATTTGTTGTTTCCGCTTCTGAACTCTTTGCTGGACTGAAGCGATATTTTGCTGAATTGGAAGAAGAATAATCAGAATATTATGTCTTATAACCTATCAGTATAAACTGGTGGGTTTTTTGCATGAAAGGGGGTGATATGCCTTGTACTTTAAAGTTTGTCCTGAATGTAAGAGTAGATCTTACAGTGCCTGTAAAAAAGGAGAGTGGAGCTGCCCAAAATGCGGCTGCGATCTCTCTCAAAATGAAGCAGAAAGACCTGGTAATGATGAAAAGTGTAATTAAGTAGGATTAAATTGAGCAGCCTGTATTATCTAAATATGGGCTGTTCAGCTAAAATATAAAGGGGGCTAAAAAGTTGAAATGTACTAATTGTAAGTATTATCAAATCGAATGTAAAAATCCTGAAGTTAGTTTTAATTTTTTGGATCAACATGACTGGGGGATTTACGCAGCAAATGACTGTGATTATTATGAGACTTCAAAGGTTATGGTTGAGCTTAAAAATATTGAATATGGTGTACCTAATACTAAAGCTGTTATTACTATTACTGTAGGATCTGTTGAGTTTAGAGTGCCTGTTTTTAACAGTAAATTTGATAATAGTCTCTACTGCATGTTTCCTGGAGAAAATAGGAGTAAAAATGGGTTTAAATATTATAATATCTCTGTAATCACTGGACTATCAGCTGAACAAAATAAAAGTATAATTTTAACTATTAAAGCAATAATCATTGATATATTTCTCTACTTTGAGTTTGAGAAAGATGACGAGATATTTGATAATCGAGAAAATGAGATTATATTTGAAGATTTTATATTTAGTGCAGATTCCTATTTCAAGCAGTTGGAGGAGCAGTGCCCATTTTAATAGTGATTGATATGAAAAATTTAAAAAGAAAGGAGGGATAGCTTGTTTAATCAACTTAAATTTAAGTTTATATTTAAATTACATGACCTTTTTGAAGACAAGACTAAATTGACGAAGTTTACTTATTCACTGGGCATAATGACTGGCGTATTAGCTTTAAACTTCTATCAGAACGAGCATTATATAAAAATGATATTAACTTTATCAATATCATATTTCATAATGCAAAAGTTCAATGATTTTCTGGTGCCCATCAGAGAGGAAACGATTACTATCAACGGAGATCTCGGAGTAGAAGAGATAGAAAAAAGCCTTAAAAAAATATTTGAGGAAATGAATAATGAGTAAAAACTATAATTTTTAGATTATTTAGATATTTTTGATGTATTTATATTGAAAATTTTGCAAAAAGTTGGTACAATTATGATGTTATGATTACCATAGCATCATATTGTGCCCTTATTTGACAAAAAATTAAAGGGGGAAACCATCATTAACCAATTCAAAGCCTGTTCTTTTAATATCTCAAGGCATACTGTCAAGAGGATCAAAGAAAGATATGGTGAAAACTATTGTGGTGGGAAGAAGATCAAAAATATGAGTGTTGGCAGAGTTAGAACAATTATTCTTAATCAGGTGAAGCATCATTTGGTTAAGAAGAAAAAGGCTAACATAACAAGTTTCTATGTTGAGACAACTTTATTTTCTTTTATAGTAGTTAGAGGATATAGGAATGAGATTGTAACTGCTCTACCTGGTGAAAACCATTATAATGGTGATTCAGGTTTGAGCTGCACACTTGGTGAGTCTTCTGAAGTCTTAAGACAATTAAGAAAAGCTATGTAGTAATCATAATTGGCCAGGGTTAATAGCTCTGGCTTTTACTATCTTTATTCTAAGCTCATTTTGTTAAAAGAAAGGAGCAAAAAATGCCAACACATTTCTGGAAAGCTTTAGTAAGGGTTTTAATTAACTTATTTGTAAGGGGTAAATTCACTACCAGAATGTATGATATTTTTATGGAAAAAGAAGATAAGAAAGGAGAAGATAGTGATAAATAAATACAATGGTAGGTTTAAAATATTTTGTAACTGCTCTATCTGATAAATACAATTCAGGTTTGAGCTGTAAATTTGGAGAGATTTCTGGAATCTTAAGACAATTTAGATAGACTATGTGTAATCATAATTAACTAGATTTAATAGCTCTGGCTGTAAAATCCAATTCATTCTAGGAGTGATTATTATTCACATTAATGAATTAAAAAAGATAAAGGATATTAAAGGTTTAACTGATACCGAGCTTTTCAAAATGGGAATTATTTATGATATAGTAAAATTCAATAGTATAATTGGGTCTAAAATTATTTATAATTCCATGGAAGGTAATATAATAAATTGTAAAGTTGTAGGAGCTTATATAGCTACATTGATTGTTCAATTTAATAACGAGAAAAAATTTAGAAAATTTAAATTCCATAGATTAGAAGATAATAACAGAATAAAAATTATCATTAGTAATAACATAAGAAGAATAATAAAATTGAAGCTAAGTAGATTGTACAAAGATAGAGAAATTATCAATATTTTTAGAAACATGATATTAAACAATCATAATGGTAATTTTATATATATGAGAGCTTTAAAAGAATATATAAATGATAAGAACTATTCATTTTTATCCCACAATTTAGGATCTAGAAGTTATTTGAAGAAAGATTATGTTTACTTGTTTGATTATTATCCAGATAGATTAATAGATTCGGAGAACTTTACTTTAATTGATAAGAATAATAGAAAAAAAGTTTTTGATTTTAAAAGTGGATATAAGTTTGAAGATATGGCAAATAATATTTCTGAATTAATAAAAATATATTTTAATACTAAAGATAGAAATGAAACTTATTTTATTCCGATTCCCGCTTCTACTGAAGAAAAACATGATCGAAGGTATAGAAAGTTTTGCAAGAAAGTTAGTGAAATAACAGGAGTTAGAAATGGTAATGGATTAGCAAGAAACAAATATGATAGAAAAAGTATTCATTCAGAAACCAATGGTATATTTTCTATTGATAATATAAGAATAGATAGAAATGTTAGAGGCAAGAAAGTAGTTTTATTTGATGATATTATAACAACAGGGAATCAATTTAAAAAAATAACAAATAAGATTGAGAAATATGGAGGCAAAGTAATTATGGGAATGTTCTTAGGAGAAACTTTGAGAGGTGATAATTAATGTTATATACAAAAAAGCAGTATTTTATGTTATCTTTATTGGCAGCAAAATATGATGATTCTAGTAGATATAAAAATCCAATTCTTAAATTACACTTATTAACTAGTGTATTTAAAAACTCTATTGATAATAATATAAATATTTTCGAAGAAAATAAAGAAAACTTGGAAAAACTAATTGAAAATACTTTTAATAAAAATAATAGATACTACAAAAACCGAGTTAAAAATTCAAAGCGAGTTTTCCTTGATACAGAAATTATTGAAGAGGTTAAGAGCCAAAGTATTAATGAAATGGATCTTTGTGATAATAAAGAAATTTCGTTTTTGACTTATGAGGATAAAAAATACCCAGATAGATTAAAAAAAATTGATTTAAGTCCAGTTATGATATTTTATAAGGGGAATATTCCAAAAGATGAAGAATTAGAAAAATCTTATGCAGTTATTGGTTCTAGAAAAATAGATGAAAAAGGAAAGCAAGTTGCTTATTCTTTTGGGAAATTGTTAAGCGAAAATGGCTATTGGAATATTAGTGGTCTAGCAGAGGGTTCTGACGCATATGGTCATTTAGGATCGGTCAAAACCCAGGGGCTTACAGGTGCTATATTAGCTCATGGGTTAGCAGAACCTATATATCCCTCTTCAAATAATAATCTTGCAGATAAAATAATAAATAGTGGAGGTTTTTTATTAAGTGAATTACCTCCTTCAATTAAAGTCCAATCTCATTTTTTCACTAGGAGAGATAGACTTCAAAGTGGTTTAACTAAAGGGGTCTTAGTTGTAGAAACAGGTGAAAAAGGAGGAACAATCCATACTGTTAATTACGCTCTAAAACAAAATAAATTTGTTGGTGTATGGAAACCTGCAGATTACAATGATAAAAACGAATATATCAAAGGTAACCTAATGCTTCTACAAATTTTAGACCCAACAAATAAATTTAAAATAAAATCAAAGAAAAAGTTAAATAAAATTATAGCAATCAGAGATAAAGATGATATTTTAAGATTGCTTGATAATGAAACAAACACAGGAAAAGCTGATTTGTTTACTGATATAGAATAAAAATGAATTAGATTTTTAAGCATTCATCAATATAGAGAAATGATTAAAGGTAATAGAAAGAAGGGACTAGTAAATGATTGATAAAGTAAATAAAGAAATTAATAAATCAGCTGGTAAAGCAAAACAGAATTTAGAAAAATTAAAAAATAGGTTAGTTAAACTTAACCCTTCTCCTATCTTAGCATTCTTATCTCAAAAGAGATTACTCGATTATGCTGAAAATCTTACAGAGTCTGCTGCCAGTATCTATGATAAAGCCTTAGATGCTGAATATTTAAAGACACATATTGGGGGAGCAAATCACAGAATGTTTGATGGAGGACACGATGTTATAAGTGCCTGGGAAAAAGTGAGAGCTGCTTCTCCTGATGACTCTTTAAATGAAGAAGTTGCAGCCTATTTTACTTCTCTTTGGAAAGATCTGAATACCAGTAAAGGATTGCCTTTTATGACCTTAGATAAAGTTAAATATGAAAGAACTGCTGAATGGCTGACAGAACATATACCATACTCCAATAAGAGCTGGGCTTATGATTTGTTTAGCTTTGACTCGGTTGAAATTTTCTCCAGCACATTGAGTATGGTTGCAGTTGTTTTTGCACTAAAAAAGGAGGATATGGAGTCGTTAGCTGAATTATTAGGATCAGCAGGAGTTATTTCCCTTATTTCAGCAAATCCTATAATGGGAATTGCCATGATACTAACAGCAGCCTACGCTTATATAAAGATGAAAAAAGAATTTAAATCAAGAGAATTTGGTGTTGGCGTATTTACTTCGACAGTATCAATGGCTATCTTTTCAGTATTGGGTCTATCAGTGTTTCTAGAGCTTATTATTGTTCTTGTAGTGGTCAAAATTTTAAAAGACCAGTTGAATAAAGAAATTGATTTAAAAGAAACATTAAAATTGATTTATAAAAAAAGTTCTTTTAGAAGGAATTATAATTTATAAGATATTTAAAATATAAATTTTTCATCAGGAGGGGATGAAATGAACAAAGGTATATTATTTGTTTTAAAAAATAATTTGAAACAATTAAATATTTTAATTGTTCGTAAGAAAGTTAAAAAATTTAATAATATAGAATTAGATTATCAGATTCTTGATAGTAATGAAAAGGTTAAAAATCTAATTCATGAAAATGTAGGATCAAAAGTTAATCTTAATTTTATAAATGAAAAAGGTGAATGGGAAATTGAAAAAAAATATTACTGTACTGAAAACTTAAATCATTTATATGATGTGTCTAGTTTGAATAATTTTGTTAAATCTTTATCAAAAGTCTATAAAAAGAATAAATTTATTAGTAAAGATTTAGTAGATCGCTATAAAAATGATATTTTTTTAGATTCTAATTTTTGGAATCATGACAAAATCAATCTTGAATTATCTGGAGAAATTATAGAAAAATATTTTAGTCTTGAACCTATTGATAAATATCCAAATTTAGAGCCATTTAATACTTTATTAAGACTAGCTGATGGAAGTCTAGAGTATTTAAATATGGACTTTATATTAGATTATTGGAACAACATTTCCAAAAAATTAAGAATGAAATTTAAAAATAAAATTGATTCAGGAAGTATTTATTTAGAAGAAGAAATTTTTTCTTCAGATACTTTTTGGCTAGACAATAGATTGACTAAAGACATAGCTGAATATATTATATCTATTTATTTTGGGAAATATTATTTAGTAGAAGAATATACAAAAATAGAACCATATAGAAGTTTACTTAAGTTAATAGATGGAAAAAATAAAATTATAACTAGACAAATAGTAGATTTCTTAGATATTAATTCAACTGCAATAACAGATATTTTAAATGCTTTTATTGAAACAAATATATATGGGTTTGAAAATTTTGATGTTTTTATAGATTATTTCTTAATAATTAATGAAAATTCTTTACTAAGTGAAGTTTACCAAAAGATAAGAAGATTAGTTAAAAAAGCGAAAAAAGTTGATAACACAGATAAATTATTTATTGATTTCCATTCAGAATTAATTAATTTATTTAAAAAAGAAGCATTAGAAAATAATAAAGAAATTAATATTAATCCAATAATTCCTGAATGCTTAGGAGTAAATAAATTAACATACTGTGAAGGAAATATTTTTGAAAAATATGGATATACTTATTATTGTAGAAATAAAGCTTGTGGCAGGAGTAAAATCTCTACAGACACTAATCTTATGAAAAGAGAATGGTCTTTATTAGAAATATTTGATTACTATTCAATAAATATAAATTTTGATAATTCTTATCTTTGGGAAATGAAATATTTTAGTTCCTTAAATGATTATGTTAGGAAAATAGGTGGAGCATTAAATAGATTAAATGAGATACGAGAAAGGTTAAAATGCCGTAGGTGTGGAGAAATAATGTCTTTTGATTGGAAATATCCTGTCCATGAAGCAGCCTATAAAGTAACTGTAGCCCAATGTGAAAATACTGATTGCGGAGAAAAAAATGGAGTCTATTTAAATCACTGTTGGGCATGTGGAAACATTATAGATGGTAGAGATAATACTATTCAACTTGATAAATATGGGCATAAAATATTTGATGGATATGGGTATAGATTATGTCTTGAATGTGGAAGTGGTCCAGAAAAGCCTTTAAAATATAGACAAGGAGATATTTGTCCAAAGTGTGGTTCAGATTATATGGAAAACAATTCTAGAAGTAGGTATTATACCTGTAGATCATGTGGTCATACTATTAAAACGCCTTCAGACCAAAAGATAACTGGTTAAAAGTATATTTAAAGAGTAAAATTTTATTTTTATTGAAAGTGATTGTCAGGTAACGAATCTAATGAATGCTATCCTCTTTTTTCGGGAAGTTTTAAATAACTATATAAAATATTCATCTTATTTAAATAATTAATATAATATATTAAAATTTGTATCTACTATCATATCGGAGGAAAGGGAAATGAATGACGACATCTAGAAATTTTAAAATATATTCTCGAAAAAATAAAAATAGTTGATTATTGGGGTGATGTTGCAAATAGAAAAAGATAATGTTACTATTGATTGAGGCTGATGCTGCAGTATATAGGAAGATTAACACTAGATGAAGTTTTATCCAAAAGATCTAAGCTAAATGCTAAAATTTCAGAACAACTTACCAAAATAGCAGAAAATTAGGGAATTAAATTTACCAGGGTAGAAATTCAAGAAATTAACTATTCCAATGAAACCGCAACGGCTATGATGCAGCAGATGACTGCTGAACGAAAGAAAAAAACTATTATTGCAGAGGCAGAAGGAGATGCTGACGCAGAAATAAAGAGAGTTGAAGTTTTAAAGAAGATTACAGAAGCTGAACAAAATTATTTGTCAGTTTTAAAAAATAAAGACTTTCCCCATTTTTTAAAATAGCAAAAACTATCCGTACTGTCACAAGGGTAAAGAAAGCCTTAAATTCTTTTGTGATCGACGTTTTTTGTAATAACTCTCAAAAAAAGAAGCAATTCCAGTG
>Ga0247721_100477_pt1 | contig 12279 bp, 17 predicted proteins | sample MSEWel2017_08_16_FD_189089 | JGI IMG/M metagenome (GOLD analysis project Ga0247721, IMG submission 189089) | Subsurface sediment microbial communities from gas well in West Virginia, United States - MSEEL Well Study Marcellus 3H_2017_08_16 | ecosystem: Environmental > Terrestrial > Deep...
AAATATAATGGAGCCTCTATATTATTTCCGTTCTTAAGATCAGCAGTAGCTGATGTAACTAAATCAGCTAATATAACTCCTTTAACTTTACCGTTAATTAATGTAAAAAAATTTATAGATGACAAAAACTAATAAAAAATTAAATAGTAATGAATACCTACTCTCATCAGATTTCTATAATCCTGATGGGAGTTTTTTGATTTCACATCAACAAAGTCACTTAGTTGCAGCTCCAGTTTTTCTTCTGCAATAATAGGGAATTTTAGTTTGCAACTTTCGGTAATACTACTTTGCAATCCCCATTACACAACAAATAATTATGTTACTTTTGCATTTATATATTGTTTAATTGTAACAAATGTGTTACAATTAATATATAAGAACTTAAATGAAAGGGTGAGCATAATGTTAAATTACGAAAAGATTGCAAAAAGGTTAAAAGAAGCTCGGCTGGATATGAATTATTCACAGCAGGAAGTAGCTGATTTAATTGGTAAAAAAAGAAGTCAAATATCCTACTATGAAACAGGTGCCAGAAAAATCAACTTATCTTTGTTAAACAAATTCTCTAACCTATATGGTAAAAGTATTGAATACTTCATTGGAGAAAGAACAAAAGAAGAACAATTAGAGATAGCTCACCGCTCAACAGATATTAAACAGGATGATCTTGATAAAATTGAATGGGCAAAAAATTTCGTTAATAACTTATATGAATTAAAAAATATGCAGGAGGTAAAATAAAATGAGTAAAGCTAATAATCCTCTTGCTGAAACCAGAGCTATAGAAACTAGAAATGAATTTGGTTTGAGCAATACAGAAGCAATTAATATTTTTGAAGTTTTAAAATATAATGCTAATGTAAGCATTATAAAAATGTCAATTGAGAGTGGATTATATGGTCTTTTTATCAAAAAAGGTGAGGTGCAGGCAATTTTAATTAATATTAATACCTCGCTAGGCCGCCAATATTTTACTGCAGCTCATGAATATTATCATTTAAAATATAATGTTAATTTAAATGGGAAACAGAAGTCATTAGAGAAAGAGGCTGATACTTTTGCCTCTTATTTATTAATGCCCCGAGAAGCCCTAAATTTTCATCTTAAAAAAAGGCTTACTAAAAAAAATAAAAGTAAAATTGATGTTTCAGATTGTCTTTATCTCGAAAATTATTTTAAAATTAGCCACCAGGCTCTTATCTTGAGATTAAAACTGGATAATCATATAAAAAATAAAGAATATCAAAATTTAAAAGAGATTAATATAACTAAAGCAGCTAAAAGATACGGATATTCAACAGAATTATACTCTAAAGTAAAAACTGATGCAGATATAATCGTAGAATCTGACTATGCTGAATTAGCTGAAGAAGCACTTGAAAAAAATAAAATTTCAGAGAGTAGATATAATGAATATCTAATTGAAGGTGGATATGGCTACCTGGTATTTGGAGATGAAGATGATGAGCTATGATAAATTAGTTTATAAGACTAATATAAATTTAGTTTTTGATAATGATTGTCTTGCTTCCTTTATCTGGGTTAAAAGAATAGATATTTTGGTTAATTTGTATAAAGGTAGAATGTTCATTCCTCAGGTGGTAGTTGATGAATTTAGCTTTATGAAAAGATATAGTAAATATAAATGGGTTTATGAAGATGTAGTAGATGCCATAAATACAGACCTGTTTAAAGTAATTAAAATAGATAGTGATCATGAAGCATTTTTTGAATATAATAAACTTGTAAAAAAGGGTAAAGGTAAAGGCGAATCCGCAGCCATTGCAATTGCTAAAACAATGGACAATTATACTGCCTGTAATAACTTGAAAGATATTAGACCATTTATTGAAAATAATGAAATCAATAATTTATTTACTTTTGATATTTTATTTGAACATTATTATAAAAATAATATTTCAATAGAAGAAATTGAAAAAATAATATCTAAGATGAGAAACAAGAAGAGAAAATTACCTGATATTAAATTTCAGGACTATATAAAAGAAAATTTTCATAATATAATTTTTGATGATGTTTATAATGATCATAAAGATATTTTAGATGAGCTTGATTAGAGAAAAATTGCAAAAACATTGAATAGGAAAGAAAAGTAAAAATAGATTTAGTTTGATTTCTAATCTCACTGTAATAGGTGGGATTTTTTCTTTTTTTTAGCTTTAATTTAATGCTGCATAGTTCACAAGCCCGAAATTATCAATTTTGGTGGAAATAGTTAAGATTGACTCACAGAGAAACCATTTTTGGAAAATATTAGGTTTAAAATCTTATTTATCGAAAGTGTAAAATATTATTGGACATTCACAACAAAGTATTCACTTAGTTACGGATCCAGTTTTTTATTCTGCAATAATATTTGTTCATAAAAATGGGGTCAGTCTCGAATACTACTTAGCAGTTCCCGGTAATTTTACTATGCAATAAATAAAGATTTTTTACTATTAAACTAAAATAAGATATAATATTAGTATAAAAGTAAAAGAGGTGGTTCGATGAATTATCGGCAAAAATTAAATAATTTGATCGAAAAGAATGACGGCCTTATTCTTACTAAAGAACTGGAAGAAGAAAATATTCCTCGAGAATATTTATCTATTTTTTTAGAAGAAGATAAGTTGGAGAGGATCAAAAGAGGAGTTTATACAACTCCTGCTACTTTTAATGATGAGATGTATATCATTCAGCAAAAAAACTCCAGATTAATTTATTCTCATGAAACAGCACTTTATCTACATGATCTAAGTGATAGAGATCCTTTAGAATATACAGTAACTGTTCCTTATGGTTATCATAATCCTTATTTAAAAGATGAAGATATAAAAATTCATACAGTTAAAAAAGAACTTCATTTACTTGGAGTTATGGAAAAAGAAACCATCTTCGGTAGAAAAATTAAAGTATATAATAAAGAGAGAACAATCTGTGATATTTTAAAAGACCGTAATAACATGGATATTTCAACGGTAAATGAAGCTATTAGAAAATATCTAACAGGGAAAGATAAAAATTTACATTTGCTTTTGGATTATGGCGATAAATTAAAAATAAGCAGTGTTTTAAGAAAATATTTGGAGATGTTTGTATGAAAAACTTAATGCAATTAAAAGATTTAGTTAAGAATTTGGCTAAAGAAAAAAATATTAATAGTCAGGTGATTTTAAGAAATTATATGATGCAGCGATTATTATTAAAAATTGTAAATTCAGATTATAGAAATAACTTTATTTTAAAAGGTGGTATGTTAGTTGCTGATATTTTCAACAGTGGTATTATATTGAGTCACTGGAATAGATATAGGAATAAATTTAAATACGCAAAGGAAATCGAGTTTTCTAGTTTGGAAGAACAGATAATTAATGAATTATTCATAAAATAACACAAGAAAATAAAAAAGAACAAGAAGAGTAGTTTTCCTCCTTGTTCTGATAGCCAATATTTTCTTTCCAGTTATCTGATTCTTTTAATTCCCAGGGATCGCCACCATTTTCTTTAAAGATAATAAAATGGTGAAGCAATGATTTAAAATCTTCTTCTGAAATAGGTAAATCTTCACAATTAATTCCGCCCTGTTGATAGAACAGATAGAGCTCTTCTGAATCAATATTATATTTTTCCTGAAAATTTAACAAAACATTTTTTGAGTGTTCTGGTTCCTCGACAATTTCAAAAATATCTTCTAGATTTATATCCATAGAATCACCTCTTTTACTTACTATAATTTTATTTTAATAGTTTAGTAATTAATTTGCAAGGAGTTGGAAGAAATTGTTCTAATCTCTAGATGTAAAATTAGTAAGAATAGGACCGGACAAATGTCCTAAATATAAATTTATAAAGTTTATATGATTTTTTGTAATTTATAATTATTCTCACTGGAGTCTTAAAGACCTGGTGAGATTTATGTTTTGCAATTCCGGTGATTTTGTATGTAAAATAAAAATGTATTAATTAATACATTTAATTGACAAAGATGTATTATTAGTGTATCATTAACGTATAATAATTGATCATAAGAAAGGATGATCATATGTCAGATTATCAACCGCAGAAACATACTGATTTTGAGTTTGAAGATATACTCAAATACTTAAAAAGAGCCAAAATTGCTGTTGTTCAAGAAAAATATAATCTATCTATGAATAGAGAAAAAAATAAAAAGTTCAGTGAGGATTATAATCTTACTGCAAAGAAAATTGAAAATATAATATTAAATCTTGAGGTTGAAGACTTCTGTTATGCAGTGGATAATGAAAAAGAAGAGTTTTCACATGAGATTTTGTATGTTTTCTGCAGCAGAGAAGAGTTGAATTATTTTGGTGAATATAATGAGGTTGATATTTACATAAAGTTTAATTTAATTGACAGTGCTGGTTATTTATATATAATTTCTTTTCATGAACGTGAAAAATCGATTTCATTTTTGTTTAAGTAGTAACAAAAAAGGAGGGGGAGCAAATGAGAACTTTTTGTCCTGAGTGCCGAAAGGAAGTTGAGTATCAAATTGAAAATTCAGTAGAAAAAAAAGAAGTGCGCGGTCTGGAGTTTGAATATACCGCTGAAAGAGCTTATTGTAATGAGTGTGGAGCTGAAATTTTCATTCCTGAACTTCATGACCAGAATCTGCAAAAGATAGACCATGCTTATAGAGAAAAAGCAGGAATTGTTAAGGTTCCTGAAATTAAAGAGATAGTAGAACAGTATAATACAGGTAAAAGACCATTATCATTACTTTTAGGTTGGGGAGAGACTACATTAACCCGTTATTTGGATGGGGATATACCTTCAAAAAGTTATTCTGAAACTTTAAAAAAAGTCAAAGATGATTATGATTATATGAGACAGTTAGCAGAAGAAAATAACGATAAGGTTTCAGTTAAAGCTTTTAATGGTCTAATGGAAGCTATAAAAGATTTGCAGGATAATGAGCTGAAGACAGAAAAAAAGATTGATAGTGTAATTAAATATCTACTTAAAGAATTAGGTGAGGTAACACCTTTAGCACTGCAGAAGTTACTTTATTACAGTCAGGGGTTTTATAAAACATTTTATGATGAGTTTTTATTTGATAATGATTGTGAAGCCTGGGTACATGGCCCGGTTTATAAAGAAATATATTTTAAATATAGAGATTATGGCTATAACCCTATAGAAGATGAAAGTATTGAATTTGAAAATATTAATCTAACAGAAGCAGAAAAAGAACTTTTAGATAGTGTCATTGATAATTTTGGCTGTTATAGTGCTAAAACACTTGAAAAAATGACCCACTCTGAAAGACCATGGAGATTAACCAGAAAGAATTTAAAGCCGGAAGAAAAAAGTAATGAAATAATAAGAAAAAATCTTATAGAAGATTATTTTAAGGATGTTAATAATAAGTATCAGATGTTGAATGTGGAAGACATAAATGATTATAGTGAAGAATTATTTGTTAAAATAAAATAGTCAGGATAATATTTTATATGTTAGCAATTATCTCACTGAATTATTTAAATGAGATATTTTTTAGAAGTAAGATAGATTATAAAAGAGTGATTAATTTATTTGGTAAAAATGATAAATTAGAGGTTGACGCCAGCTTATTTAACTGCAATAATAACTATATAGAGGACTATTTAGGATGGTGAGATTATGATAAATCACTATGAAGGAACAGTGTTTAATACTCCTGCTAAAACTATAGTTAATACAGTAAATTGTGTTGGAGTAATGGGTGTAGGTATAGCCCTGGAATTTAAACTTAGATTTCCTGAAATGTATAAAGATTATAAAGATAAATGCAATAAAAATTTAGTTCGAATAGGCAGACCTTATATTTACAGTCATAGTGATGACTTATGGATACTAAATTTTCCAACAAAGAAACACTGGAGAAATAAGTCAGAAATAGATTGGATTGAAGCAGGTCTTAAATATTTTAGTGAAAATCATTCTAAAGTAGAAATGAAATCAGTTGCTTTTCCAAAATTGGGTACAAATAATGGCGGCTTAGACTGGGAAGCAGTTAAAGATCTAATGGAAAAATATTTATCTGATCTGGATCTTGATATTTATATATGTTTAAATGAGAAAAATGAAGTAGAGGGTATAGAAAAGAAAATGCTTGATCTTGTTAATAAAGCTGACCGTGAACATTTAATTAAAGAGGTTGGTATTAATGCAAAACAGTCTACAATAATAGTGGATAAACAACCTGTTCAGAGGTTTTGGCAGATAAATAATTTTAATGGGATAGGAAAAAAATCTTACGAAAAGTTATTTAGATACTATTATAAATTAGCTAAAAGCCAAAAAAGAGAACTAGTTCAAATGGGTTTAGAGATTTGACATCCTCCCTGCCCATTAATATGAGCGAGGCTTTCTCGGCGAAAGTAGGTAATTTATAATTTTTTATAATATAATGTATGTTAGGTTACCGCGTCGTGACCATAGAGACTAAGTGATGCTTAGATTCGTGTTGGAGGGCTTATTAGTCCTTCGTTTTTTGTTTAGATTAATTTGGTAAAAATTTTATTATATAGAGTGAAACTGAGGAGATGAAATTTATGCCTACTAGTTCTTTTGAAAAAGATAAATTTATAGTGACAGATCCAGATATGATAAAAAAAATAAATAAAGAGCTTTCTCGCGAAAAAAGTGGGGTAGAATTAAATAAAAAAAGAGATGATTTTGATAAAACTATGGAGGAATTGAAAAGAGGTAAAGAGTTATTAAAACAACTATAATTTATTTAAATAATTTCCTGGACCAAAAAGTAAATTAATTATATAATTACATTGTAGGGACATTATCAGTACGAAAAGGAGGATGGAAAAAATGAAAACAAAACAATTCCGTATTGATGAAAAAGAATGGAAAAAATTTAAAAAAATTACACATGATTCTGGTAGTAATGCAAGTGTTGAAATAAGAAGGTTTATTAAAGAATATAATAAGCGGAACAGTCACGAAGAAATTTTTAATGAGATTTATGAGGATCATAAAGAGGTATTAGATGAGCTTGATTAGAGAAAAATCGCAAAAGCATTGAATAGGAAAGTAAAGATAGATTTAGTTTGATTTCTAATCTCACTGTAATAGGTGGGATTTTATAATTAATCATTTCATTTTTCAGAATTTAGTGTTATAATGTTAATATAATATAACAAAAATAATTTTATAAACAAAATATAAGTTATATCTATTTAACATTAAGGAGGTTTCATTATGAAAGTGGCAGAAGTAATAGCTAAAAACTTAAAAGAGCTGCAGGATGAATTTAATCTTAACCAGACTGAAATGGGAGAGATCATAGGGGTTACAAGACAGACTTTTGCAAAGTATTTGGATGGAGAAAGAGTAATGGACAGCGGCAAATTATATAAATTAGCCAGATATTTTGATAAAGAGATTGATTTTTTTCTAAGCGAAAAATCAAAAAGAGGAAAAGTATCTTTCATGTTTAGAGCTGATGATCCAGAAAATGATTTTGATGACAAATTAAAAAATAAAATTGCAGATAAATTTAAATTGTATCATGAAATTATAGAACTGAGTGATGACCCTGTAAAAGATTATTTACCAGAAGAATATAAATTAGAAATAAAAGGTGACAAATTAAATAAAAAAGAGAAAGCTGCTATAGAAAAAATAGCAGAAAAACAGAGAAGATATATGGGGGTAGATGATGCATTAAATATCAATGTCTTTACTCTTTTTGAAGAAAATAATATTAATGTAATTGCTCAGGAAATTAAAGATGCTAATTTAGATGCTGTTTCTGCTTATTCTGAAGATAAAGGAGCCTATATTTTTATCAATGACAGCAGAGATATTCCCGAAGAAAGGAAAATCTTTTCTGCAGTCCATGAATTAGGACACTTAATTCTTCACCGTGATCAATACAGCAAAGATATTAATGAGTTAAAATATGCCAACACTCGGATAAAAAATATAAGAGAAAAAGCAGCAGATCATTTTGCGATGGCATTTTTAGTTCCTGCTAAAGTTTTAAAAAATTATGATTATTATTTTGATGGTTATATTGACCTGGACTTGATTATTGAGAAGAAGAAAGATTTTGGTGTTAGTGCAAAATCCCTGATCATGACTTTAAACAAATATGGTTATATAGATGCTAAAATATTAGGTGCTCTATTCAAAAAACTAAAAGAAGCTGGCTTTGATAAAAAAGAACCAGAACCGAAAGATTATATAAGAAAAAATGAAAAGCTATTTGCTCTGGTTAGAAAACTAGTTATCAAAGAGGAAATAACCATTAATAAGGCTGCAGAAGTATTAAATATTCCAGTTTTAGAAATGAGAAAACTGGCTAAAAAATGGAAGAATTATGAATACAGAACGGCTTAAAAATTACTCTGCTTATGAAAATGAAATAATAGAATTTAGTCAGCTTAAAGCTTGTTTAGAATTTCTATTTTCAAAAGATTCAAGCTGTTATTTGTCCAATAATTTAAAAAGTAAAATATATTCTTATTATAAAATTTGATAGATAGAATTAATCTCCTCAATCTTATTCCGCTATTTTTGTCGAATTCATTGAACTATCTTAATAGATAAAGTATAATAGAAAATGAATATATGCTAAAAATTTCAAGTTAAGATAGATTTGTTTTTAAACAGGGGGAAAATTATGAAGATTAAAGAACTAATTATGAATTCGATTCGAATTATTGGGGACATCATTTTTGTCAATTTAGCCTTTTTACTTGCCTTTAAACTCCGCTTTGGAGATACAATACCTGCTCAGAACTATAATGCTTACATGGAATTAATACCCTATATTTCAGTTTTCGCAGTTTTCTTATTCCAAATGTATAACCTCTACAGCAATCAATTAAAAAGAAGAATAGACGAGATATTTTATACTTTTATCCCAGCAACATTTATCATAGTCCTCTTTGTTGGGACTTTAACTTATCTTACTCATTCATTAGCTTTTCCCCGTTCAGTATTTTTAATTTCTTTTCCAGTTCTTTTTGTAACTATGATAGCCTGGAGATATTTAACTTTAGCTATTGAGCGCCTTATGTCAAAAAAAGAAGATATCATTATTGTCGGTCGAGGTGAAAACACTGCCAAATTAATTAAAAATATTGCTCATTCTATGCATAAAAGTTATAATATAAAAGATGTAATTATTGATAACTCTGATCATCTTAAAGATTTAGATTACATAGATTTTGATTTATTTACTGATTTTGATAATTTAGAAGATAAGCTAATGAATATGGAAGCAGACATAATTTTTGTAGCTTCTAACTTGAGTGAAAAAGAAAAAAAGGGTGCTTTTTATGCTGCTTTGGAGAAAGATTGGGAAGTATCACTTGTACCTGAATTCTATGAGATTATGCTCTCTGGTTCCAGACTGGAGCAGATTGGAGAAATGCCTATTTTTGAGATTATTCCACCTCACAATTCTATAGGTTTTTTCTTTAAAAGAGTGACAGATATTTTGTTGGCCTCAATTGGTCTGCTTTTAAGTCTGCCTTTAACTCTACCGGCAGCGATAGCAGTAAAATTAGAAAGCAGAGGCCCCTTGTTTTTTACTCAGGAACGGATCAGCCGAATGGGAGAAAAATTTAAAGTATATAAGTTTAGGACAATGGTCAATGATGCAGAAAAAAATACTGGTCCTGTTTTAGCTCAGAAAAATGACAGTAGAGTAACAAAAGTTGGTAAGCTTTTAAGAAAAACCAGAATAGATGAAATACCACAGCTGCTCAATGTTTTAAAGGGTGATATGAGTGTAGTTGGTCCACGGCCGGAAAGACCACATTTTGTCGGTCAGTTTGAAAAAGAAATTCCTCATTATAAGTACCGTCATTTCATTAAAACCGGTATTACAGGTTTAGCTCAGGTCTATGGGTTCTATGATACTGATGCCGAAGATAAACTGAGGATGGACCTCTTATATGCTAATAAGCGTTCTTTTGTCTTTGACTTAAAGATCTTATTAGAAACTTTAAAAGTTATTTTTATGGGACATAAAGCAAATTAAGAAAAATAATGAATTAGATATTAATTACCCGGTGCTAATATTCTGCAGCAGCGGGTATTTTATTACTTAGATCAAGGAGATGAATATAAATGGAAGTATTAGTAACAGGAGGAGCAGGTTTTATTGGTTCCAACATAGTAGATGAATTAATTAATCAAGAGCACAAGGTAATAGTAGTTGATAATTTAAGTACCGGTAAAAAAGAGAATTTAAATGGGCAGGTTGATTTTTATGAGTTGGATATTAGAGATCAAGAATTAAAGGAAGTTTTTAAAAAAAATGAGATCAGCCACGTTATTCATCATGCAGCTCAGATAGATGTTCAGCATTCAATTAAAGATCCTCTTGCTGACGCTCAAAACAATATTTTAGGAACAATAAACTTATTAGAAGGGTGTAGAGAGTATAATGTTGAAAAGGTGATTTATGCTTCTTCTGCAGCCGTCTATGGCGAACCAGATTATCTGCCTGTAGATGAAAAACATCCAATTAAAGCGATGTCACCCTATGGAATTAGCAAACATACTCCAGAACATTACATAAAAATGTACAGTGAACTTTATGATCTTAAATATACTATTTTCCGCTACGCCAATGTCTATGGACCCCGTCAGGATCCAAAAGGAGAAGGTGGAGTTGTTTCGATTTTTGTAGATAAGATGCTGGCTGAAGAAAGGCCGATAATCTTTGGGGATGGTGAGCAGACTAGAGACTTTATTTATGTTGCTGATCTGGTAAAAGCCAATTTAATGGCTTTAGATCAGGGAGATAATGTTTTAGTTAATATCAGTACTCAAAGCAGGGATAGTGTCAATGATTTAGTTGATTACTTAAATCAGATACTTCCTTATGATTTAGAGCCTGTATATAAAGAAGCCCGGCAGGGTGATATCCGTCACTCTTCTTTAGCAAACAGCAGGGCTAAGGAATTATTGGGCTGGACTCCTGATTATGATTTCAAATCTGGGCTGGAGCAGACAGTGAAGTATTATTCAAAATAAAAAAGTAAATATTAATAAATTACTACTTTCATCAGAGTTTTATAATTCTGATGAAAGGTTTTTTATACTATAAAAGAATTGTTTTTTAAATAATTTTGAGAAAATTTTCACTAAAAAGCAGGAAAAATTTGACTGACCTCGAAATATCATTTAGATTATAAAATTTAGGAGGGGTCAGCGTGCAAAAAAAGACAAAGTATTTTTCTTATCGTTATTTTTTAGTGTCTGCCAGTAGAATAAGATCTCTATTTATTGAAACTTGCTCGCAAAAGAGATTTCAATAAATATCAGGAGGGAGATAGTGATATAGAAACAGTGGAAGATACAGAATATCCCTTTGTTTATGTCATTATTGATTTTAAGAAACAAATTATACTGATTCAAAAGAAAGCAGCAGTTTTTCAGAATATTTCAACCGCTCAAAATATACTTCAGGCTTTAATCAATGAATGTGTTGATTTTGGGCAGTATATATTTACTATAGATGAGATTAGTCACCGAGAAATGTTCTGGCAGCTGGTAGCTCAGAGCAGTAAAATTTACTCAATGCAGTTAAACTTAAGAGCTCCAAATTTATTTGGCAATAGATATGAGGCAAATGAATTGTTAAAAGAAGAACAAGAAATATCAAATGCAGCTGAGGTGAATATAGAACTCAAAAACGAACAGGGTAACTTATTAGTCAAGGAAGAAAGGGTAGGAACTTACATAGATTATATAGCAGCCGGAGGAGGTAGTTACAGGTTAAAATTTATGGAAGAGGGAGAAGTTAAAACTAAAAGCAGTAAAGATAATATTAAATCTGCCTATTTAGCGGAAAACATTAATCAGTTAAATATTGCAAAGATTAAGGCTGAACTGGAAAAAATTGATGATATGAGTGGTCATAATGAAGAATAAGGTTTTTCAACAACTCTGGCCCCTGATGATTATATTTATTTTCTCAGCTTTAATTGTTTCATTTACTGAGCTAAGTGAGCTGGATAAAATATTAGATTATGTATTTACCCATACAGTTTTTGTGTCTTTATTTGCGCTTGCCTTAACAATTTATGTCTCTAATTATAATTCAATTAGTAAAGTAAAGGCAGAAATTGAAAGCAGAAAAAATGAGAATAATAAAAAGCTTGAGGAAATGTTAAAAAAAGCTACAAAAAGACTGAATAAATTTTATAAAGAAAGCAGAGAAGATCTTATTTATGTTTTCTTTAGCCTGATCCTATCATTTATTATAATTAGCTGTAAAAAAATAAA
>Ga0247721_100483_pt1 | contig 12172 bp, 15 predicted proteins | sample MSEWel2017_08_16_FD_189089 | JGI IMG/M metagenome (GOLD analysis project Ga0247721, IMG submission 189089) | Subsurface sediment microbial communities from gas well in West Virginia, United States - MSEEL Well Study Marcellus 3H_2017_08_16 | ecosystem: Environmental > Terrestrial > Deep...
ATGAAGTATAGGTTTAAGAAGATGGGTAAGATATTAGAATTAGATTTAAAAGACCCAGAAGTTAAATTCAATATTACGTGTGCGATAAAGTTATTAAAGATGAATAAAGAATTAGCTTTGTTTAAATAAGCTAAATAATAACTTGTTTTTTAGTTATGGATGATATAGGAATAAAAAGTAAAATGTGATATTATGATGCTATAGATGGTTATTTGGGAAATAAAATATATTATTTCACAAAAGGGTGATTCTATTGAAAGATAGATGCACAAAACTTTTAGTCTAAGGTAGTAATACTATGACTGAAAAGTTGCTGAAAGGAGTGATTAAAAGATTAAGTAGATAATGACCCCTTATTTCTATGGTGGATTAAGGGGTTGTTTCTAGTAATAGTGGCTAAGAAACGAATTTTAATTTACTAGTGATACGTTAAGTATGAGAAAAAACAGATATGGGGTGGTAAAATGGCAAATGATGAGATTAACTTAAAAAAATATATCAAATTAGGGATTGCTTTAAAATTCGTTTTAATTACAGTAGTTGCTTCTCTAATCACACCAACAACGGTTAAGATTTTGAATAATTTATTTAAGTTTGATAAATTAGTATTCTTACAGGGAGTTATTAATACAGTAGTCTTAGCAGTAGTTGTTTTTGTATTTACATATTTTTTAATAATTAAACGCTTAAAAACTATTATCGATATTACTCAAAGGATAAGCCAAGGCGATTTTACAGTCGATAAGATAGAGATTGATAGTCAAGATGAATTAGGTCTATTGGCTAAGTCAATTAATAAGATAGTCTTTGATCTTGGTGAATTATTAGATGATGTACAAGATATTTCAGAGAATAACTCAGAGATTGCCGAGGATTTAGTTGAGATAGCTGACAGAACTAGTAGTATGAATGAAGAGCAAGCAGCTAGTACTGAGGAGTTAAGTGCTACCTTTGAAGAAGTATCTTCCATGTCTCAAGAGACAGCAGCTAGTAGTGAAAATTTGATGGAGCAAACTGATGAAGTTGTAAATGACTCTAATTCTGGTTTAGAGATGTTAAAGGATACTACTGATAAAGTAGAGCATGCTTCAGAGATGATAGCAGATTTGTATGGTGATATTAATTATCTAAATGAGACTATTAAAGAGGTTACGAACTTTACCGAAGTTATTTCTGATATATCGGATCAGACTAATTTATTAGCATTGAATGCAGCAATAGAAGCTGCTCGGGCTGGAGAACATGGACAAGGCTTTGCAGTAGTAGCTGAGGAGATAAGAGAGCTTGCCGAGAAGGCAAATCAATCAGCAGATAAGATTACAAATACGGTTATTAATACCCAAAGACAGAGTGAAAAGACATTGACTAAGGTGGAAGAGAGTGTGGAAAAGATAGATACTAGTAAGGAGCTTATTATGTCCACTGAAGGGCGTTTTGAAAATATTGTTAATAATGTTGATGAAATTTCAGAGAGCATAGATAATATATCTGCTGCTATGGAGGAAGTATCAAGTAGTGTGCAGCAGGGAACAGCTTCTATGGAAGAGGTAACTACAGCTATGCAGGAACAAGCATATACAGCTGAAAAGGCATCTGCTCTGGCTGAAAAATTAGATAAGATATCGGAAAAACTTAATAGGAAGTTAGAAAAAGAGTTAGATGTTTAAAATTCATTTTTGATCATAATGTATTTATTATTTCCCCAATTTGCTAATTGAAATTGGGGTTTTTTTATTGAAGGAGATAAAGTATAAGTTGCAGAAATGATAATTGAGGTGAATTAAGTATGTTTATTCTACAGAATATTAAATTTAAAGATATTTTAGCAATAGATGAACTAGAGATTCCTAAGGATAAGGTATCTTGTGTTATCGGTCCTAGTGGCGCAGGCAAGTCTACTTTACTTAAATTAATAAATAATATGCTTAGTGTTGACCAAGGACAAATATTATATAAAAGGAAGAATGTAGAAGAGATAAGTCCTATGGATTTACGTAGAGAGGTAATGATGTTACCACAAAAACCTATTATGTTTGCAGGCACTATTAAGGATAACTTAGAAATTGCTTTTAAATTACTAGAAGAAGATGTGCCTCAAGAACAAGTCTTAAAAGAGGTATTAAAAAAGGTCCAACTGCATAAAGAATTAGATATTCAAGCAGAAAGGTTGTCAGGAGGGGAAAAACAGAGATTATCATTAGCCCGAGTCTTATTATTACAACCAGAAGTTTTGTTGTTAGATGAGCCTTCATCAGCTTTAGACGAGAATACTGAAAATTTGATTATTGAAATGGTAGTGGAATATGTAAAGGGAAATCAAAAGACTTTAGTGATGATTACTCATTCTAAGCAGATTGCTAAAGAGTATGGAGATAAAGTAATTATACTTAAAAATGGGAAAGTAGTTAATGAGGTGAAAAGCTAGATGAAAGAGAAAGAAATACTTAATTTACAATTGTGGCAATTATTGGCAGCTTATATATTCGTTATAATTTTATTAGTTGTTGTTAAAATAAGAGGTTTAAAGAAAGAACAGGAGATTGTATTATCAACAGTAAGAATGACTATTCAATTAGTTTTAGTAGGCTATGTTTTAGCTTATGTATTTAAACAGAATAATTATTTATTCACAATAGCAATTATTGCAGTTATGGAGATCTTTGCTATCAATAATATTTATCAACGAGTACAGCAGCCAATTACCAAAAAACTTAAAAAGATTATAGCTATAGCTATGCTTACCGGTACTTTACTTAGTATGTTATATTTTATTATATTTGTTATTGGTTTAAAACCTTGGTATAGTCCAAGATATTTTATTCCAATTGCCGGAATGTTGATTGGGAATTCAATGACAGGGATTTCTTTAGGTGTAGAACGATTAGTTTCTGGAGTTCAAGATAATAAAGATAAAATTGAAGCGATTTTAATGTTAGGGGCCACACCTAAAAAAGCGACTCAAGATATTGTCAATGCAGCCTTTAATGCTGCTATTTTACCTACTATTAATTCGATGATGGGAATGGGAGTCGTTTTTTTACCAGGTATGATGACTGGACAAATTCTTTCAGGAGCATCGCCGGTTACGGCAATAAAGTATCAGATTGTGATTATGTTAGGAATTTTAGCTAGTGTATCGGTGACGGTATTTATTTTAGTCAATTTAGGATATAAGACTTTATTTAATGAACGAGCACAATTAGTTAGAGGAGAATAATAATTTTCATATAAAAAATCAAATCTACTAAAAAAGTTTAAAAGCATAAAGTATTTTTTTAGAAAGTATAGAATATATTATATAGTGTTACTAAATTAATATTTGTGCTAATAAACTTGTTGAGGAGGAGATAACTTTGAAAGCAGATGAAGTTTTAGAAGGGTTAGTTGAAGGCCAAGAAAAATTAAAAGAAGAGATTCTAGACCAGATGGAGAAGTTTAAAGATTTTGCCGATAGTGTTATGGAAGATGGTGCTTTATCGAAAAAAGAGAAAAAATTATAAATAAAAGAAGGATTTTTTTAACAGTTGGAGAATAATATACATACAATATCACAAATATAATTTTCGTGTTATTTTTTTAAAGGTTGCGTGTTACTTTTTGAGAAATGATGTTATGGAAAAGGGGGGGACTATTCTGATTAATTCTTATTATACTGGAAAAGTGCTTGCTCCAGAAGATATAGAAGCTGTCTATGGAGTTAGAGTAAGTATTAGAGAACATTTTGGTAGGACATTAGTGGCTCCGGAAGAACCTATTGCTTAAATTTAAAAGAGAGGAGTGGTCAAATTAAAATGAATCAGATTAAATCAATTGGAAGAGTACAGAGTAAATTTAAGGAAGCAGCTTCACCAGAAGAGATGCGAAAAGAAGAAAGCACAATAATTATTGATTCAAAGTATGAAGATGGATTATATAAGATAGAAGATAATGATTATCTGCAAGTGATTTTTTCTTTTCATTTATCCGAAGGCTATGAGTTAATAGCTCCTAGGCGTCATGGCAAAGAAAGGGGAGTTTTTGCCTGTAGGAGTCCAAGACGGCCAAGTTCAATTGGAGTTACCACTGTAGAATTGTTGGAGAGAGATGGAAGAAAATTAAGAGTCAAAGGACTTGATGCTATAGATGGAACTCCTGTAATTGATATAAAGCCCTATGCTAATGTGATGGATACACCTGAATAGTTTTCTAAGGAAACTTTGAAGGTTAATCCTAGAGATGAGATAAATCAATTAATTAAAGCTGGTAATCTAGAATCTTTATTATTAATAGGAAATTTAGATTAGACAAAGATTTAAAATTAAAAACTTTCTTGTAAAAAGAAGGATTTTTTTAACAATTAAAGAATGTATTTAATATGATGTTACAAAGAATAGTTTTGTGTTATTTTTTTAGAATTACAGTGTTACTTTTAAATGAAATAGTATCATAAATTGATTTATATATAACCAAGGAGGAGAAAACATGAAAAAACAAATTCTAGTGTTATTATTAACTTTGGTTTTAGTGGTAGGAATTACAGTTACGGCTTCAGCTCATTTTCAGATGATTTTACCTTCTGATGATATGGTAACGAAACAGGATAATAGGGAAATAACTTTAAACTTATTTTTTACTCATCCAATGTCGGCGGCAGAGGTAATGGATATGGAGCAGCCAAATAAATTTGGAGTAATGCATAAGGGGCGTAAAATAAGTTTATTAAAGGATTTACAAACTCAAGAAATTATGGGCGGTAAAGCTTTTGAAACATCTTATAGAATAAAAGGGTTTGGTGATTATATATTCTATTTAGAACCTGGTCCTTATTGGGAACCACTGGAGAATAAATATATTACTCATTGTACCAAAGTAATAGTCAATTCAATGGCAGTTTCTGATAGTTGGGACCGAGAAATTGGTATGAAGGCAGAAATCGTTCCTTTAACACGACCTTATGGATTATGGACTGGAAATGCATTTAGAGGAATTGTTAAGAAGAATGGGAAGCCTGTTCCATATGCTGAGATTGAGGTAGAATATTTTAATAAAGCTAAATTCCCTTCATTAAGGGAAGATGGTAATAAAAGTGTAAGAATACCAAATGCTAATTTCATTACTCAAGTTATTAAAGCGGATAAGAACGGAGTCTTCTCTTATACTATGCCTAAGGAAGGCTGGTGGGGATTTGCTGCCTTGATGGAAGGAGAAAAAATCAATGGTAAAGATCATGAACTAGGAGCTTTGATGTGGGTAAAAACTTATGATATGAAGTAAGTTAATTATTTATTGAGGAGATATTGGAAGAGTATTAAAAATCTCTTCTATTACTTCTTGATATATAAATGAGATATAAATCTATTTAAAAAGGTGTGGTTTTATGCATATTTCAGAAGGGGTGCTTTCTGCTCCGGTTTTGGTTTCTGGTGGAGTCGGAACAGTAGTAGGAATGACTATAGGTTTGAAGCAGATGGAGGATAAAGACATACCTAAAACGGCCATAATTTCGGCTGCTCTATTTGTAGCTTCACTTATTCATCTGCCTGTAGGACCAACTAATATACATTTGATTTTAAATGGAATTGCTGGAATTCTATTAGGTTGGCGGGCATTTCCTGCTTTCTTTATAGCTTTCTTTCTCCAGGGAATACTTTTTCAGTTTGGAGGAGTCACTACTTTAGGGGTAAATGTAATTATTATGGCGTTACCTGCTGTTATCTGTTATTATTTATTTAAAATTTTATTTAAGGTTATTAACGATGAAAATTTAGTTAGTCTAGGGATTATTACCTTTGTTTGTGGATTTTTAGCTGTCTTTTTAGCGGCGTTATTAATGGCTGTGGCATTAGTATTTACTGAAGAAGCCTTTTTAGAAGTTGCTAAGGTTGCTATTATATCCGAAGCTCCGTTGATGATTGTGGAAGGAATTGTAAGTGCATTTTGTTTAGTTTTCATTAAAAAGGTTAAACCAGAGATTTTGAAAGGAAGGTAAGAGATATGAAAAATTATAAGGTTGCTACCTCGTTTAGATTATTATTAATAATTCTACTAATGACTACTTTGTTGGCTGTGCCTGCTTATGCTCATCGGGTGGTGACTTATGCATATGTTAGTGGAGAAAGTATAGTAGTTGAAACCGCTTTTGGTAATGGAAGCCCGTTTGGAGGAGCAATGGTAAAGGTTTATGGCTCTGAAGGGGAATTATTAAAAAAAGGAAAGACTAACAAAAAAGGAATATATAAATTTAAGATTCCTCAAAATTCAGATTTAAAAATTGTAGTGGGTGGTGAACTAGGACATCAAGGTAAATATACTATAAAGGAAGAAGAGCTTCCTAGTGTATCTAATCAAAATTCTAGGAAAAACGAACTATCTATTGATAAAAATTCATCTATGGCTGAATCTGATATAGATACAGATAAAATTAATCAAACAGAGGATAAAATTAGGCAGAGTAGTAAAGATAAACTTATTGCCCAAGAAGAGGTTCGCTCTATTCTTAAAGAGGAGTTAAGTAAACAGATAGCACCTTTAAATAGAAAGATAACTCAATTGCAGATAAAGAAGGGGCCTGGTATGACTGAGGTTATAGGAGGAATCGGTTATATTTTTGGTTTAATGGGGATTGCTTTTTATTTTAAATCTAAGGGGGAGTAGATATTATGTTTAATGAAAAGTTTGCTATGGGTTCTAGTTGGGTTCACGATTTAGACCCTCGCTTAAAAATCATAATGGCTATCTTATTGGCTGTGATTACTGCAGTAGGCAATAATATATTGATGTTATTACAGATCTTCTTTTTAGCTTGTTTCTTCTTGGTCTCTGCTAAACTGGATTTAAAACAAGTTTTAAAACGATTATTAGTTATTAATACTTTTATCTTCTTTATGTGGTTATTTATCCCGTTTACCTATCCAGGAGATAGTCTATTTCAAATAGGTCCTCTAAGTGCGTCTTGGGCAGGAATTATATACGCTACTAAGATAACAATTAGGTCGAATACAATTATGATTGCGGTTATTTCTTTATTATCTACTTCCACTATATCTTCACTTATGCATGCTATGAAGTGTCTGTATGTGCCTGAAAAGCTTATTTATCTATTCTTCTTTGTTTATCGTTATCTTTACGTAATAAGTGATGAGTTCAATAGTCTTCATAATTCGATGAAAGTTAGAGGGTTTAAACCAGAAACGAGCTTACATTGTTATAAAAATTATGCCTATTTAGTAGGGATGCTAATTATAAAAAGTTATGAACGGTCAATAAGAGTTTATAGAGCGATGTTAGCCCGTGGATTTAAAGGAAAAATATATATAAATGATGAATTTAAAGTAATTCCTCGGGATATAGTAATTTTTGCTTGTACTTTAGCTTGTTTAAGCTGGTTTGTTATTTTAGAACAAGGAATTATTTTGATGTAAACAGAGTTTGTGGTTAGTTTTTTTACTCACAAGGAAGGAGTTTGTAAAAGTTATAAAGAATAATATAGGTGAAGTGTAATAAAATGTTATAAAGCATTATTGTTGATTATTAAAAATTAAATAACGTTAATGATTAGGTGCCTTTAACTACGGTTAAAGGAGAATAGGGAATCAGGTGTAAGACCTGAACGGGCCCGCCACTGTAACCGGTGAAGTGCAATTTACAATTAAAAGTCAAAAGTTAACAGTCAAAAGATAATTAATTGTTAATTGCTAGAGGATGAGAAGACCACTTGGATATTTTAAGTATTCAGGGAAGGTGAAGTCCTTACAACCGGAAGTCAGGAGACCTGCCTAGTCATTAACCTACTATATCTTCGATGGCAAGGAAGGTAGGTGATTAGTGTGGTTTGGAGCTAATTAACCTCAATCTTGTTAATCTGAGATTGAGGTTTTTTATTTGCAATCAGGAAGAGATATAAGTGATTAAAGGAATGAGGATTGGGTAATGAGATTAAAATAAGGGGAGATTTTGATGGGGAGAAAGAATTATTGGTTAGTAAGTGTAGGGATAGTATTAGTTTCGCTGTTTTTACCAGAAAATGCTTATGCAATGCATATTGCTGAAGGTTTTTTACCAGCTAAGTGGGCAGGAATCTGGTGGGTTTTGATGTTGCCGTTTTTAACTTTAGGGATTAAACATGTTAAAAGAGTAGTGGATGAGCACGATCCAAGTATAAAGATGTTATTAGCTTTAGCAGGAGCTTTTATTTTTGTGCTTTCTTCTCTTAAATTGCCTTCTGTAACAGGAAGCACTTCACATCCAACAGGAATTGGTTTAGGAGCTATTCTATTTGGACCTTGGCCGATGGTTGTTTTAGGTTGTATTGTTCTTATTTTTCAAGCTGTTCTTTTAGCTCATGGAGGCTTAACTACTTTAGGAGCTAATGTTTTTTCGATGGCTATAGTGGGTCCATTTGTTGCTTATGGTATATATAAGTTATTTAGAAAATTAGGAGCGCCACTTTGGTTAACGGTATTTTTAGCAGCAGCTTTAGGAAACCTTTTAACTTATGTAATGACAGCAATACAATTGTCGTTAGCTTTTCCAGCTGAGACTGGTGGTTTCATAGCGTCACTAACTAAATTCATGGGGGTTTTTGCAATAACTCAAGTTCCTTTAGCGATTACTGAGGGCTTGGTAACAGTATTAATTTTTAATTTACTTAGAGAGTATAGTAAAGGCGAATTAAAGAAACTTTCAATCATTTCTTAAGGAGGTAAAAGAGTATGAGTTTAGCTGGAAAGAATTTAATTATATTAGCTTTAATTTTAATTGTAACTATTACGCCACTTATTATCAAACCAGATGCTGAGTTTGGAGGTGCTGATGGAGCAGCTGGAGAATTAATTACTAAGATGAATCCGAATTATCAATCTTGGTTTAGTCATATTTGGGAGCCGCCGAGTGGAGAGATTGAGAGTTTACTATTTGCTTTACAAGCTGCTTTAGGAGCTGGATTTTTAGGTTATTATATTGGTGCTAAACGAACAGAAACTAAATATAAAGAAGAAATGGAGCAAGATGAAAAATGTTAGATATTGATCAATATGCTTATTCTAATAATTTACGTTCAATTCATCCAGTTGAAAAAACAATATTTGCACTTTTAACTATGATTATCTGTTTAGCAGCTAATTCAATAATTACCTCCCTGGCTATTATTTTATTAATGGCCGGGGTAGTAATCTTTGGTGCTAAAATACCGCGGCAATTTTTCATAAAATTAATTTTAATTCCGATTTCATTTTTATTAATTAGTACAATTACTATTGTTATTTCTATTTCTAAGGAAGCAAGTAGTTTTCTTTATTACTTAAGTCTTTGGGGTTGGAAGATTGGTATTCAAATGGAGAATATAATTTTTGCTATAAATTTATTCTTAAAATCTTTAGGAACAGTTGCTTGTCTTTATTTTTTAGCTTTAACTACTCCAATGATAGAAATTATTTCAGTACTTAGAAAATTAAAAGTACCACGGATATTTATTGAACTAATGAGCTTAATCTATCGTTTTATCTTTGTTCTTTTAGATACTGCTAATCTGATTAGAACTTCTCAATTATCTCGTTTAGGTTATTCAAATTTTAAAAGATCCTGTCAATCATTAAGTAAACTAATTTCTAATCTCTTCATTAGAGCTTATTATCGGGCAAAAGGATTATTAACGACACTCTTAGCTAGAGGTTATGAGGGAGAGATTAGGGTTTTAGAACCTGAATATGAGTTTTCTAAGAAGAATTTAGCTATTATTTTTTTAGTTGAAGTATCTTTAATATTAATTACAGTATACATAGGAGGAGATCAGTTTGTCATCATCAATACTTGAAGCTGAGGATATTATATTTAGTTATCCCGATGGAACCAAAGCATTAGATGGTCTATCAATTTCGATTGAGGATGGAAAGAAGGTAGCCATTCTTGGTGCTAACGGAGCGGGAAAATCAACTTTGTTTCTTCATTTTAACGGCATTTTGCAGCCAGACCAAGGAAGCATAAAGTTTAAGGGTGAAACGGTTAAATATAATAAAAGAGCATTAAAAGAATTAAGAAAAAATGTAGGAATTGTTTTTCAGGATCCGGACATGCAGTTGTTCTCCTCGAGTGTTTTTCAGGAAATTTCTTTTGGTCCTTTAAATTTAGGATTGTCGGAAGAAGAAGTAAGAGCAAGAGTTAATGAAGCAATGGAAGTAACCGGAATAACTGAACTTAAAGATAGACCAACTCATTTATTAAGCTATGGTCAAAAGAAACGGATTTCTATTGCTGATATTTTAGCGATGAAACCACAGGCTATTATCTTTGATGAGCCAACAGTTTGGCTTGATCCTCGGCATTCTAATGAAATTATTGATTTCTTCGATGAAATTAATAATCAAGGGATTACAGTAATTCTTTCTACTCATGATGTTAATTTAGCATATTCATGGGCAGATTATGTTTATATCTTTGCAGAAGGTAAAATCATTGGAGAAGGAATTCCAAGTGATATATTCCAAGACAAAGAATTATTGATGAATGCAGATTTAACACAACCTTGGATTGTAGAAGTTTATAATGAATTAGTACAGAAGAATATACTGGCAAGTGACTTTCCTATCCCTAATTCTAAAAGAGAGTTATTTTCTTTACTATAGGTATTATATATGGATCGTATGTGTTGATTCAATACATATTTTTCTAGTTAACTATTATTGATACAATTTTTCAAGTTAAGGTTGAAGAAAATCATATGTAAACCTTTATTATGATTATATAAATCTATATTTGGAAGCTTAATGTTTAACTTTCTAGCATTTATAAAGCTTAACTGTCTATTTGTTTGTTAGCGGAATTAATTGGTGCAGAAGAGATACTAGTTGTCTATTAACAGATTGACTTCCTCACTCAGTATGTTATCATTATTGGCGTAATTTAAAAATTACTGAGGAGGCAGCTTACTTAAAGCTATGTCACAAATTAAAGAGTATCTACAAAGAGTTGGAAATTTTTCAACGAACGCTAAGAGTTTTTTAGGTTGTATTGGTTTAAATTTTGTTAGTTTAGGAGCTGTACAGGTTCTTTTAGGCTTGTATATCTTGGAGTTAGGTTTTGCTGAAGACTTTTTTGGATTAGTCGTAGGAGCTCGGATCTTAACAACCGGGTTATTAGCTGTTCCAGCTGGATCTTTAAATGAAAAGATAGGAGCCAAGAATAGTCTGTTATTAGCTTCTATTTTAGCTGGGATAGCGATAATAATTCAGGCTCTATCAAGTAGTAAGTTTCTGATATTAACAGGAAGTCTTATGTATGGAGGAGCATTAGCTATCTTATTCGTAATGATTGGGCCATTTTTATCGAATAATAGTCAAGCTAAAGAAAGAGAAGAGTTGTTTAGTTTTAATTTTGTATTGATGACAGCAGCAAAGACAATAGGTAGTTTCTTAGTTGGATTTCTACCGACTATTTTTGTCAAAACTATTCTAGCCCAAGAAACAACTGAGTTGTTGTCACATAGATATGTATTGCTAGCTTTTGGTATAATAGCACTATTAGCAATGATTCCAACTATCTTCATTGATGAGGATGAAGATGATAAAGAAAAGCAGGATGAGATAGATGTAGTCGATGGTTTAAAAGAAGAGAGAATTAGTAAGTTAAGTTTATATCAGTTTTTATTAGGTGCTGGTGGTGGTTTAATTGCTCCTTTCTTTAGTGTCTTTTTAGCTAATAAGTTAGGAGCGACTACTCAAGAAGTAGGAACCATGATGTTCTTATATCGAGTAACGATGGCTTTAGCTTTATTCTTGACACCTTATTTAGTAGGTAAGATGGGAAAGGTAAAGTCTGTTGGTGTGGCTCAAATTACTTCTTTGCCATTTCTATTAGCGATTGTCTTAGTGCCTAACTTTGCTATTGTTAGTTTTGCTTTCTTATTTAGAGGTGCACTAATGAATATAACAAAACCGATTGCTTCTGATTTTGCAATGGAGATTACTTCTGATGCTAAACAGACAACAACTAGTAGTTTAATGCGGACTAGTAAGAGTGTTGCCCGTAGTGTAGCTGCAATGCTAGCAGGGTGGTTAGTTGCTAATTATGGTTATAAAGCCACTTACTTTTTAACCTTCTTTTTCTACTTAACTGGTGCTTTCTTATTTGTTAAGTCTTTTCTTAGTGTAGAGAAGAAGGAATTAAAAGGCATAAAACAAGGATAATCTTATCTAAAAAG
>Ga0247721_100484_pt1 | contig 12130 bp, 8 predicted proteins | sample MSEWel2017_08_16_FD_189089 | JGI IMG/M metagenome (GOLD analysis project Ga0247721, IMG submission 189089) | Subsurface sediment microbial communities from gas well in West Virginia, United States - MSEEL Well Study Marcellus 3H_2017_08_16 | ecosystem: Environmental > Terrestrial > Deep subsurface...
AATCAATATCATTCTTTTCTACAACTAATGGCGGTAAAAAACGCAGTGTATGTTTTTTAACTGCATTAATTAAAAATCCTCGTTCAAATAGCTCATTTGTAATTTCCTTAGCTGAAAGGCTTTCTCCGAGCTCAAGGGCCAGCATTAAACCCTTACCTCTTGTTTCAACTAAATTATCTGCTGCAGCTGCCAGTTTATCCAGCTCTGATTTAAAATAATTACCTTTTTCTTTAACCGTATCTAAAAAATCAGCCTCCAGCATAATATCTATTACCTTTGAGGCAGCTCTGGTTGCCAGCGGATTACCACCAAAGGTTGTACCATGATCACCTGGCTCAAAGGCTGCAGCAACCTCTTCTTTGGCCATAAAGGCACCGATTGGAACTCCTCCACCCAGGGCTTTGGCCAGAGAAATAATATCAGCTTCTACTCCATAGTTCTGATAGGCAAAAAGCTCACCTGTTCTACCCATACCACATTGAACTTCATCAAAAATTAAGAGTATATCTTTTTCATCACAGAGCTGACGTACACCTTCTAGATACTCCTGTTCTGCCGGATAAATTCCGCCTTCTCCCTGAATCGGCTCCAGCATAATTGCTGCTGTTTTATCTGTTACTGCTTTTTTTAAAGCTTCCAGATCATTAAAAGGAACTGTATAAAACCCTTCCGGCAGTGGCGTAAAGGGCAGCTTATACTTATCCTGACCGGTTGCTGTAACAGTCGACATTGTTCGACCGTGGAATGACTTATCAGCTGTAATAGTTTCAAATTTATTAGTTCCTTTTTTCTTGAAATATTTGCGGGCCAGCTTTAAAGCTCCCTCATTTGCTTCAGAGCCACTGTTGGCAAAAAAGACGCGGTCATAACAGGAATTCTGACAGAGTTTCTTTTCCAGCTCTGCCTGTGGTTCAATATAATAAAGATTGGAACAGTGAATAATTTTATCAATCTGCTCCTTTAACACATCCTTAAAACGCTGATTGCTGTAACCTAAGGCATTAACCCCAATTCCAGCTAAAAAATCACGATATACCTTTCCATCTTTGCTGTATAATTTGATTCCCTCAGCTTTCTCAACATATAGCGGGTACCTGCCGCTGTAGACATTCATAAAATGTTTTTGATCCATCTCAACAATTTCTTCTATTTCCATCTTATCTCTTCTCCCTTCTAGATATAGAAATAAATACTTCTAAAATAAAATTAATCCTACAAAAATATTATGTATTTTCTGCCAGAGCCGCAATTTAAAAACTAATCCTTTAAAATCATTGTTCCTACTCCCTGATCGGTAAAGATTTCTAAGAGCAGTGGGTGTGCAACCAGGCCATTAAGAATATGAGTTCTGACAACTCCACTTTCTACCGCCTGCATACAGCCTTCAACTTTGGGCAGCATTCCACCTTTAATTTTACCATCGGCAATCCAGCTGCTGATTTCTTTAAATGTCAGCTGAGAAACTCTGCTCTCTGCATCTTCACTATCATAACGAATCCCATCCACATCAGTCAGGTAAATCAGCTTTTCTGCTTTTAAAGCAGCTGCCAGTTCTCCTGCCACACTATCTGCATTAATATTTAAAGTTTCTCCTTCTTCATTAACTCCAACCGGGGCAATAACTGGAATATACCCATCCTTAATTAATTTTTCAACCAGCTCAGGCTGAATCTGCTCAACCTCTCCCACAAAACCCAGATCCTTTGCTGGATCAATAAACTCTTTCTTTTTTGCCTTAATCAGGCTGCCGTCCTTACCTGATATCCCAACTGCTTTAGCCTCCATCTTATTCATTAAAGCCACTATTTCTTTATTAATCTGTGCCGAAAGAACCATCTCTACAATTTCCATTGTTTCCTTATCAGTAACCCTCAGGCCGTCAATGAAATTCGCCTCGATATTTAGACGTGCCAGTGTTTTATTAATTGCAGGACCACCACCGTGAACAACCACCGGATTGATGCCTACATATTTCAGCAAAGTAATATCTTCAATCAACTTTTCTTTTAACTCAGCATCAGCCATAATGCTGCCGCCATATTTGATAACAAAGGTTTTACCAAAAAAATCTTTAAAGTAAGGTAAAGCCTCAATTAAAACATTTGCCTTTTCTATTAATTCTTTGATTGTACTCTCCTCCTTGCTGCTCTATACTATTTTTAGGGAAATAAAGCTGTTGCTTTAAGTCCTGTATTTTCTGGATAAGCAAAAATAACATTCATATTCTGTACTGCCTGACCTGCCGCGCCTTTAAGCATATTATCAATGGCCGAAACAATAATTAATCGCTCTGTCCGTTGATCATATTTAAAACCAATCTGAGCAAAATTTGACCCGGCTACATTTTTAATTTCAGGCAGCTTACCTGTAAGCAGCTGCACAAATTCTTCCTGATTATAAGTCTGCTGATAAAGTTCTAAAATTTCAGTTTCAGAACTGCTTTCTTTTAAATTAAGATAAATAGTTGCCAGAATCCCTCTCTTTATTGGAACTAAATGGGGGGTAAATAAAATCTGAGCTCTGCTGACTGCTGCAGAATTATCTGCTTTAACAGTTTTTGACTCCAGCTGATATTCACCAGCTAAAAACTGATTGGAAATATACTCTATTTCCGAGCTGTGTCTGTGTACTGCAGGGCTGTAGGCCTTCATAGTGTTGTGAGTCTCAGTAAAAAGCAGATTCTCTTTCAGACTGCGGCCGGCTCCACTAACACCCGATTTAGCATCAATAATAATCGAAGTTAAATCTACTTTGGAAAAATTTAGTAAAGGTAAAATTCCAAGCAGTGATGCAGTTACATAGCAGCCGGGATTGGCCACTAAATCTGCCTCTTTAATCTTAGCTCTATTCAATTCTACCAGACCATAAACTGCTTTTTCGGCAAGCTCTGGGTATTGATGCTCAACTCCATACCATTTTTCGTAAATATCCAGATCATGATAACGAAAATCTCCACTCAAATCAATAATTTTTGCTCCTCTACCATAAAGCTCAGCCACAATGTTTTGAGAAACTCCATGCGGCAGAGCGGTAAAAATTAGATCACTGGCTTCAGGATTAAAAGCCTCCATTGATTTTAACTGATAATCATTAAGCTTTGAACCTCTAAACTGAGGATAAAGTTCGACCAGCATCTGTCCGGCACTGCTTTTTGAAACTAAATCTTTTATTTTAACTTCTGGATGCTCGTGTAAAAGCCGCATTAACTCGATTCCAACATAGCCGGTGGCTCCAACTATAGAAACATTAATCATCTGCTCAACTCCTTTAATACTCAAATAACTGCTGAAAAGTTAAATCTTAAATTATATCTTTTGCTTATTTTACCGCATTAAAGTATTTGAATCAAGCTATTTAGGTAATTTACTTAAATAAAGCAAAAAAAATGTTAAACAATTAATATTAATTGTATCTTAAATAGATTAAAATTTAAATTAGATAGAATTTGAAAAGGCAAAATGTGTATAATATATGTGCTAAAAAGGAGGAAAAAAAATGTTTAAAAAAATGATCTATTTTAGTTTAATTGTTTTTCTCATAATTTCAAGCTCATCCTTGATTTTAGCTCAAAATACTGACCTTAATCAGGATTCAGCTGAAGATGTTTTTTCTGAGGCTTTAGATGATTATAATCAGAAAAATTATACTTCAGCTGCAGAAAAATTTAATGCTTTACTCGAAAGAAATAATTTAAATGAAGAACTTGAATTTAGTGTTTTATATTATTCTACTATGACTGCTATAAAAAGATACCAGACCACTCAGGCCGTTAACTATCTAGAACAGTTTAATCAGGCTGGATTTCAAGATTCTAATTTAAACTGGAAAATAGGAGAATTATTTTTAAATAAAGATGGACAATTTGATAGTGCTAATTTTGAGACAGCTCTGGATTATCTTAATGAAGCAGAAGAAATGGGACTTGATAAACTAGCATTTAAAAGAGATCTTGCTTATGCATATCTCGAAACTCAGAAACTTGAAACAGCAGAAAATATATATAATGAAATAGTCAATGAAAATGCAACAGGTTCTGACTATTTCAATTTAGCCAGAATTAAAGAAAAACAGGAAAAACTACCTAAAGCTATAGAATATTATGAAAGCGCAAGAGATATGGGCGAAAATCGAGCCTCTTTATATCTAAATTTAGGTAATTTATATCAAAAACAGGATAATTATAATTCTGCTGTCACTACCTTTAAAGAAGGAATTGAAAACAGAAATGACTTTGCAGCTTTATATATAGGACTGGGTGAAAGTTATCTTAAATTGGAAAATTATACAGAAGCCCGAAAAGCTCTAACAACAGCAGTAGAAATCAATGAAAATTCATATTATGGATACTATTTACTGGGAAATATTGAAAAAGAGAGAGGAAGTTATAGTCAGGCTTTCAAATATTATGACGAATCACTTAAAAATAATTCGGATTATGTAAAAGCATATCTGGCTGAAGGTCAGCTGTATCTAGAAATGGAGGAATATCAAAATGCAATATCTAGTTTTTCTACAGCTGTAGAAAAGAATACTGATTATGCAGCAAGTCATTATTATTTAGGTAGAGCATATTATAAAGCTGATATGCTGGAAGAAGCTGCAGAAGAACTGAGACAAACGCTTCATATTAATGATAAATTCCCGGAAGCAAGAGATTTATTAGACAAAATCGAAGAAGAGTTGAATATTAGCTAGTATTTAAGTCAAAAGAAAGGGATGATATTTATGCAAAAAATCAAGCTAAAAACTGGAGATGAAATCCCAGCACTTGGTTTGGGCACTTCGGGTTTAAAAGGTAATGAATGCACTGAGGTTGTTAAACAGGCACTTGAGCTGGGTTACCGGCATATTGATACAGCAGATTTGTATGGAAACCACAGGCCAATTGCAAAAGCTTTAAATAAATCTGATATAGATAGAGAGCAGATTTTTATTACCTCTAAAATCCGGAGTGAAGAATTAGAATATAAGCAGCTTAAAAAAGCGGCAGACCGACTTTTAGATGAGCTGGATCTTGACTATTTTGATTTGCTTTTAATTCACTGGCCAAGTCCAAAGATTCCAATTGAAGAATCTTTAAAAGCAATGAAGGAATTAAAAGAAGCAGGAAAAACTAGGAATGTTGGAGTCAGCAACTTTACAATCCCGCTTTTAAAAGAAGCTCTGGATACTTACCCTGATTTAATTACTGTTAATCAGGTAGAATTCCATCCAACACTTCACCAAAAAGAACTTTTAGATTTCGCTTTTAAAAATAATGTTATTTTAACTGCCTACAGTCCGCTAGCCCAGGGAAAAGTATTTAAAAATAGTGTGCTCAAGGATCTGGGGGGGAAATATGATAAAACACCGGCTCAACTTGCTTTAAGATGGCTGATTGAAAAAAATATTGTTGCTATTCCAAAAGCGAGTTCTGAAGCCCACCTCAAAAATAATTTAGATGTTTTTGACTGGGATTTTCCGGTTGAAGCTGCTCGAGAAATGGAACTTTTAAATCAGAATAACCGCCTGATTGATCCCGGTTACCCTGATTTTGATTAGAAAAAAAGTAAAAGAGTCCCTTTTGTTTGTCAAAACAATTTGGGACTCTTTTAATCTATAGTTTCCTGGTATTAAAAAAATAACTCTGCTGAATTAACAGCAGAGTTTGATAATTTATTTTTTAGCTAAATTAAAGCTGATTAAATATCAAAATTAGGCAGCCATTCTTTTTCAGCTTCAAACATCTCATCAACCATTGCTCTTATCTGATCCATATCTAAAACAGATGCAGTCAGCGGGTCCATCATAACTGCCTGATAAATTTTCTCTTTATCACCTGTTAGAGCACCTTCTACTGCCAGTTCCTGCACATTGACATTTGTTCTATTTAATGCAGCAAGCTGGGTTGGTAAATCTCCAATATAGGTAGGCTGAATTCCATTTTTATTTACCAGACAGGGTACTTCAACTACAGAACCATCTGGAAGATTAGTAATATGTCCTTCATTTTTAACATTACCATGAATCACCTTTTCTCTTCCAGTTTCCATAGCTTCAATGATATGGGATCCATATTCATTACTTCTTTTTATTTCAATATCAGAGTTTATTAATTCTTCCATATCTTCCCAGTAAGTTTCCTTGTTTACCTTGCAGACATGTAAATAAACTCCCGACTCATCTTCAGTAGTCCAGCCAATTCCTCCACCATAGGAATCTTCTGGCTGTTCTCTCTGCATTCTGTGAATGGTGCTGATCCATTCTTCGTTTTTTCTAAAATAAGGTACATATTCAGACATATGGATAGTAGATTCAGTTACAAAATATCCAAAATGCTTGAGGAATTCAAATTTTGTTACATCATGTTTATAAGTATCTGGATCATCATATTTAGCTTTAATTTCAGGATAAAGATCTTTGCCATCCTTTTCAAATTTCAAATACCAGGCCATATGATTGATACCAGCTGAAACATAATTAACTTCCTCATAAGGGACATCAATATATTCACAGATTTCAGCCGCTGTTCCCTGTACACTATGGCAGAGACCAACATTTTTGATATTTGTAGCTTCATTAATAGCCCAGCAGTTGATAGCCATTGGATTAACATAATTTAAAAAGAGAGCATCAGGACAGAGCTCTTCCATGTCTTTAGCTATCTCAAGGTAGACCGGAATTGTTCTTAAGCCCCTAAAAACACCACCAGGACCCAGGGTATCTCCTACAGCCTGATTAACTCCATATTTGCGGGGAATCTCAATATCTTTTTCATAGGCATCAAGTCCACCAACCTGAATCATCGAAATTACATAATCTGCATCTTTCAGAGCCTTTCTTCTATCAGTTGTGGCTTCAATTTCTGTAGGAAAATTATTTTCTTCAACAATTCTATTTGCCAGTTTTTCTATCATTTCCAGTCTTTTAGGATCAATATCCATCAGTGAAACTTTAGTTTCTCTTAATTCAGGCACAGATAAAATATCAATTAAGATATTTTTAGCAAAAACGATACTTCCTGCACCAATAAATGTAATCTTTCTCATTTTATCATTCTCCTTTTATGTAGACATTTTTATTTTAACCATAAGGATCAGCAGCATCTCTTAATCCATCACCCAGAAAGTTAAATGCCAGGATAGTAATCAAAATAACTACTCCCGGAGTCATAATCCAGGGGTACTGACCTATTGTTTGAAGATTTGTTGCCTTACTTAATAATACTCCCCAGCTGACCATTGGCGGCTGAATTCCCAGTCCTAAAAAGCTGAGAGAACTTTCAGCCAGGATTAGCTGTGGAATTGCTAGAGTAGTAACTACAATAATGTGGCTGGTACAGTTTGTTAAAATATGTTTTGTAATGATGTAAAAATCTCCACCACCGGCAGCCTTAGCTGCTTCCACAAACTCCTGTTTTCTGTAACTTAAAACTTTTCCTCTTATCTGTCGTGCCATATCAGTCCAGCGAACCATAATCATAATAAACATTACAGCTATTAAAATTATAACAGGAGACCAGGTTACAGGAATTGCAGCACTTAACCCCATCATCAGCGGTAAGGTCGGAAACATCCTTATCATTTCAATAACTCTCTGCAGTATAGAGTCAACTATACCGGCAAAATATCCAGATATTCCACCAACAAGTGAACCAATTACTGCAGTTATCATTGAGCCCAGGATACCGATAGCAATCGAAACTCGACCACCAAAAATTATTCGGCTTAATAAATCTCTGCCCAGCTCATCTGTACCAAATAAATGCAGTGTTGCCCCTTCATCAACTCCAAATAAATGAAGATCACTTTCTATTAAACCAAAAAGTTCATATTCCCAGCCCCGAGTAAACAATTTAATAAAATACTTTTCAGAAGTGTCAGGTACATAAACCCGCTCCCAGGTTTCTTCATCAAATTCCTGCTTCAGACTGTAAACAAAGGGTCTAAAGTGAAAATTACCTTCTTCATCAAAAAAATGAATCTGCTGATAGCTTAGATAGGCTTTATTGTTATCAGTAGCATTATGATCATAGGGACTAAAAAAAGGTGCAAATAAACTGATTAAAGTCAGTAAAATTACAACAAAGGCTCCAAGCATTCCCAGTCTATTCTTTTTAAATCTCCTCCAGATTAATTCTTTATGAGTTAGAAATTTAGTCTCTTTTTCTTGCTCTGGCATTTATATACACCTCCTAAATAAAATATTTATCATTCATATCGCACTCTGGGATCAATCTGAGCCAGCAAAATATCTCCAAGTAAATTACCGATAACAAGTGTTACTGCCAGCATTAAAAGAAATGAGCCTGCCAGATACATATCCTGACTCAATAAAGCATTATAAAATGCGGGTCCGGTAGTTGGAAGCTGTAAAACAATACTGGAAACAATAGCACCCTGGATCAAAAATGGTAGAGACATACCAAGATACATAATCAACGGCTGAATCGCATTTCTAACAGCATGCTTATAAATTACAACTCTCTCAGTTAAACCTTTTGCTCTTGCAGTTTGAACATACTGCTTCTGTAATTCATCCAGTAAATTACCCCTCATAATTCTCATATTTTGGGCAGTACCTGCTATACCTACAACAAATACAGGTACCCAGAAATGCTGCAAAAAGTCAACAATTTTTGCCCAATTCCAGGGAGCAAATACATATTCTGAAGAAAATAAACCACCAACATGCATATTTAATTTAAAAGATAAAAAATACATGATTACAATTGCAAAAAAGAAATTAGGTATTGACAGACCAATAAATGCGAAAACTGTAGCAATGTTATCACCAAAACTGTACTGGTGAGTGGCAGAATAAATCCCTACTACAACACCAATTAAAACTGAGATTATATGAGCAGACAGGGCAATTAAAAATGTATAACCCAGGCGACCCCAGATAACGTCACTCACAGGTCTATTGTATTGAAATGAAAAACCAAAATCTCCTCTTAAAACTATATTTTTAATCCAATTTAAATATTGAAGCATAAAAGGTTGATCAAGTCCATATTGACTTCTCATTCTTTCAGCCATAGCTCTTGCCTGATCCTGTGACATTCCCGCCTGACTTGTCAGACGATTTTGTACAGTTGTCATATAATCACCAGGTGGTAAGCTGATAACAATAAAACTTACAAAACTAACAACAATTAACATTGGTATAATATACATTAGTCTTCTAATTATATATTGGAACAACTGCTCTCCTCCTTTTTTGAAAAATTTTACAGGATACAGATCTAAGACCTGTATCCTGTTTTTGATTCTTATTTAGAAGACCATTCAGTACCGGAATAGGCATCTTCTAAAGGAATTTCATCTAAAAATAACTCATCATACTGGTCTTCTTCAGCAACCCAGATAATCTGGATAGGCATCGCATTTACCATGTAATCATATAGATATGGTGGTAAATCTGAAGGGATATTTTTGAAACGATTATTAATAGCTAATCCCTGTCTCAGCTGATAGAGACCGATTGTATAAATGTTTTCAGTATATATTCTTTCAATTTCATGCAGAATATCTGTTCTTTCTTCAGCAGTTCTGGTTAAACGAAGTTCCTGCAGCAGGTCTGCAATTTCCTGTTCAAATGGAAGTAATTCTCTTGGATTTTCTGAACCTTCCTGATGATAACCAGGAGTTGAAGAAGAAATTGGTCCAACTAAATCCATAAAGTAATAGGGAGTACCGACCTGATCGTTTCTTGCTACATTAAGGTCAAAGTCTCCAGAATCCGTTCTGGCAGTATTATTGGGTCCACTTAAGACCTGCAGGCGAATATTTATTCCTACTTCTCTCAACATTGGCACTAAGGCTTCAGAAGCCTGTACTGAGGCAGCAGAATCCTCATTTGTTTTCAGCTGGATAATAAGTTCATCACCTGCAACTGCTGTACCTTCTGGCCAGTTAAGAATTCCATCATCATTTGTATCTTCAAAACCAAATTCTTCTTTAAGAATAGTTTTAGCTTTTTCAGGATCATAATCATAAACGGTAGTATTCTCATCTGAATGATAAACTGATCCATCTGGATAAGCTCCATGATATTCTTTTGTTAAGGGACCAGGAAAAGCTCCACTTGAAAGTGCTTCTTTATCAATTGCATGACTTAGAGCCTGTCTGAATTTCTTATCTCTAAACAGTTTTCTCAATTCAGCTTCTCTATCATCAGAAACACCATAGTCTTTAGAAAGATTCATTTCCAGTCTATACATAGAAGTAAATGGACCAAAACTCATTGTGAAATTAGAATCTTCTTTAAGTGATTCCTGACGTACCATTGCAAATGTACTTGGGTTTTCCAGATTAGTTCTGTCTCCCTCACCACTGACTAAGTTATTGGTTCTTGTTTCTCCACTTTCAGCTTCCATAAATCTTACTTCACTCATATATGGTAGCTGATTACCGGCTTCATCAACCTGCCAGAAATATGGATTACGAACCATTACTAACTGTTCACCTGCACTGTAGCGAATTGGAACCCAGGCACCCATAGTAACTATTGGGACATCATGAGCAGGGATTGCAGTTGGGTAATCCTCATAATTTGCATCTGCAGTATAAGCAGGATGGAATCTTTCGTAAACATGTTTTGGACTTACAGGAAAGTTATTGCGATCAAAATAGCTTAAGGCACTCATTGGATATTCAGCACCAAAATGCCATTCAACTGTAGTATCATCAATAACTTCTAACTCTGTAACTTCTCCACCATATGTCCAGTCATCAGCTGTAGCTGTGGAGGTAATCTGTTCATTTAAAATTAAATCATTGTAAGTAAAAGCAATATCTTCAGTAGTAAATGGCTCTCCATCTGACCACTTAGCACCTTCAATAAAGTTCATAACTAAAGTTTTACCATCATCTGTCCATTCCCAGTCTGTTGCCAGGTTTGGTACAGGATCAGGTTGATTTAGCTTCCACATTTCTCCTCTTAAGAGAGGGGATTCATGTAAAATCTGATGAATTCCAAAATAACCCTGAACATTTCCTGCTCCCCAGTTCCAGCCATCAATAGGAACAGCAAAAGTATCACGCCAGACGCCACCGTAAATACCAGCACCATCAACCATTGTCTCAGACTGACGGACTAAGGGAGTAGAAGGAAGTCTTTCTTCTAAAGGAGGTAATTCTCCATTTTCTACCATTTCTTTTAATTCAGGTGCCTCATTATAAGAATCCAGATTGGTAAATTGTATTACCTCATCCATATCCAGCTTACCTAATAAAGCTCTATCATCCTGAGCTAAGACAGTAAAAGACATTGAAAATACAAGTAATAACACCAATATAACACTTAACTTTTTACTAAATGATTTCATTTTATTCCTCCTTGATATTTTTAAAACAATTTTTAAAACTATTTTATAAACTACCTAATCTAATCGCCTTTACCACCCCCCTAAATCAGATTTATATTTATCTTAAAATAAATAGTTAACTAAAATATAATTAATTTCCAGCTGTATAACCATCTAATTTAAGCTTATCATGAAAATGACAGGCCACAAAATGTTCCTGGTCATTTTCTTTAGGCTGTAATTCTGGCTCTTTTTTGCGGCAGATATCTTCAGCATAAAGACAGCGTGTATGAAAATTACAGCCCGAAGGTGGATTAGCCGGATTAGGAACAGATCCTTCCAGGGGTAATCTGACATTTTTTGCCCTGGGATCAGCAATTGGAATAGCTTTTAATAAAGCTTCTGTATAGGGGTGCTCCGGATTACTATATATTTCATCAGCATCAGCAACTTCAACTATTTTACCAAGGTACATAACCATAACTCTATCACTTATATATTCAATTACACTTAAATCATGAGCAATAAATAAATATGTTAATCCCATTTCTTCCTGTAAATCTTTCATCAGATTAATGATCTGAGCCTGAACAGAAACATCAAGTGCAGAAACCGGCTCATCACAGACAATAAGATCTGGATTTAAAGCCAGGGCTCTGGCAATTCCAATTCTCTGACGCTGACCACCACTAAACTCATGGGGATAACGATTCATCTGATAATCCCGGAGACCAACTTTCTGCAGCAGTTCTCTTACTTTATCAGTTCTTTCTTTTTTAGTACCAATTTTATTTAATTTAAGCGGCTCAGCAATAATATCTCTAACAGACATTCTTGAAT
>Ga0247721_100485_pt1 | contig 12129 bp, 13 predicted proteins | sample MSEWel2017_08_16_FD_189089 | JGI IMG/M metagenome (GOLD analysis project Ga0247721, IMG submission 189089) | Subsurface sediment microbial communities from gas well in West Virginia, United States - MSEEL Well Study Marcellus 3H_2017_08_16 | ecosystem: Environmental > Terrestrial > Deep...
GGGTTTTCATATGGTTAAGATGAACTGAGTTAGAGGTTTAAAAAACTATGATATAAGTTCAAGGATTAGGTTATTTTTTTAGCAATACACTTTGATCTCAACAAAGTGGACACTGTGTTGAGGTGGGCAGAGGTTTAGAGTGAATATAAATAATATATATTAAATTAGTTTTTTATATTTAAATCTCGAGAGAGGTTTTGATGTAAAAAACTATTTTTTTATGTGTGGAGAATATAAAAATATTAATATTTAATCATATTGTGAATTATTAACAATCGAAAAATATCTAAATAATAAAAAACTGTTTATATAGATTTTATAATAAAAAATTACAGACTTTATGGATTATTTTTCATTATTTTTTACCTATAAAAAACTCATAATGTTTGAAAGACTCTAAAATAATGCGATAATATTGATTTATCTTTCTGAAAAAAGTAATGTACAATAAGTTGTGTAAATAAAATTTGATACTTTTTTAAAATAAAAAAAGGAATCCTTCTTTAAGTGATTGAATAAGTGATTGAATATATTTATCGACGAAAATAAAAAACACAACCACTAGGAGGACTTCTCATGAAAAGTATACTTGAAAAACCCAACAGTGGTCAAGTTAATTTTAAAGATATGATTAATGATCTGATCAAAAATTTTCTTGAAAATATGTTTAAATCTGAATTAACCGAATTTCTAAATTACGATAAATATACAGCTACTGGTAAGAACACTGGCAACAGCGGAAATGGCAATTATTCTCGTAAATTCCAGACTAAATACTGCGTCATTGAAAAACTAGAAGTTCCAAGAGATAAAAATAATGACTTTCAGGCTGTTCTTTTTGAGCCATATAAACATCATGATGATTGGTTGGAACAGACTGTAATCCAAATGTATGCCAGAGGTCTATCCACTCGTGATATAGCTAATTTGATTGAGCAAATGTATGGTCAAAAATACAGTGCTACCAGTGTCAGTAATTTGACAGATGTAGCAGTTAAAGAAATTGAACAGTGGAAAAACAGACCCTTAGAAAAACGCTATAGTGTACTATTCATTGATGCTCTAAGCATCAAGATTTGCCGAGAGCATGTTGGTAATGAATCAGCATATATAATCATTATAATCAATGAAGAAGGATATAGAGAGATTCTGGACTTCTATATTGGTGTAACAGAATCAGCTGCACTCTGGGAAGAAGTACTAATGAATCTGAAATTTAGAGGCGTAGAACAAGTGCTTCTGGGCGTTATGGATGGCTTACCAGGATTAACTGATTCATTCCTGAAAGTATATCCAAAAGCTGGTGTTCAACGCTGTGTAGTTCACAGGGTTCGCAACACTCTTCATAAGGTTAAAAGAAACATACAGATGAAATTGTTACTGGTCCTAAAAAAATATACAAAGCTCCCAGCAGAGAGTATGCAGAGCAGGCCTTAAATGATCTCAGCTCAAAGCTGGTTTGAAGATAAAGATGAATTATTTGCTTTCTATAAATATCTAGATAGTATTCAGAAATCAATTTATACAACTAACCGGATTGAAAGAGCTAATAAAGAAATTAGAAAAAGACTTAAAACAATGAACAGTTTACCAAATGAAAAAGCAGCAGAAAAAATACTCTATCTTAAGATTTTAGACTACAACTCTAAGTGGTCAGAACGAAGATTAAAAGGATTTTTAGCTGCTAGAGATAAGCTAATTCAACTATTTGAAGAAAGATATTAATTTATTTACACAAAATACTTGACGTTACCCTGAAAAATCGTTTGAATTAAGATAGAAACTTATTAATATAGCTAGTTTTACTATTTTGAATTCGACTGAATGTTGAACATATGAAAACAAACTTTGGGGTATCTATTTTTTTTTGATTTACCATCACTTTAAGGATAATTATTTAAATTTTAGAGATAGTTTACAAGAAATAATATTTAAAGCAATTTTTAATTTAAACAAACTTTTAATAATTATATTTATGGAGTTTAGTAGTAACTTATATTTGAATATTTATAATGGGAAGGAATATATATGAATTATAGAAATTTGGTTGAAGGATTTTTTTCTTTTTCTATTGGTAAATGGTTAGGTGCTATTTTAGGTTTTGTTAGCACTTTAATTTTAACAAGAATTTTAACTCCAGATCAATTAGGGAAAGCTTCCATGTTTTTACTTGTTTCAAATATTTTGTTGATTTTTATTCGTTTTGGTACAGATCAAGCTTTTGTAAGGTTTTTTTATGAAGAACAAAAAGAAAATAGAAATAAATTATTATTCAATATTATAAAAATACCATTGGCTTTATTTTTTTTAAGTTCTATTTTTATTATTTTGTTCAAAAATAAATTATCCCTTTTTTTATTTGAAGAAAAAAAGAGTATTTTAATTTTAATATTAGTTATAACTATATTTGTGAATTTAATAAAAAGTTATTCATTTTTAGTTATTAGAATGCAACAAAAAGGGTATAAGTATTCTGTTTTAAACTTTTTAGAAAAGCTAGCATATTTATTATTATTATTATTATTAGTGAATATTATTGGAAATGAATATGAAATACCAATATACTCTCATGTAATTGCAGGAATAATAGTTGTTATTTTATCAGTTTATTTTGGGAAAAATATATGGAACTTTACTAATTTTAAAAGCATTAGATTGAAAAACTCAATGAAAGATATATTTTATTATAGTTATCCTTTGTTATTTACAACTCTTATAACTTGGTTATTTGAATCATTTGATAAAATAGCATTAAAACAGTGGTCTACATTTGAAGAATTAGGTTTATATGCGGCGGCTTTCAAAATTGTTGCTCTTTTAAACATTTTAAAAACCTCATTCACTTCATTCTGGGTTCCAACAAGTTTAGATAAATATAAAAAAGATCCAGATGATAAAAAATTCTTTTCAAATATATATAAAGTCATATTTTTATTAATGTATTTAGTAGGTTTAATGTTAATTGCCTTTAAAGATATAATAATTTTTTTATTAGGGAGTGAATATAGGGAAGCTGTAATGATCATGCCGTTTTTAGTATTTATGCCTATTATGTATACAATTTCTGAAACAACTGTTATAGGGATTTCTTTTAAAAAGAAACCTAAGTGGCATATTTTAATTGCTATTGTTTCTTGTTTAATAAATATTTTAGGTAATTATCTATTGGTTCCAAAAATTGGAGCAAAAGGTGCTGCAATTTCAACTGGTGTTTCTTATATTTTATTTTTCTATTTACGAACTTTGATTTCATTAAAACTTTATAAAGTTGATTATACTTTAGGGAAAACTACATTATTGTTGATAATTTTAGTTTTTTATGCTATTTATTCTACTTTTGTTAGTTATTCATTTATGAATTCTATTATTGCAGTTTTGATTTTAATTTTTGTTTTGATTTTTAACTTTAGTTTTATAAAAAAAGTTATTTGTAAAATTATCTCAGGTTAAGAATGATAAATTTGTAAATTAAAATGTTAATTTTTAAAAAACAAATTGATAAATTACATGATAATTTCAATATTTTATTAGTATTAATATAAATAAGCGAATTTCATAATACGCTTAATTTAGTTTAATTTAAAAAAATATTGTCTGAGAATTATTAAAATAAGCCTTTTAGCTTGTGTATTTTAAAATCATTTTTTAAAATGTTTTTAAGCAGCTAAAACCTGATTTTGGAGCTTAATTTTCTCGGCTGTGATTCTTGCAGCTATCAAACTGATAGAACTTAATAACAAATGAGTTTTAACTTTTTTATCTCCCATTACATTTAAGTTTTCTAAATTAATAAGATGTTCTTTTAGTCTGGAAAAGTTTTTCAAACTGGTTATTTTGTTGTAGTTTTTTCTCCAGGTTCTAGAATTCCTATGTGGAGTTGATATATATTAGATTTTCTTTTGGTCTGGTTTTAGTTGCTCGACCATAGTTGTTGTTAGAACACTACTTAGTTACATGAATACAATCAACCCTATACATACATATGGGCATCTAAACTTGTTGACTCCTTTGTAATGATCCCAATAAGACATTTCATGTCCACCATTACAGACTGGTGTTCCTTTAAAATCACAGAATCCAGCTGGTGGCTTAGCATTACGCTTGTTAATTGGGATAATGGGCTGTGAGACTCTGCTCAAAGAGAATATGTTCATAGATATCAGTGTAATCATATCCTAAATCCATAGTCCAGTATTTGGGTTTAGTTAAATCTCTTTCAGATAAAAAGACATTAACCTTTTCAGCTAATGGTATTGCCTAGTTTTATTTACATGATGGCTGGAGTTAAAGTTAAAGTAATTGGCAATTCTGATTTAGTTTCAACTGCGGCATGTATCTTCCAGCCATACCAGGTCATCTAATTTTTATGGGAGTCAAATTTATCATCCCAATAAGGGGTAAAAGAATTTTTTTATCTATCTTTGACCTTGGGTTAGCTCGTTCATAAGCCTCCAGTTTTGAAGTATCAATAGCAATTGTTTCAGTATCCAACAAATCAAGTTCTATACTTTGTTCTAAAAGATTATTCATTAAAATTTCAGGTCCATCAGTCTCAGATAATTTGCTGTAATAACGACTAAAAATTGACTCGTTGGGAATCCTACAGTGGTAGGAAAACAGCAAAAACATCTGAAATATAGACTTCTATCATTTTGCTTACTGAGTTCGCTCTACTGCGAATCTCTTCAATCTGTTAGACCAGTAAAGCTCTTGAAATTGCTTTTGGGTTTTAGCCAGTTGGTTCTTTTTTAGACTTAGTTTTATCTTTTCAACAACAGATTTTAAATCAATAGGATCTAAAATACAAATTAATTTGTATGTCTCTTATAAATTAACAATTCTTCAAAGGAGAAGAGACATTCTTGTCGAATATTATTAATAGTGGATTGTCAACCTTTTTTCGAGTTTTTTTGGTGTTACTATTAAATTCGATAAGATAGGGGTGAAGCTCTTTTTTATATCAATGTTTATTTTTATGAAATTCGCTTAAATTTATGTTTTGAAAAATTAGTTTTTATTAAAATATCATCAGAGTTTGTAAGAAAATATACTGATTAAAATAATTTGTAGGATTGATGAAAGCAAGTTGAAGTAGTTAATTATATGGGAAATCTATATTCCAGTGTTTTCAGATCTAAAGTGTTTTACTCAATGATTTTAAGTTTATAAATCTTAATGAAAAAACAATTTTAACAGGGTGATTAGATGCTTAAAATAAATTTTTTGATTAATAGAATTACTGAACTTTCAGGGGGTTCTAAATATGATAAATATTTCATAAAGGCATTATCTGATTATTACGAGAACGAAATTAATATTATAGAGGATAATAAATTTGAAAATATCAATCTGGGATTTGATTTTTTATCTTATGGATTTGTTTATTTAAAAAAATTATCTTATATTTTTGATTGTGATATTTTATTTGTAAATAGCCGGTTATACACACGTTTTATACCATTAATACTTTTAAACAAGCTGAAAGGAGTTAATTGCAAAATCATTTTAATACATCATCATTATAATTATATGACCCACAATGGTATGCTAAAAAAATTACATAAGTTTTTTGAGATCAGTTTTTTGAAAAAGGCTGATCAAATTATAATTCCTAATCCATATATAGTTGACTTAACAAAAAAACATAAAGAGATTAAAGGAGATATTATATTATTAGAGTCAGCATTTGAAAAAGAGGATTATGAGATTTCTGATTTTGATAGTAAGAGAGTTTTATTTGTTGGGAATATTGAAAGAAGAAAAGGATTGCTTTATGGAATAAAAGCTTTTGAGATTTTTTTGGAAAATAATCCTAAGTATTATTTTGATATTGTTGGTAATTATAATGAATCTGATAAATATTATAATAAATTAAAAGATTATATTAAAACCAATAACTTGGGAAAATATATTAATTTTACAGGTAGAATTGATCAAGAAAAGCTAGACTGGTATTATAGAAACTCTAAAATATTCTTGTTTCCATCATTAAATGAAGGTTATGGGTGGGTATTAATAGAAGCAATGGCTCATGGATTACCCGTTATTGCTTTTAATAATACAGCTATTCCTTATACAGTTAAAGATGGTTTTAATGGTTTTTTAGCAAAGAATTATAATTTTGAAGAATTAGCTTATAATATGAGTAAGTCTATTAAAAATAAAAGAATATACATTGAATTACAAAATAATGCTATTAAAACTTATAAAAAAGCAAACAAATACGAAGATTTAAATAAAGATATGACAAAATATTTCGGAAAGTTACTTAATAATAATTAGGTGATAATATGAGAAAAATTTCTTCTCTGCAACATTTAATAAATATAAAAAAAACAATATTTTTTATTATAATAGTTAGTTCGATTTTATCTGTGTTTTTTTTAATTATGCCAATTACCAAATTTTATTCATTAATAAAAATAGTTCCTTTTAGTTACTCAGTTTTTTTATTTGTTTTTATGTTTAATAAAAAAATAATAGGTTTTGGTTCATTATCTGTGATTATTCTATATTTTTTTAGAATGGTTATTATGCCTATAATAGTAGCTTATGGAAATTTTTATCAAAGCGCTGACTTTGTTTATTATTCCTCTAATTTTAATTTGGCATGCTTAATGATGGTTCTAGAATCATTTACTGTTTTGATTTCTTTATATATATTTCAATTAATATATTTTAAGAAAATTAATAATTTGAAGCCTATAAATAATAATATATTTACTGGCTTATCTTTTAAAAATAACACTTTTATATATATAATTTTATTAATAACACTTACAATGTCAATTATAATTTTGATTTTATTTCCTGATCTGAAAAATTATTTCCAATTAATTTGGGAAAATAATAACCAATATAATTTAAAGCTTTCATTACTTAAAGAAAGCATTGTAAAACTTGGCCCGATTTATTATATTTTCAAAAAAATTGTTGAGTTTATAAGACCTTTAATATTTTTTTTTACAATAACTTTTATTATTACTAACCAAAATATAAAGCATAAACTCTTCTATTCTTTAATAGTTGTTGGAGTTTCAATCTCGGTTATAACAGTCGAAAGAATACATTCTTATTTTATTACTATAATATGTTTATATAATATTTTATTGAATTTCAATTACAAAACAATATATTTAAAATTCTTCTCTATAGTTATGAGTATATTTATGCTAATTTATGGTTTGAATAAATTTTCTTCTTCTGGAAATCCCAAATCAGTTGCAAGAGCTTATCAAATATATTTTGGTGGTCCAGTCGTTATGGCGATTGGATTAGGGATCGATGCTGATTTTCCAATTAAATATTTTTTAAATGAGATTTATAATGGTAGTATGTTATTAACAGGTTTATTTGGTCAAAGAGTTACATCTTATGATTTAATTAATTCTGTAGTTAATGAATCGGCAAAAGGAACATTTTTTTCTTTCATAGTACAAAGTAAATTTTATTTTGGGATTTTAGCACCATTAACTATTATATTTGTTGTTTGGATTATAACAAAGACAGATTTTTTAGCTGAAACTTCTAGTAATTTTTTTTATAAGATGGTTTATCAATATATTTCATTTTCAATTGCAACATTTTTAATTATGTACAGTTTTACCATGGTTTTTAATTATGTATTATACACCATACTTTTTTATTTGTTTATGATTTTTATTGATAAAAGGTTGGACTTTAAACTTGAATTTCGCAAGTGAAAATAACAAATTCAAACTTTCTATCAACTTTGATGTTAATAAAATTTTCAATGTTTAAACTTTTATTTATCTTGAAACTGCCAAATTAAAAATAGATTTTTATATTCTTATTGAAAAGGTATGTTAGAGTCATCAGAAATATCTTTCAGATGAAAATAAAGAAGAACTATGAAAAATCAATAAAAACCTTCTTTATCTTATGACTAAAAACTATGCTCACAGAGAAGAAATCCTTGATTTTGATGATATTGTCTATTTTTCAGCATCCAGTATATACTGGATGCTGAAAAATGCTGGTCTTATTCCTGAACAGAAATATCATAAAAAGAAAATGCAGATGGTAAAATTGAGGTCGATAAGCCAAATAAAATGTGGCATACCGATATTAGCTATATACCTAAAAAAACACTCATGCTTATTTAATCCGTGTTCTTGATTGCTAATCTTGTAAGATTAACCATGGAGAAATGTCTCAAATCATGACTGCAGACGATATGCAGGGGGTACTTACAGGGCCATGTTTAAAGCAGGTATATTTTAGCAGATCCTGTCAGCAGGCCAGTTCTTGTAGTGATAATGGCACCCAGCGTGTATTTAAATTTTTTACCGAATTCCTGGAAGAATGGGAGAACAAGTATATCAGGATAGCTATTAAACACCCTGGGACAAACAAAAAATTGAAGGTCTCCACAAGACAATCAAGTATGAGAATGTTTATAGTAAGGAAACATGTTGGAGCTTTTATGAAACTAGAGCCAGAGATTATATAGATAAATTTATTAAACATTACAATTCTGAAAGATTGCATCAGGTATAGAGTTTGTAACACCAGATCAAAAATATAACGGCAAAGCAGATGAAATTATAGATGAGAGAAAGAAGAAACATCAGTCAACTATTGATAGAAGAAAACGACTCAATTGAAAGAGAAAATCAACAGTTGCATAAAACAAAACACCTGGAACTCCAAAATTATTTTTGAATTCACTTGATTTTTGTAAATACATTATAATTTTATCTTTTGGTTATGACAGAATCAGCATCTTCACTTATATTATATATTTTTTGAAGAATTTTTTTCAATATATTATGTTATTAACTTTTGTATTTAGTATTTTAGACATTGTAAAAATGCTTTAGTTTAAATACATTACTCGAGGAGTTAAAACTAAATGAAAATATCCATAATAGTACCTATTTATAATACAGAAAAATATTTAGATAGATGTCTTAATAGCTTAATAAATCAAACCTATAATAATATTGAAATAATTTTAGTTAATGATGCTTCAAGTGATAGAAGTCTTGATATTTGCAAAAAATATGAAGAGCTTGATGACCGAATAATATTAATTAATAAGATTGAAAATGAAGGGCAAGTAAAAGCTTATACTGAAGGATTAAGAATATCTAATGGTGAATATATTGGATTTGTTGATAGTGATGATTGGGTAGCTAATAATATGTATGAAGAGATGATTAAAGAAGCGAAAAAAAAATCAGCAGAGATGGTGGTTTGTGGAGTTAATAAAGTTTATAATAATTACCAAAAAAAAGAACCTAAAGAATTTTCGGAATATAAAAATATTTATACTAAAAATGAGATTAAATCATATAGTTATAATAATTATTCTCTTAATAACCCAATTACTAACCTTATAAAGTATTATAGATGTAATAAAATAATAAAAAGAGATATTCTTGTAGATAATTTAGAATATACAAATTCAGACATTCATATTTTTGAAGATAATTGTCTTATTTTACCAACAATTTTAGATGCATCTAAAATTGTTGTAATAAAAAAATATTTTTATTATTATATTCAAAGAGAAAATTCTGTAATGCATAAATTCAATACTAATGTAATTAAATCAAATCGAAAAGTTATAAATGTTATTAAAAAAGTTTATAAAGATCGCGCACTTTTTCATGATATTAGACCCGAAATTTTAATGACTACTTCTTTTACTTTGAATAAAATATTAAAATCAAAACATAAAATAGATTATAAAATTGAATGGTTAAAAGAGCTGAAAATTGATTTATCAACTGTAAATTATAAATTTATATGGAAGAATAACTATTATAGTTTGAAATTGAAAATTCTGTTTTTCTTATTGAAAAATGAACATTACCATTTTATTATTTATTTAAGCAAAATTTATGAAAGATTATTTTAATTTATATGATATTTTTATCTTTAGTTTATAAAATTTATATAATTTTTTTAACGCTCTTTTAAGAATATTGGATGAATATAAATTTAACGTTTTATAATAACTATAAAGAGAGTTTTGGCAACATCAATCCTGACAAACATTTTATTAATACGAATCACCTCCTTTGGTTTGGGCGTCTAAAAAAGATAACCAGATTTAGTCCTTGAATAACTGAGAGTTCGATAGCCTCGTTATTAGTGTTCACCAGCAAGTTTTGAGTACAGAGACAACTGTTTGCTAAAGCAAAACATTCAGAAAAATGGTCAGGAGATATTAGAGATTGACCCCTACTCTAATATGTAACTTTAAATTCAATAGATACTGCTGAAATAGGAAAATATCTAAATTAGCATCGCTCTTAAATGTGCTCCTACAGACATGTATTCAAATAAATTTTTAACTAAATGCGATAACTTTCTTTAAAAACACTGATAACAGAAGACCAAATTTATCTATTGGTAAAATGTAACAATGGTTTATCATAAAAATATTTCAAACAACTTAGTCTCAGCAATTAAATTTGTTTCATAAAGAACTATTAATTAATTCTATTTTTAATTAATCACATTAAGGCATGAGCAAGATTAAAAAATAACATATTTATGCATTTCTTAGATAACATTTCAAATATTAAGGATTGGTTATATGAAAATAACTTTTATGGCAGATAGTTCATCTATACACACAGTTCGTTGGGTTAATGCTTTAGCAAATAAAGGACATAAAATTTCTTTGATAACTCAGCATAATAAAGGTGTTAATTCATTTAATGATAATGTAAATATATATGAGTTACCAATTAAAAATAGTTATGGATATTATTTAAATTATCCAATAGCTAAATTTTATATAAGAAAAATAAAACCAGATATAATTAATACACATTATGCTAGTGGATATGGAACATTATCTAGACTAGTTAATTTTACTCCTACACTTTTATCTGTTTGGGGCAGTGATGTTTATGATTTTCCATATAGAAGTAATATCAAAAAAAAGATTTTAATTAAAAATTTAAATGCATCAACAGAAATTGCTTCGACTAGTTATGCAATGAAAAACCAAATTGAAAAATTTGTTGATAAAAAAAAGATTAACATCACTCCGTTTGGTATAGATTTAAATAAATTTTATCCAAACCCGAAAAAAGATTCAGATGTTATTAATATAGGTATTATAAAGAATTTAGAGCCTGTATATGGGGTTGAATATTTAATTAGAGCATTTAAATTATTAATTGATAAAATTGATAGTAATAAAAATAAGAGGGATGTAAATCTAATAATTGTTGGTACAGGAAAACAAGAAAATTATTTAAAACAATTGACTATAAATTTAAATATAAAAAAATATACTAATTTTGTTGGAGCAGTTTCTCACGATTATGTACCAGAATTGTTGAACACATTTGATATTTTTTGTGCACCAAGCATTAGAGAAAGTTTTGGGGTTGCTGTTATTGAAGCTTCTGCATGTGAATTGCCTGTAATTGTTAGTGATGTTGGAGGATTAACTGAAATAGTTGATCATGGTAAAACAGGATTTGTAGTTTCTTCTAAAGATGTTAAAGGTATTGGAGAAAGATTATATGAATTAACTTATAATAAAGAAAAAAGAGAATTGTTTGGGAAAAATGGGCGTAAAAAAGTAGAAAAATTATATAATTGGAGTGATAATGTATCTAAAATGGAGAAAATTTACTCTAATATTATTAGCTAATCATTAACTGTAAGGAGGGATAGTAGAAATGAGTGAGACAAGTAATTATCCGACATATATCGGTATTGGGGCAATGAAAAGTGCAACAACTTGGCTTTCTGAGTGCTTAAGGTATCATCCAGAAATATTTATAAGTAGTCCGAAAGAAATTCATTTTTTTTCAATAAACTATGATAAAGGGATGAATTGGTATTTAAAGCATTTCAATAAAAGTTCTAATTATAAAAGCAAAGGCGAGTTTTCAGTATCATATCTGTCTCATCCAGAAGCTTCTAAGCGCATCAAAAAAAATCTTGGTGAAATAAAGTTATTAGTTTCTTTGAGAAATCCCGTCGAAAGATTTATTTCCCACTATAAATATGAGGATTCTCGGCTAAAGCCAGAAAGTAACAGTCTAAAAAAGTAATAATTGTAATAAATAACTAAAATATTGAACTTTGAAAACTCCATACTGAAACTAACTATTTCTATAAGAAATTAAGCTA
>Ga0247721_100489_pt1 | contig 12064 bp, 10 predicted proteins | sample MSEWel2017_08_16_FD_189089 | JGI IMG/M metagenome (GOLD analysis project Ga0247721, IMG submission 189089) | Subsurface sediment microbial communities from gas well in West Virginia, United States - MSEEL Well Study Marcellus 3H_2017_08_16 | ecosystem: Environmental > Terrestrial > Deep...
TTTAGTACAAACATTTTAATCTCACCTCCAAATAGTTAAGTAAAATATTGCTAAATATACATAATTCAACACAACATTAATTTTAACACATAAAGTTCAAAAATACAATATTATATAGCAAAAATCAGAATCAAAAGTTTTACCCTGCTTACAAATTTAATAAATCAGAAATTATATTTTTTTAGATGCTTCATTTCTATTTATTTTGTAAATTTCTGCAATAATTATTTCTTTTAAAAGAGGCCGGGTAGAGATATCTCTACCCGGCCTCTTTTATCTTTCATTTATAATTTTATTTTACTTGATGCTAAAAAATGCTTCTTTACCTGCATACTGAGCTGCATCACCTAAGCTCTCTTCAATTCTCAGCAGCTGATTATACTTAGCAACACGCTCGGAACGAGCCGGTGCACCAGTTTTAATCTGACCAGTATTCATTGCTACAACAAGATCAGAAATTGTTACGTCTTCTGTTTCACCGGAACGGTGAGATACAACAGAAGTAAATCCTGCTCTTGTAGCCATATTAATAGTATCTAAAGTCTCAGTTAAGGAACCAATCTGATTAACCTTAATTAAGATAGAATTACTGCTTTTCTCTTCAATACCTCTGCTTAATCTCTCTACATTTGTAACATAAAGGTCATCTCCAACAATCTGTAGACGGTCACCAAGTCTTTCAGTCATCTCAGCAAAGCCTTTCCAGTCATCTTCAGCAAGACCATCTTCTATTGAAATAATTGGATATTTATCAATTAATTCTGCGTAAAAGTCAATCATTTCTTCAGAAGTTTTTTCTACACCTTCACCTGCAAGTACATATTTACCATCTTTATAAAACTCTGTTGCAGCAGGGTCAAGTGCAATATAAAAGTCTTCTCCAGCTTCATAACCAGCTTTTTCAATCGCTTCAACAATTACCTGTAGAGCTTCTTCGTTGGATCCTAAATCAGGTGCAAAACCACCTTCATCACCAACACCAGTACCTAAACCTTTTCCCTGGAGTACTTTTTTCAGGTTGTGATATACTTCAGAACCCATCTGCAGTGCTTCACGGAAGCTAACTGCACCAACAGGCATAATCATAAACTCCTGTAAATCTACATTGTTATCAGCATGCTCTCCACCATTTAAAATGTTCATCATTGGAACAGGTAGAGTTTTAGCATTCATTCCACCAATGTAATTATAAAGCTGAGTTCCAGTAGCATTTGCTGCTGCTTTAGCAGCTGCCATTGATACACCCAGGATTGCATTAGCACCTAATTTACCTTTATTATTTGTTCCATCAAGCTCACGCATCAGATTATCAATTTCAATCTGTTCTCTAACATCTAAGCCAACAATTTCAGGTGCAATTATTTCATTTACATTTTCTACAGCTTTAAGTACACCTTTACCCAGATAGCGGTCACCACCATCTCTTAACTCAACTGCTTCGTACTGACCAGTGGAAGCTCCAGATGGAACAGCTGCTCTTCCATAAGTACCGTCTTCAAGAATCACTTCCACCTCTACAGTTGGATTACCGCGTGAATCTAAAATTTCTCTTGCATAAACATCTACAATTGTTGTGTTTAACATTATTAATTAACCTCCTTATAATTTTACAGTAAATCTTTTTTTAGTTATATTTCAGCAGAAACAGTAAAAACTGCTTCTGCTTATTAATATATTCAGTTTCTGATTTATATTAAATTTTAAATAAGCTGACTGACACAATATTACCTGTTATCTATAATTAGTGAGTCTCCTGTCATTTTATCTGGCTTTTCAATTCCCAAAATTTCTAACATTGTTGGTGCTAAATCAGCTAATTTACCAGAAGCTATACCTTTATCTTTTGGACCACCTACATAATAGAGGGGAACAATGTTAGCAGTATGAGCTGTAAATGGAGATCCATCTTCTTCTTTCATTTTTTCTCCATTACCATGGTCAGCTGTGATTAAGGCCTGTCCACCTTTATCTAAAATAGCAGGGACTATCTTAGATAGACATTCATCAACAGTTTCCACAGCCTTTATAGCTGCATCCATAAAGCCAGTATGACCAACCATATCGATATTAGCATAATTTAGAATAATCACATCATATTCTTCAGCCTCAATTTTTTCTAGGAGCTTATCTGTTACCTCATAAGCACTCATCTCCGGCTGCATCTCATAAGTTGCAACCTGTGGTGAAGGAATTAAAATTCGATCTTCACCTTGATTAGGCTCTTCAACTCCTCCATTAAAGAAGAAAGTTACATGGGCATATTTTTCAGTTTCAGCTATTCGAAGCTGTTTTAAACCTTCACGGCTTAAAACTTCACCAAGTCCATCTTCAATTTCTACCGGCTCAAAGGCAACAGGTAGATCAAATTCTTCATCATACTCTGTCATAGTAACATAGTATAAATCTTTTGGATGTTCTGGTTCACGCTCAAAGGCATCAAAGCCGTCAATAGTTAAAGCCTGAGTAATCTGACGAGCTCTATCAGCTCTGAAATTAAAGAAAATCACAGAATCATGATCATTCATTGGTCCTACAGGTTCACCATCTTCTGTAATAACTGTTGGAACCACAAATTCATCTTCTACATCTTCTGCATACGAAGCTTCTACAGCTTCTACAGCATCTTCAGCCTTATTACCCTCACCTAAAACTAACATATCATAGGCTTTTTTGGTTCTTTCCCAGCGGTTATCGCGGTCCATTGTATAATAACGTCCGCTGACAGTAGCAATTTTGCCGGTTCCAACTTTATCCAATTCTTCCTGGAGTTCTTTTAGGTAACCCGTTCCACTGGAAGGTGGCGTATCTCTTCCATCTAAGATAGGATGGATATAGACCTTCTCTAAATCAGCCCGGTCAGCCATTTCAATTAAACCAAAGAGATGTTTGATGTGGCTGTGTACACCACCATCAGATAAAAGCCCAATTAAATGCAGAGCACCATCATTATCTTTAGCATGGTCTACTGCTTTTTTTAGAGCTTCATTTTCCAGTAAGTGTTTTTCTTCCACAGCTTTATTTATCCTTGTAAAATCTTGATAAACTATGCGGCCGGCACCAATATTTAAGTGGCCAACCTCAGAGTTACCCATCTGTCCTTCAGGCAGTCCAACAGCCTCCCCGGAAGGTTTTAAGATTGAATGGGGATACTCTTTATTTAATTTATCTAAGAAAGGAGTATCTGCCTGATAGACAGCATTCCCTTCTGCATTTTCATTTATACCCAGCCCATCTGCAATAATTAGGGCCAGTGGTTTCGGTCTTGCCATAATAATCCTCCTTATAATCTAACTTATTTACTTATAGATTTCGGCAGTTTTTAAAATAATTTCAGAGAAGGAATCTGCTTCTAAGCTGGCACCACCAACTAAAGCACCATCTATCTCTGACTGTGCCATAATTTCTTCTACATTATGTGGTTTTACACTACCACCATATTGAATTCTAATCTTATCAGCAGCCTTAGGAAATTCTTTTCTAATGTTATTTCTAATAATTCCAATTACACGATTAGCTTCCTCGGCAGAAGCGGTCTCTCCTGTACCAATTGCCCAGATTGGTTCATAAGCAATTACTACATCTTCAACCTCTTCTTCACTTAATCCTGCTAAAGCAGAATCAACCTGGAAGTTAACTTTTGCCTCTATTTGATCAGCTTTTCTTTCTTCTAAAGTTTCTCCAACACAGACAATTGGCTTCACACCATGTGACAGTGCAGATAAAACCTTTTTATTTACTTCATAATCGCTTTCACCAAAAATTTCTCTTCTTTCGGAGTGGCCAACAATAGTATATTCGATATTGCTGTCAGCCAACATCTTAGCAGAAATTTCTCCAGTATAAGCACCTGCATCTTTCCAGTAAATATTTTCAGCACCTGTAACAAGATCACTACCCTCAGCAGCCTTTTTAACTGTTGTTAAACAGAGAGCAGTAGGACAGATACCCATTTCTACATTATCTACAGCTTTAACTTTATCTTTCAAAGCAGTAATCATAGCTTCAGCTTCTTCAACATTTTTATTCATTTTCCAATTTCCACAAATAAATGGTTTACGCATTTTAATATTCCCCCTCAAATTTTGCTTAAAAAGCAATTATCTTGATTCGACTACATTTACTCAACATCGTCTAATGCAGCAACACCCGGAAGTTCTTTACCTTCAAAGAACATCAGGGAAGCTCCACCACCAGTAGAAATATGGCTCATCTTATCAGCTACTCCAGCCTGATTAATAGCAGCAGCAGAATCTCCACCACCAATTACAGAGTGGGCATCTGATTCGGCTAAGGCCTTTGCTAATTCAACAGTACCGTGGGCAAATTTCTCCATCTCAAATACTCCTAATGGTCCATTCCAGATAACTGTTTTAGCATTTTTAATAATTTCTTTATAATTTTCCAAGCTCTGAGGGCCACCACAATCAAGAACCTGCCAGCCCGCAGGAATTTCATCTGCAGCTACAGTTTGAGTATTTGCATCATTGGAGAAATCATCAGCAATTACCACATCAATTGGGAGTACAATCTCTACACCCTTTTCTTCAGCTTCAGCCATTAATTCTTTAGCTAGCTCAACTTTGTCCGCTTCTACCAAAGAATCTCCAACTTCATAACCCTTAGCAAGTAAGAATGTATTTGCAATTCCACCGGCAACAATTAACTTATCTACTTTATTGATTAAATTTTTGATTACATCTATTTTATCAGAAACCTTAGCTCCACCCATAATTGCCACAAAGGGACTTTCAGGATTTTCCATTACTTCACCTAAGGCATTTAACTCTCTCTGCATTAAAAAGCCTGCAGCAGCTGGTAAGTATTCGGTAACTCCAACTGTTGTTGCATGGGCTCTATGAGCAGCACCAAAAGCATCATTTACATATAAATCAGCAAGTGAAGCTAATTCTTTTGCAAATTCTGGATCATTTGCCTTTTCACCAGCGTGGAAGCGGCTGTTTTCTAAGACTAAAACCTCTCCATTTTCTAAATTATCAGCAGCTTTTTTAACTTCTTCACCGATGCAGTCATCAGCCTTTTTAACTTCTTTGTTTAATAAATTAGCCAGTGCTTTAGCTACTGGGTCCATTCTTAAATCATCTTTAGGCTCTCCACCCGGACGGCCTAAGTGAGAAATAAGTAATACTTTTGCCTCTTCTTTTATTAGATACTCGATTGTTGGTAAAGCAGCTTTAATTCTGGTTTTATCTCCAACAACTCCATCTTTTAGAGGAACATTAAAGTCAACTCTGACTAAGACTTTCTTGCCTTTAAAATCCATATCTTTCAGTGTCTTTTTCATTTTTTATACCTCCATTATTAATTAGCAGTTACTAATTTGATCTGACAAGTATTAAAAACATTACTAAAAATTAAGCAAAAAAATTTGTTGAGATTAAAATTTCAGGGGCAGGCCTAAGCCCGTCCCTGAAATTAATTTATCTATTAATTACAGCTTTAATGTTAAGTCTACAACTCTATTTGTGTAACTTAACTCATTATCATACCAGGAGATAACTTTAACCATATTGCCATTAACTACCATAGTAGATTGAGCGTCAATTTTAGAAGATTCGAACTGTCCCATGATATCTCTGGAAACTAATTCTTCTTCAGTGTAACCTAAGATACCCTTCATTTCGCCTTCTGCTTTCTTTTTAAACATTGCATTTACTTCTTCAACAGTTACATCCTGTTCTAAAGTAAATACTCCGTCAACACAGGAACCATCAGGTACAGGAACTCTCATGGCCATACCATCAATTTTACCCTCTAATTCAGGCAGTACTTTTGTTGTTGCAATAGCAGCACCTGTAGTTGTAGGGATGATGTTTTCAGCAGCTGTTCTACCTCTTCTAATTTTACTAGCTGGCATATCTAAGATAGCCTGACTTGTTGTATAACCGTGAATTGTTGTGATTAGACCTTTTTCAATTCCAAACTCATCATTTAATGCTTTAGCTAAAGGCGCTAGACAGTTTGTTGTACAAGAGGCATTGGAAACGATTAAATCATCATCAGAAAGATCATCGTCATTAACGCCAAGCACAATAGTATTGTCAATTTTGTCTTTAGCAGGAACTGTTAAAATAACTTTTTTCGCACCAGCTTCGATATGATTCATTAACTGATCTTTTTTACGGAATACACCAGTTGATTCAATTACAACATCAATATCGTTTTCAGCCCAGGGAAGCTCTGCAGGATCTTTAACAGCGGTAACCTTAATTTTCTTACCATTAACTACTAAATCACCATCTTTAACTTCTACAGTACCATCAAAACGACCGTGTACAGAATCATACTTAAGTAAGTAAGCTAAGTTTTCAACATTCACTAAATCATTAATTGCTACAATTTCAATTTTATCAGTGTTTCTACCTTCCACTAATCTTAAGTATCCTCTACCAATACGTCCAAATCCATTAATTGCTACTCTTTTTGTCATTATTTTATTCCTCCTTATAATATGATGAATCACTTACAAATTAATTTACTAAACAAAGATTTTAAAAAAGTTTTGAAAGTTTAAGCACTAACTTGCTGAATGCTGATTTCAATCTACCAGCCTATCTTCGGCCTCACCCCCCTTAAGAGAGATAATTTTTCGGGCTGTAATTTCATCAGTGATTAAAATATCCTGATATTTAGAAGAAACTGCAGAAATAATAGCTTCTGCTTTATTTTCTCCTCCTGCAATAACAATTACTTTATTAATTGATTCCAGATCATCTAAATTTAAGCCAACACTTGTTGTAGAGTAGATAATTTCACCTTTTGAGTTGAAATAAAAGCCAAAAGCTTCTCCAACCGCACCAGCCTGAAGAAGATCTTTAATTTCTGCATCTTTCATTCCTCTTCGAGCGGCCATATCAGCAGCAGTTCCCACTCCATGAATTAAAATATTAGCTTTTTTTAAAATTTCTAAAGTTTTTTTAATAGTTGGTTCTTTTGTAATATGATAAATATTTTCTTCAGCCACATTGTCCGGAATATGAAGAAGATGATAAGTGCCTCCAAGTTTTTTAGCAATTTTAGCAGCAATAGTATTGGCCTGTATTTCAACATCTTCACTTAAGCCACCTCTGCCAGGAACTACAGTTACATCTTTTGGTTCAGCACTATATGTCATTTCAGAAGCCACCCTGGCCAATGTTGTTCCACCAGTTACAGCTAAAATATCGCCATCTTTAATTTCATGCTTTAAAAGCTGTGAAGCCATCCGACCAATTTCAACTCTTAAATCTCCTACAGGAACAGCCCCATTGACCAGTTTTACTTTTTCAATGCCCAGAATCTTTTCTAATTTATTTTCTAAACAACTAATATCCCTTAATTCTTTAATATACTCATCTAATTCTACCAGAAATTCTTCTCCAATTCTAGTAATTTGAGTACCAGCGGGACTAATAGTTATAAGAGAGTGTTTTTCAAAGAATTCTAGATCATTACGGATTGTTCTTTCACTTAATCCTAATATCCTGGCTAGAGCTCTTCTGCCAATTGGCTGATTATAATAAATACCACGTAAAATATTATATCTTTGTTGAGCTGTCTTTACAATTTCAGGTACAATTTTTTGCTGAATTTTAAACAATTTATTCATGTTTAACCTCCACGCTGGAACGTTTTTGTCCAAATGGAACAAAATTGTCCCGATACAGCCAAAAACAAAGCTGATATTTAAATCAGCAACAAGTTTATATTTATTTTTTAACTTCCAAATACATTATATCATCTTTTCAGATAATTTCAAGTTAAATTTTGAGCAATTTTTTTTATTCTGCGCAAACGGTGATTAACTCCTGATTTACTAAGTTCAATCATTTCTCCTAGCTCTTTTAGAGAGGCATAAGGATTTTTTCTTCGAAGCTCTGCCATCTCCCTTAATCCAGGGCTTAATGAATCGAGTCCATTTTCTCTCTCAATAATATCTATATATTCCAGCTGATCCATTGCAGCTGATACTGATTTTTCTAAATTTGCAGTTTCAAAATTAACTCTGCGGTTAACATCATTTTTTAATTCTTTAATAATATGATCATTTTCCATCTTTAACATAGCCTGATGGGCCCCAATAATATTCAATACTTTAACAACTTCAGCATAACTTTTAAAATAAATCACTTTATAACCTTTATGCTCTGTTTGGTGTGCTTTTAAATCAAATTTAGACAATAGTATTTTTAGATCATCGGCCAAACTATCTCTTTCACAGCGAAATTCTAAATGATATTCGCTCTGCGGGCTATTAACAGAACCACCGCCTAAAAAAATACCGCGAAGATAAGCTTGAGCCAGCTTTCTAGAAGTTAAATATTCCTCCTTAATATGAAAAACTAAATTGTTTTTCGGAGTAAGAAAACCTAATTCTAACAAAAATTCTCGTACTCCAGGTTGAGGAGTAACAATAATATCATAACTGTGGCTTAAATTGAACTTTCTATCCCGCCTAACTCTAATTTCTATACTAAAACCAAAACGGTTTTTTATTAAAGAATAAATTCTTCTAGCTAAGTTTCCGTGATACAGAGTAACTTTAACAGCTAAATGTTTATTAGAGATTTGAATTGATCCATCTATTCTGATCAAAGCAGATAACTCTGATAACTGTTCAGAATAACTATATTTATCTTTATGAGTTAACTCTTCTTTAACTTTATCTGTAAAAGACATTTAATCTCCTTTCAGAATAATCTTTAAGACTACAATATATTTTAACACATCTTATCTAATTTCAATTATACTTCTTATTTAATTCGTAAATCAGTTGGGCTAATTCATCCGGATCATGACGCAAATAACTATTTTTTTTCAAAAGATCAGCTTCTATAATTTTAACTCCCAAATCTTTTAAGCGCTGATGATCAATTTTAACCGGATAAGCACCCTCAGCTTCATATTTTTTTTGTAATTCTTTTGTCCCCTGACGATTATTTACAATGATGTAATCAAAAATCCCTGGACCACAGTGGTCAATAATAGCTTTAGCATGATCTGCAGCAGTATAATTATCTGTCTCACCAGGCTGGGTCATAACATTACAAACATATAATTTTAAAGCATCTGTATTTTTAATTTCTTCAGTAATTCCTTTTACTAATAAGTTTGGTAAAATACTGGTATAAAGACTACCAGGACCGATTATAATAACATCAGCTTTGCGAATTGATTCTCTAACTTCAGGAGTTGTACTTGCATTTTCTGGATATAAAAAGACTTTATCTATTTCTTTATCACAAACCGGAATAACTGATTCTCCCATTCTTTTTTCTTGATCATGGTAAACAGCCCCCAATTTAATATCTTCATTTGTTGCCGGCAGAACTTTACCTCTAATTGCTAAAACTTTACTTGAGGCTCTAACGGCTTCTTCAAAATCGCCAAGAACTTCTGTCATGGCAGCAATATATAAATTACCAAAACTGTGTCCCTCCAGACCACCTTCAGATTCAAAGCGATGTTGAAATAATTTTTCCATTAATGGTTCTCTATCTGCTAAAGCAACAAGACAGTTCCGAATATCACCAGGGGGTAAAATCCCCATTTCATTTCTTAATCTGCCAGAACTACCACCATCATCAGCAACTGTGACCACTGCTGTCAAATTATCACTATTCTTTTTAAGCCCGCGCAGAAGGTTTGAAAGACCAGTTCCCCCTCCAAAAGCAACAATTTCAGGTCCTTTATTAGATCTTCGCTTTTCATATAACAAGTCTAAAATTTCAGCATGAGGTGTAATATGAGTGTTAAATTCTAACCTTATTTTTAAGAGAGAATAATATGTCAAAGAAATCCCACTTAAGATCATTAACAAAGCTGTTAATTTCAAAATTAGATTAGCTTGTTTACCAAAAAATATATTTAATATTGAAATCAATTCATTTGTCACATAAACACTGAGATCAAAACCAAATAAAGGGGTTATCCCTACACTAATTAATACAAAAGAAAATATTATAACTAAAAACCATCTTTTAACTCCTAAGCCTGGGAAAAACCACTTTGGCAAATTCATAATTACACTTCCTCTATTTTTCGATATCCCTGTGCTCTATATTAATACTAAAATCTTGATCGGCTAAAAACTCTGCCAACTTAATTACAGTAGTTACCGAGCGATGTTTACCACCAGTACATCCAATTGCTATTGAAAGATGACTTTTTCCTTCTCTTTTATATTCTGGCAGTAAGAAATTTATTAAATCAAAAAATTTATTATAAAATTTTTCTGTAGCTGGCCATTTCAAAACATAATCTCTAACTTCCTGATCCTTACCCGTTTTTTCTTTTAGAGATTCTACATAATAAGGATTAGCTAAAAATCTAACATCCATAACTAAATCAGCATCTCTGGGGATTCCATATTTAAAACCAAAAGAAATTAAACTGAGATGAAGCGAATTTTTGTCAGCTCCGCTTAAAAACAGCTGATTTAATTCTTCCTGTAATTCAGAAATTTTTAATTCTCCTGTATCAATAATTTTAGTGGCCCTACCTCTTAATTCTTCTAAAAGTGTTCTTTCTCTTTCAATTGCATCTAAAATTCTACCTTCTTCATCCAAAGGATGTCTTCTTCTGGTTTCTTTATACCTTCTGATTAATACATCATCAGATGCTTCTAAAAATAATATATCATAATTCAAATTCATTTTTTCTATTTGTGATAACTCTTTATATAGTTCATTAAAAAATTCTCTTCCCCTTATATCACTTACAAGAGCGATTTTTTCTAAATCAGACTGCAGACATAGTTCTGCAAATTTTGAAATTAAAGCAGGAGGTAAGTTATCAACACAAAAGAAGCCTCTGTCTTCAAAATAATTCAAGGCCAGAGATTTACCTGCTCCTGACATACCTGTAATAAGTAAAAATTCCATCTAAGTAGTAGTCTCCTTCCAAAATGTCTTTTGTAAAATCTATTCTTGACTGCAGTAATCTAAAAACTTCTTCTCCGGTGCCCTCATAATATTTAAAAACTTAAGTTTAGAAACCTTTATAGGTTTCTTCCCATAAAAAACATCTGCATTATTTTCTAATTTATCAATTGTTGCCAGACCTAAAGCATTATTAACTGCAAAAAACTTTTTGTAACCTTTAAGTTCTTTTGGTAAAGCCTGATAATATTTTTTCAAAGCTGGAATATGACTTTTTAAATCACTCAGCATTTTTGACAAGGCTTCAAGCGCTTTTTCTTCATTCCTTGAATTAGATAATTCTACCTCACTGATATTTAATTCTTTTAGAGGCCAAAAATGTTTATCTCTGCTTTCCAAATCTTCTCTAATATCTCTAATTAGATTTACTTTTTGCAAAAACAAACCTGCTTGATTAAAATTATCTAATAATACCTGCTGCTTTTTTTGATTAATATCAAACTTATAAATAATAGTTTCAGTTAAAAAGCCTCCAACAGTTCCTGCTACATAATAACAATATTCATCAAGATCTGCAAAAGTTTGAACTTCTTTTGTTAAATATTTTTGCATTCCCTGATTCATTTCCTGCAGCCATTTATGTGATATTTTCTGGATATCCAAATCAAAATCTTGATAACACTGATAGATCAAATCAATGTTTTTAGTAAGTTTCTGCAGAGATTCAGACTCAATTAATTCTGATTTATCTTTAATGACTCTAAAATCCGAGCTGCGGTCATATTCCTCTGTAGAAAATATTCTGCTGACTTTATCCATCATTTCTTTCTGCAGTTCCAAATCCGGAGGATGAATCTCATCTTCAAAATTATCTAATATTCTATCCTGCAGATAAGCTAAAAGCACCTCATTTTTTATTTCCTCATCTAACATAGGAATTGTTAGTGCAAAACTTCTAGAAACTCTGCTTAAAATATCTTTGGCAAATTCCATAGGATCTGATTTCATTATCTCACCTCATCACAAACAAAAATTTATTTCTCATATTTAAATCTAAAAATAACAAAAATTAATAATAACATATATAATACCAATATAGCTATTGAGATTTTATTTATCGACATCAAATAATCTACAACTGTTGGTTCTGTTTCAGCTTTTTCAAAATCAATTTTTAAATACGGAAG